>Ga0065711_1002256_pt1 | contig 37905 bp, 23 predicted proteins | sample Hoacrofraction12_FD_59098 | JGI IMG/M metagenome (GOLD analysis project Ga0065711, IMG submission 59098) | Hoatzin crop microbial communities from Cojedes, Venezuela - Epithelial fraction 12 v2 (version 2) | ecosystem: Host-associated > Birds > Digestive system > Esophagus > Crop | place...
CCAGAGCCTGTGACTGTGAGGCTGCTTGCAGCTGCCTGTAGAAGGCCTCATCAACCTCCTCCTCCTGGTCAGGTGGCCTGTAGTATACACCCACCGTAATGTCACCCGTGTGAGCCTGTCCCTTAATTCTGACCCACAAGCTTTCAACTCCTTCTTCACTTGCCCCCAGGCCAAGCTCAATTCATTCCAGTTGCTCCCTCACATATAGAGCAACTCCCCCACCTCTCCTTGTTGGCCTGTCTTTCGTTTTTTCAACTTCAGACTGCAACAATTACTAATCTTCAGTGAAGACAAAATGTTGGAGTTAGTGTTCAGTTCCCTCAGGAAAGAGATTTAAATCCCTGTTTTCCATGGGCCATCATATCTTCCAACAGCATGACAGTTTCTGTTATGTCACAGTGATATTCCCAGTATAACTACATGCATCTTGTAAGAGATTGTGGTATAGTAGCAACAGGGATTATGTAATTTATAAAGACAAAAAAATTGTATTTCACATCCTGTTGAATCAGTGTCATTGTTTTTCATGAGACTTTAATTAATCCCTCCCTCCCTACACTTAGTGATCCCCTTCAAATCGTCTTTGACCCTATGGCTTTTGAATGTAGCCATGTCTTGATCCTCTCTTTTTTCTCCCCTCCCCCCCCTTTTTTTTTAATGGTGTGCTAGTTAGGGAAGGATTCAGTCAGTCTTTCCTGACCTCAGTTAGCACTGTCAGCCATTTGGAAATGCAGGCAGAAATTTTTCCTTCAGATTCCTTCTCTTTCAGTGAAAACAAGATATAGATTTAAAAATTTTGCCCCATTTAAGATTCTTAGCCAAATGTCAAGGCAATTATCAGCTAAACTACTTGATGTCATGGAGAGGCTGCTGAGCCTGGTAAAGCTAGTGGAATATCACCCATTCCTACTGTTCCAAGCAGGGTTAAATGGTGCTGAAAAGAGGTGACAGAAATATTGAAAGAGACTTTATGTCCCTTGACGTGACGCTAAAGGGATCAGGAGAACAAGTGTTCTCCTCTGTCCTCTGAGTTGGAGAATGGTGTTCAGGAAAAAGGAGACAAATCAAATACGTGACTGTTTGCATATGACTAGATGCATAGCTGGTACCATGCTGAAGATCTCAGCTTCTATGTTCTTGGGCATACCTGTTGACAGCTGACAGGGCTCAACTGACCAAGTGGGGCAAGAGTGTCCAGGGCTGGACTGGACTAAGTAGGCTGGACTTTTAAACAGAGCTTTTACCTAGTTTTAATGAGGGAAAGGGATGGAATTTTAAGCATTCTAGAAGAGCCAGTGGCTGCTGAGGCATTAGGAATCAACAGAGAAACACCTGTGAATTGCCTCAAGGGAATTAGGACAAGTTTCTCTAAAAAGGGGATGTGGCCAATAGTCCAGCTGAAGTGCCTCTATACCAGTGCAAGCAAGGTGGGAAACAAAGAGGAGCAGCTGGTAGCCACTGCCCAGATGAAAAACTATGACCTGATTGCTATCACAGAAACCTGATGGAATGAATAGCACGATTGGAGTGCTGTGATTGACAGCTACAAACTATTCAGAAGTGACAGGCAAATTAGGAGAGGTGAGGGAGCTGCCCTCTATGTAAAAAATTGGATTGATTGCACAAAGCTATCTTTGAAGAATAGCAATACTCAGGTCAAGAACTTACGGGTGAAAATAGAGACCAAGCCAACAAAGGGAACTTTGTGGTTGGTGTCTACTACAGGACATACAATCAAGAAGAGAAGGTTGATAAAGAGTTCTTTCTTTGACTGCAGGAAGCACCATGCTTGCAGGCCCTGATCCTGGTAGGGGACTTCAGCCACCTTGACATCTGCTGGAAAAGTGGCCCAGTGAACTGCCAGCAGTCCAGGAAACTGCTGGAGTGCATTGAGAACAACTTCCTAGCGTAGGTGATGGAGAGCCCAGGCAGAGGAGAGGGACTGCTGGACCTTTTGGTCACTAAAGCGGAAGAATTCATTGGAGAGGTCAAGAATGGAGGTAGCCTGGGCTGCAGTGATCATGCCCCAGTGGAATTCTCAATCTTGAGGGGTACAGGATGGGTAAAATGTAGAGTCAGGACCCTAAACTTCAGAAAGGCAAATTTTCAGCTCTTTAGGGAGCTAGTGTGTGGGATCCATTGGGAAACTGCCCTCAGAGGCAAGGAACTGAATGAAAGATGGGAGTTATTTAAACACATTTTTCTTAGGGCATGAAACCTTTTATCATAGAATCATAGAAACATTCAGGTGGAAAAGACCCTTAAGATCATCTAGTCTAACCGTCAACCCAACACCACCACGCCTGTTAAGCAGTGTCCTGAAGTGCCATATCTACACGTTTCTTGAACACCTCCAGGGATGGGGACTCCACCACTTCCCTGGGCAGCCTGTTCCAATGCCTGATCACTCCGTCAGTAAGGAAATTTTTCCTAATATCTAATCTAAACCTCCCCTGATGCAACTTCTGGACATTTCCTCTCATCCTGTCTAGTTACTTGGGAAAAGACACCAACACCCACCATAAGATTTCTCCTCAGCCTCCTCTTCTACAGACTAAACAATTCCAGTTCTCTCAGCCACTCCTCATAACAATTGTTCTCCAGACCGTTCACCAGCCTCATTGCTCAGTACTCGAGATGTGGCCTCACCAGCTGGGTCCTGCACTTCGGTCACAACAACCCTATGCAACGCTACAGGCTTGGGGAGGAGTGGCTGGAAAGCTGCCAGGCAGAAAAGGACCTGGGGGTGCTGGTCGACAGCCGGCTGAACATGAGCCAGCAGTGTGCCCAGGTGGCCAAGAAGGCCAAGGGCATCCTGGCTTGTATCAGGAATAGTGTGGCTAGCAGGAGTAGGGAGGTGATCATGCCCCTGTACTTGGCACTGGAGAGGCCGCACCTCGAGTACTGTGTTCAGCTCTGGGCTGACCTCATTTCTCTATACATCTACCTGAAAGGAGGCTGTAGTGAGGCGGGTGTTGGCCTCTTCTCCCAAGTAACTAGCGATAGGACAAGAGGCAAAGGCCTCTAGTTGTGGCAGGGTAGGTTTAGATTGGACATTAGGAAAAATTTCTTTAGTGACAGACTGGTTAGACATTGGAATAGACTGCCCAGGGAAGTGGTGGAGTCCCCATCCCTGGAGGTGTTCAAAAAGATTGTAGATGTGGCACTTCAGGGCATGGTCTAGTAGGCATAGTGGTGTTCGGTTGACAGTTGGACTTGATGATCTTAAACGTCTTTTCCAAGCTATGATTCTATGATTATAGGATTCTCAGTGACTAGAAAAGGGGAAACATAGCCCCAGTTTTTAAAAAGATAAAAAAGGAAGACACTGGGAACTACAGGTCTGTCAGCCTCATCTCTGTGCCCAGCGAGAAAATGGAGCAGATGCTCGTATACCCTGAGCTAAAGTACTTGGAAACAGAGACGTGATTGGTGACAGCCAACATGGCTTCACCAAGGGCAAATTATGCCTGACAAATTTGGTGGCCTTTTATGACGGGTTACAAAGTTAGTGGACAAGGGAAGAGCAAGTGATGCCATCTACCTGGACTTATGCAAGCACTTCATACAGTCCTGTACAACATCCTTGTCTCTAAAATGGAGAGACACAGATTTCATGAGTTGACCGCTTGGTGTATAAGGAACTGGCTGGGTGGTCGCATTCAAGGAGCTGATGTCTGGAAGTCTCCAGGCCAGAGCAAACAATTGTCACAAACATCCGTCTTGAGAAACCGGGACAGAGATGCGTGAATTAAGCAAACTCCTAAATCAGGCATTGTGCCATGGGAATTTTCTCATTTTGATGAGGGACTGGGGCAGACAAGTGAAATCCTGTGAAGGCAGAGTGCCGGCTTGTGAAGCCCACCTCTCTCCCTCTGAAAGGCAAGGAATTTAAACACCTGTGCAAGGCAGTGACTAGCCTTGCAGAGGGGAGTTGTGAGACCACAGAGATCCCCCACACCCACAAACTTATTTCGAGGAAGCTGAAGTTTTGAAGATTAATTGTTGTTGAACAGAAGCCAGTGCTCCTGATAAGGCTGCAGACCTGCTTAACCAAGGATGCTGAATCACTCCCTGTCAGAAGAAACATTTGGTAGTTTCAACCAAGAACAAGCTGGAGACACTGGACTTTTTGACAAGGATAGTTAATTGGGATGTTTTATGCATGTTGCAAACTTGGCAGGAGAACTGAGAAATCATGTATCCTTAGTTCAAACTAACCTTATTATAATACTAAAAAACACACCACCTAAGCTGGACACTCCATCCCAAGAAAAGACCCTTCCTCAATGAGCATGCCTAGTGAATTTAGGGAATGCTGTATCCTTAAACAGAAATGAGACGTGAACTAACCAGTCCTAGTTAGAAGGGTATGGCTACCAAGCTGCACGAACATTTTTGACTGTATAAATGTGTGCTGTGATGGTAGGCAGGTGTGAACCCACCACCGGAGGACCCTGACCATCAGCAGAGACAATCGCTGGATCCAAGGGCGGTGATATATATTCTCCTGTCTTTCATTTAATTTTTTTTGTCTTTCTCTATCTCTGAATTTCTAGACACATAAAAGCAATGCTGTTGTAAGTTTGTGTTGTGTTTTTTTCTCAATTTGTAACAAAAGAGCCATGCAGTTACTCTCTCACACCTTCCCCTCTCCCCAGACGGATGGGGAGGAGAATCCAAAGGAAAAAAGGCAAAAACTTGTGGGTTGGGATGGGAACAGTTTAACAGAATGGCAAAGGGAGAAGAAAACAACAATCAATAATACTAATAAAAGCATATACAACATGCAGTGTTCTCACCACTCGATGCTCAGCTTGCTCCTGAGTAGCAAAAGCCTCTCCTTCAGCCAGCTCCCCAGTTACATACTGAGCTTGACATCACATGGTACAGAATATCCCATCTGATTGGCTGTTTGGGTCAGCCCAACCAGCTTCTTGTGAAAACTAACTCTATCCCAGATGAACCCAGGACAGTTTGTCAATCTGCTATGTTATAGTTTTGTAAAATCAGACATTGTTGTTGCAAGTTTTGCCAACCCAATATCCGTTCTAATCCCACAACACTAAAAGCAATGTTATGAAGTTGCAAAGTTACCATCTTTTGTAACCCTACAGAATTCCAAGTAAAGCTTTGTTTTTAAACAAACCTCTTGAGTCATTTTTGTGACTGCTGGATACCGGGCAGAGAATCGAAAAAAGATCACCTCTCCCCTCACCCACCAAGTGGGACAGGACACTGTCAACAGCCCAGTGTCCAAGTGGAAACCAGGGATGAATGTTGTCCATGAGGGATCCATATGGGAATAATATTATTTAACATCTTTGTCAGGAACATGAACAGTGGGATTTGCAGGTGACACCAAGCTGAGCGGTGCAGTCAACACACTGGAGGGAAGAGATGAAAACCAGATGTACCTTGACAAGTTTGAGAGCTGGGCTGGTGCAAATCTCATGAAGTTCAACAAGGCCAAGTGTAAGGTCTTGCACATGAGTCATGGCAATCCCAAGCACAAATACAGACAAATACAGACTGGGTGGAGAATGGATTGAGCGCAGCCCTGAGGAGAAGGGCTTGGGGATGCTGGTTGACTAGAAGCTCAACATGACCCAGCAATGTGCACTCATAACCCAGAAAGACAACTGCATCCCAGGCTGCATCAAAAGAAATGTGGCTATCAGGTTGAGGGAGGGGATTCTGCTCCTGTACTCCAGTCTGGTGGGACCTCACCTGGAGTACCTCATCCAATTCTGGAGCCCTCAGAACAGGAGAGATATGGAGCTGTTGGAGCAGGTCCAGAGGAGAGCCACAAAAATGATACGGGGGCTGGAACACCTCTCCTGTGAAGACAAGCTGAGAGAGCTGGGGTTGTTTAGGCTGCAGAAGAGAGGGCTCTGGGGAGACCTTACTGCAGCCTTTCAGTTCTTGAAGGAGGCTTATAAGAAAGATGGAGGGTAGTCTTCTTACCAGGGCCTGCAGAAGAGCAGGACCAGGGGTGACCTTATAGCAGACTTCCAGTACCCTAAGGGGGCCTACAAGAAAGCTGGACAGGGATTGTTTTCAAGGGCTCATAGTGGTAGGACAAGGGGTAATAACTTCAACCTGAAAGAGGGTAGATTTAAATTAGATAGAAGGAAGAATTTCTTTACTCTGAGGGTGGTGAGGCACTGGAACAGGTTGCCCAGAAAAATTGCGGCTGCCCCCTCCCCAGAATTGTTCAAGGCCAGGTTGGATGGGACTTTGAGCAACCTGGAGTATTTGAAGGTGTCCCTGTCCATGGCACGGGGGTTGGAATTAGATGATCTATAAGGTCCCTTTCAACTTAAACCTCCTCAGGCTAAGGAAAGAAAATGTTCATCTTCAAGGTTAGCAACCCAGTAGTGCCAGCATTCCATGTCGCTTGGCTGCATCACCCTCAGCCTGGATTTCAGAGACATGCAATGGCCCCAGCACAGCATACACACCGCACTTCCAATGCTAGGCATAAGTACTTAGATTAATTTTGGTTCAAGCTTGATTACAGTTGTTACAATATGATCATTCACTTGAACTTTTACTTTTTAGTTTTGTTTTGTTTTCCCTGTCACCTTTTGTTTTGGTCTAGTAATCACAGCACATTTCTAATCTGTATCAGATTCAAGAAGACAAGTCTTGTATAACAAATCTGATTATGTTTATTCTTTGTGAAGCCTATTAAGTATGAAGACAGAGACCAGAATAGCACTGTGAAGGCCATATTAACCTGCTTTCTTAGAAAATCTAAGGCTGGCTATAGTTCTGCCTGTGCATATTGTGATTCTGTGGTAGCCAAATCCTGTCCAGATAGTATTTTGTGTGCAAAACTTGCATTTGAGCATTTTACTTTCTGAAAAAGACTACCTGAATGCTTATCTCCTGGTTATTAGTGTGACAAAAGATTATTTTATTTCTAAGACAACTTCATCACAAGACCTTTAAGGAGGAAAAGAAAAATACCCCACAACCATTCTCAAGTCCTAAAACAAACAACAACACATGCAAATATGGAGTGATCCAAATGTTTCCTCTAGACTCTAAAACACTAACCTCAAGCTGACAAATTTCATAGTATGATTAGAAATTCTTCACATAAAAATTTCTGGTATACTGAAAGGTAGCAACGTCAAGATGAAACTGAATAATTTTAACCTGAATATAAAGCAAACTACACATGCAGGCAACTGAAATAATTTTTCCATTCAGCTTCTTTATGTAACAAAACTTTTAGCATTATTTTGGAGATTTTCTTTCATTAAAAGGCTAACAGCAGAGAATTTACAGTGTGTTAGAAACCAGAAACTTCCCACAAAAGTAAAGCCCAAGTTGCAACATATGAAACACGACTTTTGTTTTGGTTGTACTCGCTATGGCTCAAACTCAGCAAAGTCCAAAAGTCTCTGCTTCAATGCCTTTGCAACAAAATCTGCAAGCAGTTCAGCACAAGTTTAGATGCTTTCACAGAATCACGGAACGCTAGAGGTTGGAAGGGACGTCTGGGGATCACCTAGTCCAACCCCTTTGCCAAAGCAGGATCACCTACAGCAGGCTGCACAGGGCCTTGTCCAGACAGGTCTTGAGTATCTCCAGAGAAGGAGAATCCACAGCCTCCCTGGGCAACCTGTTCCAGGGCTCTGTAACCCTCAGAGGGAGCTTCCTATGCTTCAGTTTGTGTCTGTTGTCCCTTGTCCTGTCACTGGGCACCACTGAAAAGAGTCTGGCCCCACCTCCTGACACCCACCCTCCAGATATTTATAAGCATTTATTAGGTCCGCTCTCAGCCTTCTCTTCTTCAGGCTAAACAAGCCCAGCTCCCTCAGCCTTTCCTCGTAGGAGAGATGTTCCAGTCCCCTCGTCGGCCTTGTAGCCCTCCACTGGACTCTCTCCAGCAGCTCCTCACCTATCTTGAACTGGGGAACCCAGAACTGGACACAGTACTCTAGATGGAGCCTCACCAGGGCAGTGTAGAGGGGAAGGAGAACCTCCCTTGACCTACTGTCTACACTCTTCTTAGTGCATCCCAGGATAGCTTTGGCCTTCTTGGCAACCAGGGCACACTGCTGGCTCATGGTCAACTTGTCGTCCACCAGGACACCCAGGTCCCTCTCTGCAGAGCTGGTCTCCAACAGGTCTTCCCCAAGTCTGTACTGATGCATGGGGTTGTTCCTCCCTAGGTGCAGGACCCTGCACTTGCCCTTGTTGAACACCATGAGGTTTCTCTGCGCCCAACTCTCCAGCCTGTCCAGGTCTTGCTAAATGGAAGCACAGCCTTCCGGTGTATCCACCACTCCTCCCAGTTTTGTGTCACCAGGAAACTTGCTAAGGGTGCACTCATCCCTGTTGCTGACTCATAGATTACTACAGCTGGATACTTTACCCAAGTAAAATTCCTTGTCATTGTGACTGTCAGATTCTGGCAAGAAAAGCCTTAATCCACAGAAGGTAAAAGTAATTCTTCAGGTCATTAGGATCTGCACTGCTGCTGGTTTATACCTTGCATCTGTCCTCTGCAACCTTTTTCCTGAATTATAGAAATATTGCAAGGTATTTTATATGAAAATTTGTAAAAAAATAGGGCATAAGTTTTAATATATTTTCATATTTTTTCAGTTTTTGAAAGACATGTTTTAGATTAAAAATGGCTTTCGGGAAGAATGATCAAATTTTAATAACTCTCTCCTTCCAATAACTTTAACAAAATGATACAGGAAAAAGTGCTGAATTTTTTCATCTTCCTCATATAAAAATGTGAAAAAGAAACTTTTACTAAAACAGCCAAATATTTAGATAAATATTTTCCAATTGTCTCTACTGTCACTGGTCTTATGGGGATTAAAATTTTTGCACAGAGGAAGTATTGTTTTGATGCATTGAGCTGGTATCATGGAGGTTTTTACATTCACTGTTCATCACTGTTGTATTTAATAGTCATAGTCTTACTTTCATAATGAATCCAAGATTAAATCTAACCTTTAACCTGCTTCCCAAAATTCAGTGATTCTGAGTAAGATATATTGAGATTGAAACATCAACTGAAATGGCAGTGAGAAAAAAGTTAATCAAGGGAAAACAATACTCATTTAAATGTTATTTCTTTTTAACATTAATGCCTACGAATTTGTGCTTGTATTTTCTGTTTTTTTTGCACTCCCTTTCCACACACTTTGTTCATGTTTCATATAATATTGGAAGATTCCCATAGAACTATAGGCAGAAGTCTTTTTTAACAAAAGATTCAATAACAGTGAAGAAAGTAATCTACGTAAAGAAATTTTAAATCCACTAACTCAACAAAAAATTTGTAAGATGAAACTAAACCTACTGTCCTTCAGTGCAGGAAGGCAACTTCAGGCAAAAGAAAATAAAAAACAATTTAAAAATGAGGAACATGTTCCATAATTCTTTCAGGCCTTTTGTAAAAGCAGCCACTATGGGAAATTTGGCAGAAATAAAATGTGATCAGGGCTGCAAAGGGATAGTTACAGGCTGTTACCGTCATGTGTTCAGTGCAGCAAAGTACATTCTCAGCAAGCCAGGTCTTCCACTAGTGTAAATCAGCCAAACACTAGTGACGAATATAGCTACACAAATGCACTAATTAAAAATAAACTTAGCTTGAAAAAACACTTTAGTTGAGAAAAATAGCTGGAGCAAATGACAGGTGGGATACTTATCCCTGTAGGTCAATGATTTGAATGCTTTCCCTCATGATTTACACTAGCTGAGGACCACACCTGCAGTGTTTAGTGGGAGGTCCAACTGTGCAGCCCAGAATCCAAGGCTTTAGGGAAAAATCATCACTAGTAAAAGTGATTTAAATGCGCAAGGCGTTTAAGAAAGTATTAAAATATCAATTTTCTGTCATGATACCAGAGTTTTTACGCCTAAAGGGGCTCACAAACAAGGAAAAGTTTATACCTAAGTTTAATTGGCTCAGCATGAAACAGACAGAATGTCACCTGTTCTATCTGCTTATACTTGCTTAAAATATTTTCCTGGCTAAGGCTAATTTTAACTGGTGTCATTCTGTAGTGTTTTTTGGGTAGTGCTGATTCCAAAGATAAAACCCACAAACAGTTCTGTGATTTGAATTAAATCCGATGTAAAAAGAGGTTCAGATTTCTTGCTTTTAGTTTTACCTAGCTGCTAAAATTTCTGGTTCTACCTTTTAACTTTGTAATTATTTGTGCCTTCTCTTCCCTCTCGTACTTACAAAGTGATTATCCTTTTCATCTCTGTGCAAGTCATCATACGCGTGTTATGCATATGTGTGCATGCATGAACCTCTGTCTCTGTGTAGATACTCTTGCAAAGACAAGAAAGTCCCCCAGAGGGAATGAAGACCAGATCTCAACGTAAAAGCACGCACAAAACAGCAATCCACTGTGTTTAAACCACAGCCAGCCTGTGGCTAGAAGTGCAGCAGATCTGCCTAGAAGGTTATGATCATTAAGTTTCAGAAGCAATGAAAATCTTTTAACAGAGCACAGTGAGATATACAGAAGAAATCAACAGTGTGTTTCTGTCTCACACAGTCTTAACTCTCCCATACATAACAGATGTGCTTCCTCATTCTTACCACTGTGGCTAGTCCAGATTTCCTCTGTAGGTGTCCTGGGAAATACAGTCTGTTTAGTCTCAGCAAATCTAAGGATTTTTTTTTCATAGATATCTTCAAAATGTATGTAGAATAAACAGTTAATACACAGAACAGGCTATCATTTAAGTTTCCACTTTCTCGTCAGGTAAAGAGGAATATGTTCACTTCATTTCTAGTCTCTATTTTGAAATTGGGTCTGATGGCTAGCCTCCTGGTTTGTCATTTCTAGCAACCATTTGCAAAATCTGGCTTACCTTTGTATCAGCACAACATCAAGGAACTATGTTCACTTCAAGGTATTGCCTTTCATACAGTGATTTTTCATTGAAAATACACATATGCTTGAATCAAAGAATTGCCTTTTGTGAAGAATCAAAGCAAAAAAGACATTACTACTAATCTTATCTTTTCAGTCACTTTCTAAAAGCACAAGAGTGTGTAAATGTGTGAGGACTGGCATATGAACATAATTTGCAAATTTTCTTTGAAAAATTCAAGCAATTTCATTACTAATTGATGAAATGACCAAATGCCTTGCCCAAAGAGAAGTACATTCTCATAGCATATGCTCATTGTGGGTACTTAATACATAAATAACGTGTATTTAGTTATCTTCGAAGCACTTGTAAATGCTCTTCACATTGCAGACACAGGCTGAATCAATACTGTGTTACAGTAGCTGTGCTGCTAATAGAGATTATCCTTCCTACTAAGCCCCGTTGCCTTTCTCACTCAGAAATTCTGAAAGGCTGAAGTGAACAGCAGGAGCTGAATGACCGTAAAAAAATATAGTATCAGCCTATGTCAAAGCTAGTACTACAGGGAAGATTATTGTCCTGATATTTAACCTCGTCTTTCTACACCTACAAGACCTGAATAATTTAAGTGAAGCCCTGCTACTTGGATTTTTTTTTTGGGTGTCCTTTACATCGGACTTTTAAAGTTTCACACATCACTGGTGTAACTATGAACAGGTAGAGGTGCATGACTCTCCCACTCTATACAAATCACTGGGTAGACAGTGCATGGAAAGACAATTATTGTGGAAGAATGGAGATTTTTGAGGGAAAACTGGGGAATTTTCATTATGCTCAAGCAAATTTATCCAAATGAAAGCATTGCGTAAGTAATGTTTGAATAGTGTATAACTTAAACCATGAAAGAATCTAGTCACTCATTTTAATTTATAAAGTGTCTCAAAGGGTTACATTAGATGAAGAAGGGGCCTTGGAAGGATCATAATATCTCTCATGGGCAATACTGATAGCTAAGAATACAGCAGCAATTGCTTTTAGACCTCACAGAGGAGCAAAGTTCAGATAGAGATACAAAAAATAAATAAACTATTCTTTATGTTGGTAAGAAGATCTTAAAAGTCAAACACAGCACGGATCTGCATTACCTGAAATGGGGAAACTTCCTCGTAATATAAATCTCAGTTTTGCATTTCCTCTCAGTTGGAGCAAAAAGCTATAGTTCAAACACTGGTCTGATGAGATTCTAAGCAGCTGTAGCAATAATTGTTTCCCTTTTGATGTATATCTGCAGCAGCAAAAGTAGAACTGATTTTATTAATTACTAGCTAAAAAGCTGCTGTGTAGGCTTTTTTGTCTGTCTAGACATCTGGTTCAAGATGAAGATAAAAAGTATTAGAAAGTTATTGAAAAATGAAAACATTTCAAAATACGCAAGTAACCTAGAATGCAAGAATGCAGTGGTGATTAAACAAAAGTTTCTAGAAGTAGCTAACTTAATGTAAGACATTTATTGCACTAGGCCAACCAGCATAACGATTTATAGGAAGGACGTTTTTTAGTACACCTTACTGGAAAGACTACGCACAACATTGAATCAGGTTAGTATTTATAACAGGATCACTTTAAAAAGAACCTCCATCAAAGAGGTTTGTGGGTCCAGACGCAAAAGAAGCATGTTTACTTATCACTGACCTGCAGAGTCAGTATGTGTGATTAAATTCAGATGATGAGACACCACCCTTAGTTCAGTATTAGCAAGAGCCTCTAACTTCAGTAAAAGTATCACTCACTCATCCCAGGCTATAACGCAGCCAAAAAAGAATACACAGCCAAAAATGTGTTCTCAACGTCTTTTAAAGTTAGAGTGTGGCATTCATGTACAGAAATACGGAGACAGGGAGAAATGTGAGACCAAATACACATCAGTCCGTAAAGCACTATCCTGTGACATGATTGCTGAAATCTGTCAAAAACCAAGCTACATTTCCTTACATGTAAAGGCAGATGCTAAGATTACAAGGAAAATATCTTGTCTATTGACTTGTGAAGTAATTGACCTGCATTCATTACAAACAGAGGACAAAAAAGTAGATGGCAAAACCTAGATGTCTCACATCTGCAAAGGACTGCAATTCAATCATGCCATTTGCAGCAGTAAGTAATATGAATCATATTGTCCACTTCTGCTTTATGAGTTTCAGAGACTATTTCGTCTGATTGCTTTGCTATTACTTGCATCATCTGTACTAGTGCGGATGGTTAAAAGCTCCAGCAGCGATCAAGGGCCTGTCTGGATGGCTGCCCTAAAATCTGAAACCTTGAGCTGAACTTACCAAAAATCCCATAGATGTATATTTTTTCTCTCCATAAGCAAGATGTCATAGCAGATTTTTGCAATTTCCTCTGCTCTTAAGGTGACTCAGAAAAGGTACTTGCTGCTTCATTTCAGGGATGCTATATGATGTAAGGCAATCTGGGATTAAACATCAGAGCTAAAACCACAAATTCCAGGAATCCCAGGATAAGCAAACTGTGTAAGTGTTTGAGTACATCGTATGGATGTAAGATGGATGTGTCACTGTGGTACTACTCAGGGGCCTTCCACAGAGCACAGAAATACCTGTCACCGTAGGCGTACATTCATGAGAAGGCTTGTATTGCAGCTTTTCTGACTAGTCTGTTTGGAGTTTGCAAAATTCACTGCAGTATGTCGTTACGTGTGAGCTCCATCACAGTGAAGGACGCCACTGTTCTAACAGCGGTGGCGGTGTAAAATGTTGACAGAATGTGCCACAGGAACCAGGCAGAAAAACAGTAGACGAATGGAGATAGCCTCATACAGAGCAGCAGTGGAAACCCGAGGCAACTACTTGATGATGGTCGTTGTGTTTGTCATGCTTACTTCAAGACTGCTTTTACCTCCAACACTTGCTAATGACACCTGGTCAGGGACCTGAAAGCTCCTCCTATCTTCCTAAGCCTGTTAGAGATTCACTGTGCAACAGCAAGAGGTCCTCTCATCTCTCCCTGTACCAGTTTCCTATCCGCACGTTGGAGGTCATCTTTCCATAACTCACAAAGGCAATGCAAAGACAAACTCATCAGTAGTGGTGAGACCATTGAATACTGCAGATGTGAGTTTGCTAGTATATAATCAAAGCACAAGATCTGGGTTTCATTCTGCTGCCTCAGTTGAAGTATAACAGCTGTGATGCACCGCATCTGGGGAAGTGAGAATACAGTTCACAAAAGGCTTCTAAGCATCCAGGGCTTTGAAGAGCATATCTCTATTATTTATGTACTTTCTCCCTTTGCATATAATAGCTTTCAAGGTTTAATGGTTTATAACAACAAGCAATTGCATGTCACTTACATTGTGTGATATCAGACTAATTCATGCTGTTTAAACAGTTTTCACTGTTTCTGGGATGCTCCCTCTCCTCTTACTTTCCTGTCTCTCAGAGGAATATTTGCTTTTGTCAGGAGTCAAAACAGAAGGATGAAAAATGAGGAGACATTACTTTAAAATAGCTGGTATGTCAGAAGAGACTACTTGCACAACACAGGAGGCACTGAGGCAAGAGACTGAAATTGTCAGCCCAGCATCAGCAGAAAAACCTTCAGCAGAAAAGCAACTGGTAATTATGCATTATGAGTGAGTTAAGTTGCTTTATGCATAGACACCATGCATGCCAATTGGAAAGGCTTAAAAGCAGGGCTAAAGCTAAAAGTTGTAAAGTGAAAATGGAAGTAAACAATTCAAACTCTCTTGTAATCTTTAGGCTATGCTTAAATACTAGAGAGATGTGGGTAATGAATTATCCATGAGGTGACTAGTTTTAGAGCCTATCTGGCCCACTTAAGTGTCTGACAAAAATATGGATCAAAAACAGCACCATTTTCTGGTAATGAATTATCCATGAGGTGACTAGTTTTAGAGCCTATCTGGCCCACTGAAGTGTCTGACAAAAATATGGATCAAATACAGCACCATTTTCTGGAACTTTTTCTCCCACATGCTTTCCCAGTCACTGTCCAGCTCTTGTGTTGAAGAGACATTATCCTTATTCCCTGCTGCTGTATCCAGTGGCATTGACTGCAAGGCAAGTATTGCACTTAAAAATGACATACTTAGACTACCACTTTAGTTAACTGTAAAACAGGTTCCATTTCTAGAATCTACAGGTAATCCTACAGTGGAGGATGAAATCAGATTTCATGTTCTCATTGTAGACTGTGACAGGTTTCTTTTGTACTGCATTATTTTCAGTTTCAAGTCATTTCTTATGGTAGTTACCACTTGCTTACTCAAAGTCTTCTATTCAAACACCTTTTAGACATATGTAATGAGAAATACCAATGAACCAGGCCCTAGACTAGGACCATTTGTCTATTTTACATAGTAATTCTCTAGTTCTCTACTCTAAAATGTGGGTTTTTTTTGTAGAAAGTCATCAGATGTGATCTATCATTTGCTTGGTTTTATGAAACAAGTTTAAGAGATTTTGCAAATTTAAACTTAGACCATCCCTTCTCACACTCTCTCTCTTTTCTTCTTTTCTCTGAATGGAGATTGGTAACAATCAAAACTTTATTTTTAAAACTCCTAAATACTACATTTAAAATATATGGGAATCTCAGAATAGGTTTTCATATTAGGTCTTATCTAACTTGCTGATTTTCATACGTCTTCGACAATGCCAAACTAAGCCGTACGGGATGTCCTGTCAAAAACTCATATAGAAAGACAAGCACTTTCTTTTTGCACTTAGCCACCACTTACTAAAACATTTCCTGAAATGGAAGTATAGAAACCTTACTGCTGTTATAGAGGTTGCCATCTTGTTCTTTAATCATACTGATAATTAATGTTAATACTATGCCATGGGTTTGTTTCAGGATGAGAAACCACGGCATCAGAGAGTCCTGTGCTTAAAACATGCTTTCATGTGGTTTAGACTTTTTGAAAAGAAAAAAAATAAAGAAAAAAAAAAAGAAAAGGATAGTTACTTTCAGGGAAAAAGAGGTTTTATTATGATTTTCCTTATATTTTAATTTATATTTTGAAATCTTAATGAAGGGTTCATCTTTTCGCACTGGAAAAATACTGTGATTAAAATGTATACTGCTGTTTCCTACTATTTATAGTCAGAAGCAGTTCACAGACAGGAAAATATGCCTATGAAACCTGAATGTGATTTCCTAAGCTATGGAGAAATAAAAATACATTCAAAGCAAACACACCGGAGTTTGAGAAATGTAAAATCCAATGACTTGCAGTCTTCTAAGATCTTGTGATTCAAGCTTGGAGTGTGGAGAAGAGGAAAGGAGGAAGCAGCGAGGTTAACTACCCACAACTTACATCTTCTTTGTGAAATTAATCTGGATGAACCAATATATTGTATGAGCATTTTATGTTTGCTTTAGCATCTACAAACTAAAGGCACTAGGAATTATATCTCCCACATAACACAGAAGTCGATCATTTGCAGCCAGTGCAGCCCAAGCGGCAAGGAAGGTACTTCAGAAAGAGGTTTGCGTCAGAAGGCTTTATAGGAAAGAAAGAAGCCAAACTGTGGCTCATCTTTTGATGTCAGGCACAGACACAATGCAAAAAGGCATGTCTCCTCAACTGGCAAATTAAGATACTTCCTCAAGATGCTCTTTCCAAACCGCACACTAATTCTTGTCTCCTATTATTTCACCAAGGTCTGTCTCCCAGCAACAAGAAATACTCGCGTGTAGAATAGCAGCCCTGTGTCGCCTGATGATCACACTCCTACGAGAAACAGACAGTGTTTCTCTATGAAACTGAATTTTTCCCCTCTGTACAAAATTCATGAGCCCTTCCTTTGTGCAAAGCAGGAATGAATTGAGCATTAATCTGCAAAGAGGAGCCAGCAAACCTGCAAAGGAACCAGCAAACACAAGAAATTGGATCATGCAGACTTCTGTCCATAGTGTTTGTAAAGTCTGATTGAAGGGCAAAGAAACAGCTAAGGTAGCATATAGCTAATAATACTTGTCTGTAGATTTTACCTTTCCTCCCTGCACCCTATACTTCTCCGTCTCCAAATACAGTGAAATAAATTAACGGAAACATCAGAGAAGATATAATGGTTTATTTGTTGTTTTATTAACTTTTTAATAAGGGTATGAAGATGAAATAAACACATATCTCTTTTTTTTTATTTTATTTTTATCTAGTACATGAAATCAAGTCTGAAGATCATCATTCCTCTCTAGCAGTTTTTAAGTACAGCAAAGGGTAATAAATCTCTTAAATGGAAGAAGAAAAAGGAATTATCCCAAATGATCTCATCCATATCTTAAACTATGCAATTCAGAATTCAACTCTATTAATGTCCACTTTTAAAAGTCACAATAACATGCAAAACATGATACAAACTGGTACATTTTTAGAAGCAATGCTGTTATTCTGTTAATACATTTACAGTCTCAGAAGACAAAAAAACAGAGAAGAGAGAGTTTTCCTCAGCTTAAAACTTTGGCCAAAATGCATTTGCTTTGGTACTGCAAAAGATGACAAAGCAAGCTGTTTTGTTTTGGTCTAAAATATGGCTTTAAATCTGCAACCTTTGAAAGAAAAATCTGAGTGGGACATAGAAAAAAGGGCTTATTAAATTTTCAGTGAAACAGGATGCCAAAATTCCTTTAAGCATTAGTGTATAATCAGGCTCCTATTCCCTGATCCAGAAACTAACAGTGAATGCATCTATCAGTGGCGTACAGTCTAACAAGAAAATCTAGGCCAAACTTTGTGATCTCTGTGGCAGGAATTTCAGCCCAGAGCTGGATTAGAAAGCCGTTAGATTGCTGCAGTTTTTACTAATAAGCAAGGGTCGAGGTACTTTTATTTATTTGCAAATCTGGCAGTGGATCACCTACCTATCTTGTCTTACTACAAAAGCAAACTTAGGAAGGATGTGATTATCATGCTTCCATAACAGAGTCAAAAAAAATCTAACACACAGAAGTCACACTTTACAAAAATCAGGGTTTTTTTCCAGGTGTGGAATAGGTGAATACTCTTACAAATCACTTTATTTATTTTGTGCAGACATTTTCCCCATAAATCCTTTTCCATGTGTACAGACATTTTACTGAATAAAGTGTGATACATATTTCCAGTGGACTTCAGGTCACTTCTTACCTTTCAGAAAAAAGCATATGAATTTTTTTTTTCAGACAGAAGTCCAAAACCACGATTGAACCAAGCTCCCATACTGCATTACAGCTACCTTCGTTACCATTCAACCTGTTGTCTGCTGCAGTGTCCTGTGACCAGAGGAAACCGCAGGCAATGCCCTGTCTTAAATTCTTAAAAGAATTAAAATTAACAGACAGTGAACTTCTCCAAGCTTCTGTACACTTCAGAATTAAATAAGGAATAGTTCAAAGAGGGGGAAAAAAAACAACGAAAAAACCTTGAGCAAATAACCTTCAGATAACTTCTCTATAAAAAAGCAGAAAACAACATCTAGCCTTAGAAATACTGCCAGTTAAAGAACACCTAACTGAGTGCTAGCTGCTTGTATGTAAACAGACTTTACAAAGAAACAGCACCCGTACTGCTAATTTGACAGGTGATGGGTTGTATCCTTGTAGCTGATTTAAACTGCTCTGCCACGGTGGATTCTGTAGTTGCTGCTAATAAGGGAACAACTTTTGAATTAATATCTCTGAAACTGAGAAGAACCTGGGGAAATCTTCTGACCTAACAATGCTAAAACTGCAGCTGTGAAAATGTGTGGATAGCAGCACAAGTGATATTTCAGCATGTGAAATGGCATGTGTGCATGTGCATGCGAGGAGGGCACATGTTTCTATGAGTACACTTGTGTCTTTGGAGGAGGTACCCACAGACACGTTTGAAACATATTAAACTTCAAGGAGGGAAACATCACAAGACAGTGACTTACTGTCTACTGTCCGTTGTGGGCTACTGCAATATAAAACTCAATTATTTTCAAAATTTGCTTTTTACCTAGCTTTTATTGTTTTCTGTTTTTTGCGGTATTATTTTATATTCATGTTGCTTCAGTGATTTTCTGAATTATGTCACCGTTTCAAAAGATATTTCAACAAAATTAAAACACCATCTGCCAAAAGATGTTGTTCCTGCAATTTGTTTTATAATTATACAGCAATATGCTGAGGGAGGACTCTTTCCTGTTCCTAGAAACATTGTTTGCTCTTGCAAAATTACAGTCTGTTAGATAGTTACTGTACTTTTATGGACTTTGTTTTTTTCCAGATAACATGTGCAGTCAAAGACCTGTTTTTCCTTTTCTGTTTTTCTTACAGACCACTTTTTATCATCACACTTTTGACCCATATTAAACTTATGAACTACTCTAAGACTAAGTGTTGCTGCCTGCCTCTTTTCCTTCACCTCGTAATGAAGATGATGCTTTCTATTATACAGAAACACTTTGCACTTTCTTCAGCAAATGTCCACCATGGAGTTTTGGATCATTTCTTCACTAAGTATTAAGTCCGTGTTTTCTTTCTAATGACACGCAAAGTCTTTGCAATTGCCTCCTGTAGAAGTCTACTGCATGTAGAAATCTACTACACTTAGATAGAAGTCTACATTTTTTTAAGAAAATAATGAATACTTGCAAACTTAACACTGTATAGATCACCATTTCTTCATTTCAGGTTGATAGCAACTCATTGATAATTTTCTCCGACTATAGTTTTCACCCAGATGACCGGCAATTTTACAGCAATTTCATTTGGATTAGAAATTCCCTTGTTATGCAAGATGCTTACTTCAGTAAATATATATCTTATCAAAAAATTATCTCTGATTAGCTAAATTAACTATTTTGTAATGGAAGAAAACCAGATCGGTTAGACAGGATTTGTCTTGACAAATCCACGTTGTAAGTTTCTCATTACCTTATTGTTCTCCAGGATTTAGACTTTCGTAAGAACAAATACTTCATTGTCTTGGATGCATCACTTGAGTGATTATAGCTATGTCTGGCAGCTCTCCTTTGTCCATTTTCCTGTCAACAGTACATGTTCATATTCCCCATTTCATGGGACTAGTTTATATATTCTGCAGCTTAATGATTTAAATTTAATGATCTATTGATTCTGCAGTTTAAAAACAAGGGTAATATACTTTCAATTTATTATTAATGTTTGAGAAGATCTGAAAATAAGTGATTTTAGTGAATTCAAGATTTTCCTTTAAAATCAAAAAAGTCCTAGTTATTCTAGAGTGGGATTTTTTTGTTTGGTATTTGATTAATAAAATGAGACCTGATATTTGCACTTAAATTTCTTCTGTGCAGGAACTGAGCATTGTGCATTAAGATATACATGACAAGGTCCAACTCAGATTGCCAACATTCAAATCTGCTGGTGGTACATGGCCATTAGTTTTCTCTTTCTTACTAAGACACAAGTCCTTCTTCTGAGATCATCAGTTCAATGTGCAAGCATTATTTAAGAACAGATCCATTGAAGAAAGTTTGGTTCTTCTGCCATGTTTTTTATTCCACTTGAGTATGAACAAAGACAAGATGAAATGGTAGAAACAGATTCATACGCAAGCATGCATGTGCTCCAAGGGTTATTTTCATCTTCAGCATTTGTTTACAACCTTGTCCATGACTTTTTTGCCTCACTCCATATATGTATAATATACTATAAATAAAAATTTTAGATACATAGCTCTTCCTTATTGTGAGAAATCAACATCATTTTACAAAGGGGATTAATCTGTTGCATGGACTACACATTTTCCTGACTAGTCTACAGCCTACAGTATTACTAGCAGCCATCCAGGAAACACCAAATGACGGAATATACTAGAAAGGCTCATTTGAAAGTTAAAAGATTTGAGATGTTCATACTAAAGACTGTAATTTGTGATTGCATGTGACAGTGTGTTAGTAGTTTGAACTCATTAAGTGTAACTGATGGTATCAGCCTTTTTTCACTCAACATCTGCCTGTCATGTTGCAAGAATTGTTCCTTGTTCAGGCAAAAAGTACCTCCATCATATAGATTTGAAGTGGCTGTGCAAAGGTAGACAACAATCGGTCATTTTGCTAGGCCACTATTATTGCCATCTTTACTTGTGTAAATCATCAGTATTTACTGAGAAATAAAATCCCTGTTATTCAGGTTGCATCTTCTTTTCTTCAGGCAGTTTAAATAACCAGGAAACAATATTGGGGTGGGAGTACTGTTAATGCTTACCAAGAATATTTATCAAGCGGATTTTATGTGGTGCCAGAATGTGTTATGCATCACGATAAAAAATTATGTGAAATCTGAAGGAGAATAGGGAGGGACAGGAGAAGATCACATTGACACTGGAGACTTTATCTCCCATGGTGTAAAAATGTGTATCAAATACTAAGGTATATAATAAGCTGTATATGGTTGGAGAGTTTCTCTTTTCCTTTTCTCCTCAGTTCTCAGCATTGAGACCAGTGACAACTTTGCTTGAATTAGGACCTGACAGGAAGTGGAAAGGAACTACCATATCTAGCCCAATTTAATAAAATTTTGTTTCTATATCAGGTTAGTCCAGTTTTGATAACCATTAATGCTTTCTATATCAGCCTTTTTGTCTTTTTTTTTTGAACTATAGATAGTCCTTTAGGCACACACTGAATCTCATGGCTTTGAATTTTAACCTTTTACAACAATAATAAAATACAGACACCATTCAGGTTATGTGAATACATGACAGCTAGAATAAAAAAAACGATCTAAGCAAGCAAGTTGAACCAAGTTTTATACTGTTTCTTCCACCGTTTCTGGTGGCTTAAAGAACCTAAAGCTTCATTAAATGGTGGAATAATAAGCTTTGATACCATTAATTATTCAAAAGGATCACAGTAAAGAAGAAAAACTAATGGAAAGTGACTTTGTGAAAAACAAGATTAGGTAAAAGAGACAGCTGGGATCAGAAGAATGCACACCACGATATTTAATAACACACATAGCAGGAATTAAAAAGCTCTACATATCTCCATTTAGTCTAAGAAAAATATAACTGAATTTCACAACTGTCCATTAGTTTCAGGGCAAGTTCAAAGTTGGGCCTTCACCACCAATGATTCAGAAACAACGAGTTCACTTAAGATGTGTATTCAGACTGATCTGAAAAAAAATAATAGTGTTCCAAATGTAGGGGTAGAGAATGCTATTAAAGTGACCATCTCTGATGTTCAAAAAGCCAAGCAGTGTCTGAAAGAATTTTGTTATAATTTTATAAATTGATATTGTATTCAAATTAGCAAAATATAAAACTGTAAAATGTGACAAAATATTTAAATCTAATATTTGAAACCAGTCTTAATATACTAAAGAATGCAAAAAGTTTAAAACAGGAATTCACATGTAAAGACCGCTGATATCTTATCCTTCCCAGAAAACTAGAGTACAGGTAGTCACTAGTCCTGAAACTCTTGTTGACGCAGAAGGAAGGAGGAATATAAACAAAACCAAGTACCTGCCATTTTCAGAAAATGCTGAAACTTACTTGAACACACTCTCCTGATCAAGACTTAAGCAGTGATAAGAAGTAAACAGATTTGATCTGTTTTTGTGACATATCTGTGCATGAAAGTCACAGCAATGTAACTGAAAGGATGCTTCACCATGATGGTCAGAGATGTGCACATCTAAAATCATTGAATCACAGAATGGTTTGTGTTGGAAGGGACCTTATAGATCAACTAGTTCCAACCCCCCTGCCATGGGCAGGGACACCTTGTACTACAGCTGGCTGCTCAAAGCCCCATCCAGCCTGGCCTTGGACACTTCCAGTCATGGGGCACCCACAACTTCTCTGGGTAGCCTGTGCCAGTGCCTCATCACCCTCACAGTAAAGAATTTCTTTCTTATATCTAATCTCATTCTACCCTCTTTCAGTTTAAAGCCATTACCCCTGGTCCTATCACTACCTACCCTTGTAAAAAGTCCTTCTCCGGCTCTCTTGTAGACACACTTCAAGTACTTCGAGGTTACTATACGGTCTCCCTGTAGCCTTCACTTCTGCAGGCTGAACAGCCCCATTTCTCTGAGCCTATCGTCATAAGAGCGGTGCTCCAGTCCTCAGATCATCTTTGTGGCCCTCCTCTGGATCTGCTCCAACAGGTCCATGTCCTTCTTGTGCTGAGGGCTCCAGAGCTGGATGCAGGGCTCCAGGTGGAGTCTCATCAGAGCAGAGTAGAGGAGCAGAATCCCTTTGCTTGATCTGCTGGTCACTCTGCTTTTGACGTAGCCCAGGATATGGTTGGCCTTCTGCACTGCAAGCGCACACTGCTGGGTCATGTTGAGGTTCTCATTAACCAGCATTCTCAAGTCTTTCTCCTCAGGGCTGCTCTCAATCCACTCTCTGCCCAGCCTGATAAAGGTGGCAAAATAAAGGTTGACAGGAAAGAGTTAGCTTTTTCTCCTCATCCTCTCTCACTGTCACAGATGCAAAAATCAAATCTTGATGTGCAAGTTTTACAATCAATAAGTAACATAATTACCAAGGTGCATCATTTTCCCTCCAAATGGAGCCGCAGCTCTCCTAGAACTTGCATCTGCCTTTGCTCCATGCCTAAGAGTCAAGCAGGAGAGGGGTTCAGCCTAACACTACTGGTTAGCACTGATAGCTGCCTGCTGAGGTTAATCCACAGGTTCCAGTTTTTGTTGTGAACCAGGGAAACCATTATCATTTCAGATGCTGTAGACAAATTAGCTTTTTCTAATGGTCTTGCAGGAGGACAGTCCACAAGAGCCAGAATACCAGAGCAGCAGTCCAGCAGCAGCATGAGACACCTTTATCTAATAGTTATGAGCCCTTCTAACCCCTGAGTGTATAGACCCAAAGTTCGAGCCATTTATTTCTTAGGCATTTACTTTTTTAGCTCCAAGTACTCTTGTCACCTGTATAAAAGGCTACACTTTGTTTTTTAAATCTTGACAAATTCTTAAGATCGTTAGCATCTCAGGACAACCTTTTCTACTTTTAAATGTAACACAGTAAATTAAGTCTATCATTCAATCTACCACCTCTTCGATAGAGAAGTATGATGAGTTCTGAGATTATTTCAAAAGAAATGAGAAGTCATACTGAGTACATGAAATAAATATTAATAACTCTTTGGGCCACAACTTTCTGTGCGTGCTTAAGCGTGTAACTTCTCAGCTCTGCTTCTCAGTCTCTCCTCTGCCCTCTTTGTCTCGTATCTATTGACTATGTGCTTTTTATATATTAATTCATTGATTAGTACACATTTACTATACTGTCTAGCAGAGTAAACCTCAAACAGCTGCATCAGATTGTAGGGAAAAATCAAATAGAAGTGGCTAATACAAGCAACTGTTGTAGTAATCGTACCTATACTCACCTTCAAGCTTATTGGTGCTCTGCTACACCTGTGGACCATTATAAAAACTTCCATTAGATTTACCCACTTTAAAATTACAGAGATTACAGCATTAATCTTGTCTAACCTACTGCTTTACACAGGCTATTGAGTTTCAGCCAACAATTTCCATATTATGTGTAAAATTTCTGTGTGTGTTTCATGGACAAGTGTTTATCTCGTTTCATTGAATATTTATTATTTACAAAATGTAAACAACCCCATATACTTCCTCAGCAAGAGGGCTTTTGCACTGTTCTTGAATAGTTTTTAACTTTAGATCAGGATGCTCCAATTCATTCTTTGCAAGCATTTTGACCATTTTGCTCCAGTATGCAGCTGAGTGCATAACTTTTCATTTTAAATTATGCTGTTTTAAAATGCTTATGCAACTCTGCCAGAGTAACATGTATTTTAAAGCATTACAATGTATATGAAAAGTGATCAAGTTACAGCTCTGTTTCCAAATTAAAGTGTCATTTCTGTGAACACATACATGCATGGGTACAAAGATAATGTTCAAACAGGATTGAGTTTACAAGAACCTGGACCAGGAGTATCTGTGCCTAATCATAAGTAGAAAGGAGGTGTTTCACAGCAGTTCAATTCACAATCAGCTTGCTTCTGCTGCAGTCAGAAATGCTCAATATAACACCAGATGGACTGTGTAGCTTTCAAGAACTGAAAACTTGCACAGATCCCTAGATGTAACCTGGAAGACAAGGGTGCCTAAGTTTTTAGGGGGCCAACTACAATTCTTACTGTGCCATCGTTATCATTATTTATGGCAAAGCTGGACTGGATTTACCTTAGAATAAGTCATAACAATTCTGCAGTTATTCACCAGTTCAGGAAGACCTAGATCAAACATTTCAAGAGGCTAATCAAACAGAGGAAAATCATTAGCAACCCGTAAGTGGCTAGTAAAGACTTCTAGCTACTGCAAGAAGATCCTTGCAACATCTTGCCATGCAAAGGAGGGAAATTCTGACATATTCTTTTTTCTCTGACGTGGTGATCTCCTTTCCAGCCACTACAAAATCTTTTTTCCCTTAATTTCAATCTTTTTTCCCCTCATTTTTCTGCTCACCCTCCCAATTAGGATGTAAAACTGTTTCAAAACTTTTTTTACTTTCTAGCTAATCACATTCAATAACAGACTTTTTTTTGAAAGTAATAGATGGACAGAGACATTGAATGTGCTCTCCAATTCATCCCAGTACCCCTTCTGTCTTCTTATACCAAACTCTGGACTTTGCTTCCAACAGACAGAAATAAAAGTTCACAGCCTATTTTGTAAATTGTTTCACGTATGTTGTACGAATCATAAAAAAAGAAACAATGAAGACAGATTGTAACAAAAAGTTTAGTGAGTAAAAAAAGGGGGGACAAAAGTGTATAAAACACTAACTATAGGTCAGGTGGCAACTGATACGGAGTCTGACTCCGTGCACAGTGAGTTGCAAGCTGTCTTGACACAAACAAAACAATTACAATCTGTTCCTTACTTCAGGCTGAATTGAAATTTCTTCATTGATTTTTAGTTATTCATTGGCATGATTCGCTTTTGTTGCTTAACTGTGGATGGATATTTAAATGCTTTAAGCATTGCGGATAACTGATCATAAATTCTCCTGAAAAGACTTTTTCTCATGAGTTTCTCAATTCTTTCTAGTTTCAGTCAGTCAGGAAAATTAAATACTGTGGACAATCACTGTGACTCATACTAACTTGTAATAACTGAAGAAGAGTAGAAGGAAAAGCTGCAGTGCAATTGATGAGAGCAAGCCTGGTTGAATCTCTGGAAGTAAACGGTTACTAGCTGACGGGAACTGGTAAAAGCATATGATAGGCTTTTCAGTGATTGAAAAGACTCCCGTCTACAGTGTCAAATTTAGATTGCTTTTTCTATGACACCTTATAGCTGTTGTCCTTTTATGTCAGGTTGAGGAACCTGTTTATCAGTCCAAAGAACTAAATTCCTATTCAAGATTTTGTGACTGGGTGGTTGAACTACCAGCTGGTGTTTCTGTCCTTCCTTTCTCAGCACCTGAGATCTTGGAAAAACATTGTTTCTGAAGTAGAATGAAGAGAGAAAAGAAGCCTTGTCAATCTGAGGAATCAGAAGTGTTCCCCTCCACTATGGTGTAGAGAAATATGGAGACAAGGATTGTTTTCTGCAGATTTAAAAAGCAATCCTGTTCTTTTTCTACTGCTGAAGTTCTTCATTATTATTTATACGTATTATTTATACATTCTTCTACAAAAATGAGTTGTATACTACATGAAAGTTAAGGTGAGTTTGATATTATAGGTCTATTTCTCACATAGATGACTCCTTTTAATGGCTTCAGTTACAATCTCTCCTCCTGATCCTAACAGTTTCCCCCAGGCAACACTTACACCCATGGGTAAGACTGTGCTATTATTATTCACTGCAGTAGTGTTTAAAAGCTGGATGTGAACCTCATGCAGTCAGACCTGGTGGAAGCCTATTGTTAAAAGACTATGACTGTGCACGAGACTCTGTGGCCAGCTTCAGCAAGGCCAGGTACCTTCATTCGCTCATCCTCATGCTGGCCCTCTGGGTGCTGTTGCTAGTTTTAGCTTTTCACTTTCTGTAGACACACATTTAATTTTGGATGATTAATCACCATTAATCAACACTGTTAGCAAGTAGTTATTTTACAGCATTTTCTGCAGAGCATGCCTTATCATTTGTTATCATATTCTTTTTCACCAACTGGCTGAATATTATTCATTTTAACTGGGGGACCAGAAGAGCTGAAGCTGAATGTACAAATACTATCAGTCAATGCTGTCACCAGCTTCTTCAGAAAACAAACCATGACATAAATCTGTTTTATTTTTGCCATGTTTGAGTAAAAAAAAATAAAATTTTTTCATTGCTTACATTGCCTTCTTCTTCCTCAGCTGGTAACAAAAGCACAAAGCTAAACGAAACCACTAGTACAATCCAGACAACAGCACAATGGATAAAAGTTTAAGAAATCTGTCTCTTATACTAGCCTAAAGGGCAGAAAAACCTTGGCAAATCACTTTACCTCTTTGTAACTCAATGTCCCTAAATAATAATTCTTTTTTATAAAGACTTTCGTACCTTGGTGGGACAGTATTATGTATTGTGAAGAAATTGTTCTGCTCCACTGTTCTTAAGTGCTGAGAGATACTAGTTTAGAATCCTCCTGGTCTCATAGAAGAACTTCTTTCTAATAAAATTTCCCCTTAACTAATGTGGTTATCAAATATTAAAGCAGCACTGAATCAAAAAGACTTTCTGCTTGTTGGAAGAAAGAAAGAATTCATTAAATGAATGTCTAAGTAGCCTTATTAATAGGAAACATCTGTTAAAATAATGTGTATGCACAGTGTTATTGCCCACTATGTGCCCTGTCTTATTTGTTCTATATTGTTCTCCATTCCACAGCTTTAAAGTAATTTACCAACCATGAATTACTGATTTTTTTAACCCTAATGCATTTAGTAGAGCAGAGACAGCATTTTTCTAATTTTAGGCCATGATTTTTATTTGTACTTAAAAGAACTATGCTAAAAGAACACATTAAGGCTGTAAAATCAAGTGCTTGAAACCCGGAAAACAAAAAATGGAACATTGGGTCCCTACAGAAGAAACTCTTGTATCCTGTAGTAGTAGCAGTAAGTGTAGTAACAGCAGTAGTAGTAGTAATATTAAACATAATACAGTAGTCTTCCTAGTTCTGTGCTAAGAACTGTTGAACTGCCTTTTCTGTAGGTTTTCTTTTGGGAGGGAGGGTTTTGACCATTAAGCCCAGGGTAGCAAACAGAATATTTCATTCAAAATGGCTGAAGTATTGCAAAATGAAAACAGTGAAAAAAGCGTCTTGTAGGGGGTCAAGCAACCTTAATGCTAACCTCTTTTTCATTAAATGGTTGTGGAAAGCCTAATATGTTTTGAAAGTCAAATCAAAAAGCTGATAATGATACTTCACTGTCATCCAATAATCTCATCACAGTCATCAGTAAAATCTACTTCTCATAATGCCTGGAAATGAGAAAACTGTTTTCTCACCTTAATGCTAGGGCACTGGGACACAAAAGATTGCAGACCAGCTTTGTGACAGAAGTGGAAACAGAGACCAGATAGCCACATTCAGTATTTGAGCCACAAGACACCTTTCCCTTAATAAAAGCACAAGGGTAGATAATCATATAAAAGATATAGAACGTCAAGCTGAGAAACTCAAAAATAAATATGAAATGAAGAAAGCTAACAAGAGCTTTGCAATTGGTGTGAGACGGGCTAAATGGAGTTTGAAGAGGAAAATTGAAAGAATAGAGACTTGTAGGAAATCTAAATAAGCAGGATTGCTGACAATTCCTACAGGTAAGGGGGAAGAAGTCCCAGAGGGACTCAGAGAGAAATACTAGATGTTGATGAGGAAAATTGTTCTTGCTACAAGAAATACTGTCATAAGAACTCCAACCAGAGACCAAGGGAACAGAAATAAAGTATGTCTAATAACTGAAGTAAAGGCAGCTGCATACAGACTCTGCTCTCATGTGGGGACAGAGCATCGCCAATTGCATGTACAGAAAGCTCCAGATAATCCTGTTCAGGGAAACACTTTTCATGATACTGTTAATCTTCATTCTGCAGAGCTGCACTGGACAATGCTGCTGCTGTATTTTAGAAAGGAAATGTTGTTTATTGGCAAAGCAAGATGGCAGCAAAATCACAAATCACTGTCTGTAAGTTAAATATTACCTAATACACTTCAGTAGATGGTTTCCCCCTTCATTGAACACATGGTAAAATTACAAATGTGCCCATAATTAACATAAATTAAACATAGCTCCCCTGCAGTCAATGGAAATTCAGGTGTGAAAGCAGTGTGTACAAGGAGATTTTAGCTTAGTCTAAGGTTCTACATGGTTCTGTCTGTCTGAAGCGGCCCTTTTTGAGAAGAAATGAAATTTTAACATCTAAGATTTAGCCTTTTTGGATGACTGCAACAGAATAATTGCAATTAATTTTAAAACCAGAAAACTCTAAGCACAAACAAATCACACTCATAAACCTGACCTTTAAGCTCCAAATTATGTTGTTTTACATGGCTTGCTACAAAGACCTTTCCTTCATATTTGGCAAGACTTTTGGTAAAACACAATCTAGAGAAGATAAGAAGTAATAAAGATATATTTTTGATACATTTTTCATCTAAAGCAAAAAGATTTTTACTCCTTTTGCAATAATTGAACCATATGTTACTATGAGAACAATTTTAGCCTCTTTCAAGAAAACAACATGTCTTCCAAATAAAACCCCAGATGGGAATGCTTTATGAAAAATAATGAAGACATAGTTTGTTCTGTAAACAGGAGGACCAACAGAACTGGTATTTCATAGGATTTGATTGTACCTTTATGTGCTTGCTCCAGAAAAGCCTCACAATCATTCTGTTCCACATTTCCATAGAGCTCCTCTCCCTCCTGCAGTTTATAGACCTGATTACATTTTTATATCCCTCCACCACATATTTCATTGAGCAGTCACCTTCCATTCACGTTCCCCATGACTGGGACTCTGTCTGCTCACTCTGGGGGTAAGCTACCTTGTGGGCCACTGGGTCCCCTCATGGCCTTTGCTTCACTGGAGTAAGGTTCGTGTCTCTAACCTTCAACTAGATCCACATAGTACAAAACTTCATGGCACTTGGTATTCCTAAGGTTTATTTCGTAGAATCATAGAATCATAGAATGGTAAGGGTTGGAAGGGACCTTAAAGATCATCTGGTTCCAACCCCCCTGCCATCAGCAGGGACATCTTCCTCTAGACCAGGTTGCTCAGAGCTCCTTCCAACCTGACCTGGAACACTTCCAGAGAGGGGGCAGCCACAGCTTCTCTGGGCAACCTGTTTCAGTATTTCACCACCCTCATGGTGAAGAATTTGCTCAACACAACCGCAAAAGTCCAATCGTCTTTGGAAACCAGGCTGGAGTCACGTTTTTGTTGGGATGCAGCAGGCATATAGCTTGACTGTAAAAACGTGAAGATCCATCATTAGAAACCTCTTGGAGATAAGAGGATCATCTCAGTCAGTTGGGTTCCTAGTGGAGAAGAGGGCCACATCATACAGAGCTGCTGACAAGGGACTTTGTGTATGCTATGTGCAGAACTGCTGAAGAAGCCCCAGATGTTGCTACCCATTTCAGTGAATGACAGGCCTTTGCCGATGAAACTTCTCAGTCACCATTTAGGCACTAGCATAGGAATGTGGATAGGAGTAGAGTGTTGCTGGGCATTTGTAGCTGTAAGACCAGCCGCACCAGAACAGATTTACATGGTCTGTTCAAGCAGATGGAAACATCCTTTAATTTTCACCCACAGATGTCTGTGTTTATGGCCCTACCCTGTCCCCCAGTCTCTGCTTTGTCACTGACATGGCTGCACAGCCTTGCCCTTATCATCACTTAGGACTGTTTAAAATGTCACCCTGCCTTGTTGCTGCATAACAACACATACAGAGATAAGAATTTGATTAAAGGATGCAAGCAGGGAAATGTATGTCACATTTCTACATCTCTGCATTCAGTAGCAGAAAAGCAGTAATACAGATATGCAAATACCTATATAATGCCTAAAGTAATGTGCACAGATAGACCATAGAAATTAAAATCACTGAGAAATTGATAGTCAGCATATTCCAAAGTTTATTATATGGAAGAGAAGAAGAAAATAAATCAAAAACATTACTTTATAAAAAAATGAATATTTTATGGTGATTTAGCAGATATTGTCCCATATTTCCTTTAGGAAATTTTCTGAGATTTGTATTATCTCTACTAACATATTTTAAACACATCTTTAAGCAACACATGGTAGCCAATTTTGCAAAGTGAGCAAATGAAATCTTCTAATTTCATCTGCTAAATAAGTTATTTTACAGCCTATTTGGTAAAGAAGCCAAGTTTCTGATTGTTTTACACAATAGGCAGAAGCTGCTGACTATTCTTTAAATGAGGTTGTGAAATTGTTCTGGAGAAACAATTTTTCAAAATCATTCTAACTTACACATTTGCTGGCTGAGCCTATCAAATTTACTCACAGAGCAGCCTTCAGAAAGTTGCAGATGGTAAACAAATTTATCCACAGCTTCTGTCTAATGGTTCATACAAAACCTAAACAATTGTTCACATCTCATATCTTACACATGTATTAGAAGAGATTAGATTTTGTGTCTTGATGAAATTTTCATATAGGAAGAGCAGCCTCCAAGAATATGACAGAACTGGTCCTAAGCTCCAAAGAAAACCTTATTCTTTCACAGTTTTCATTGTACATAAAAAACTGTCTCAAAATTTTATATTCACAGGATTTGAATTAAAATAAAAGAATACATGAAATTATATGACTGACATTTCACCTCAACATCTTTCAGAGATTTCAATATCATGAATACTAACCTGGGCTTTAGCCTTAAAGATATATTTCTCAAGTCAAGTTCTGAATTTTAGTTTAAGGTCACAATCCAAATGTGACAGAAACATCCAAAAATATACTAACCTGTAAGGTATACATGGTATTTTCAAGCAAAGTTCAAATCCAACTTTCTTTGCACTACCCATCTGCAAAAGTAGGTAGTGCCTGGAGTGCTGCAATGGAAAGATACTGGTTATTTTAGGCAGGAGAAGCTGGCAAGGTGAGGGGGGGGAGTGACCCTTTCTGTAAAAGACCATCAGGAATTCATGGAGCTCTGCCGTGAGATGTGTCAGGAATCAGTCACGAGCTTAGCAGGCAGACCAACACGGTGTCGTTGTAGTGGAAATCTCCTTAGACCACCTGATCAGGAAGAAGTAGATGAGGTTTTCTTCAAACAACTGAAAGAAACCTCACTTTCACAAGCTGTGGTCATCAGAGGATGTTAACCACCTTGAGAGCTGCTGGAAGGACAGTAGAAGAGGGCTCAAGAAACAAGAGATATTTCTTTAGTGCATAGATAGCAACTTCCTGGCCCAGGAAGCAAAGGTGCTCTGCTGGACCTGGTTTTCAATGAAGAAGGAAGAACTAGTGGAAGAGATGAAAGACAGAGGCAGCCTTGCCTGTGTGACCATGAGAAGGTGGATGTCAGGATCCTAAGAGGAGATAGTAGGGACAAAAGCAGGAACACAGCCCTAGATTTCAGGAGAGCAGACTTTAGCCTCTTCAGAGATCTGCTTGAAAGGATGCTGTGACATACCCTAGAGAGAAGAGAGGTATAGTAGTATTAGCTGATAATCAAGGCTAACCTCCTCTGAGCTAAGGAAGGGCCCATCCTGACAAATAGGAAATGAAGCAAATGCAGTAGGATGTCTGCAAGTACGAGCAAGAGCTACGGACCTAACTCTGACATAAAAAGACAGGAGTACAAGAGATAGAAGCAGGGACAGGTGACCCAGGAGAAGTATGAGTCTGGAGTTGCTGTCTGATCTTACAGGGATCACTCTCTACAACTACCTTCAAGACGATTGTAGTGAGGCAGATGTTGCTCTTTTCTCCCAAGTAACTAGGAATAGGAGGAGAGGAAATGGCCTCAAGATGTGTCAGGGGAAGTTTATATTGGACATTATGAAAAATTTCTTTGCTGAAGGAGTGGTCAGCCATTGGTTGTCCAGGGAAGTGATTGAGTCACCATCTCTGGAGGTGTCCAAAGAAACGTGTAGATATGGCACTTCAGGACATGGTTTAGCAGGCATGGTGGTGTTGGGTTGATGGTTGGACTTGATCATCATAGAGGTCTTTTCCAGCCTTAATGACTCTGTAATTCTATGAAGGCCAAGGCCAACCTGGAGTTGAATCTTGCATAGGCTGTGAAGGGCAACAGGAAAGGTTTCTACAAGTACGTAAAAGACAAAAGGAAAACAAGAAAAATTTTGGGCCTGCTGCTGAATGAGTCAGGGGAACTGGTGACTCGGAGAAGACTTAGAATGATTCAGGAAAGGCCAAGATACTCAATACGTTCAAATAAACTTTCCTAGAAATATCAAAGTTACATTAGCAATGTCTCTCTCAGCTACTCAGAGCTTTTTACAGCTGTTATGGGTTATATTAGAGCAATACAGAGCCATTCAGATTATCGTAGCAACTTTATTACAAACCTTGTGTTGATAAGCTATTTCTTTAATGTCTTACATGTGGCCAATGAAGGCTTCACAGTCTTGTTTCAAAAGGTTATGCAAAGATGGGTAGGAAGTCTTGCAAATTCAGAGCTGGGCAAAGTGAGAAACGCAAATTTACCGAAGTCCAAAATCCTTGGGCATTTCACTGTCTTGTAGAAAGCTCTTGTTTGCAAGGGACAGAAGCTTTCGTAATGGTTGTGTGCACTTGTGCGCATCTATCTGCAGAAGGAAAGTCCATCTTCACAGAAGCTGGCTTAAACATTTGGAGAATGCCAACATTGTTTTGTACCTTAGGCAGTAGCTAAATTTGTGACAGAAGAGATTGAAATTGTATGTGTATCGAAGTTCTCCACATGGAAACCACAATTTACCTGTCATAATGAAAATCCAATCATACGTGAAGAGCTTTATGGACCCAGTCTTTTCTTACTGTACAGATAGCATCCTGAGAAATAATGAAATATTTTCCTATTGATATGCAACAGAAAAGCAAACTATTCCTGAGATGATCTCTCTTTCATAGCACCACCATAGATTTTGGAATTAACAATTGATAAATGCATCTATTAATTCTAGTAAGTTTATTTGAATAAAGATCAGGACAGACATTTTCAGATTGCTCTTCACTTACAGAAACTGATGGTCTAAACATGGGCTACTTCAGGGATATTTAGAATATTATTTATAGTAATTTTTTATGTAGAATTAGGTCACAAGAGTAACACCTGCTTACTTACATGAATAGAGAAACAGTGGCAACATGATAGGTCTAGACCTTAGCAGAGCAGGATATCTGGAGATCATACCTTTCCAAGTTACAGAAAGACTCTTTTCAATCAAATATGCAGGTCTCTCAGTGGAAGAAAGACTCACTTTCTTCCTTCATTAACACCAAGATGAAGGTTTAGCAGACCGCCAGATGTATTTTCTAGAATGGGAAATTAGGAGTGACTAGTGAATATGTAAGACACTAATTTTTTCCTGAAAGCTATACAGGTAACTAGGGATTTTAATGTGTCAGATTCTATTTTTTACCTTCCTCAGACACTGAAAGCTAATTCATTGGCCTTGCTGGCCTGCACTGTCATTGTCCATCGTAACTGCATATAGGAATGTGTTCACAGGGAGAAAAATAGTTATTTAGGAAGTCAGAAGTTATACTGCTTTTTGTACAAATCACAGTAGCAAAGCCTGAAATGAAGACTTTTCTACAGATAAATAGCACAGAGAGCGTCATGATGGGGAGTATTTAATACTGATCTCCTTTGCAATTCCCATCCATGGCAATTTTATAATATAAAAGTTATAAAAATGTTTACTCCAAAATTCCACAGCTCTGCTGCTTTTGAAAGATGTACACAACTAAATCAGCCCCCTGTAGTTAAACCAGACGCAGAAAAAATTAAATTGTCTCTCTTCTTGTACAAAATCTTAGAATAGACCAGTGATTCCTGTGTGAAAAAAACCATATGAATAACACATATATAATGGCTGTATAAATTGTTCTTGCCTCAGGGAAGAAAAGCCACTGAAGCCTGAAAGTGTGAGATGCATAACCAACCATTGATGTTCCAGATTATTTTCACTAGGGCCTTCACGCTAATGACTGGGGTATCCTTATCCCAAAAGCTTCAGCCTTTATTTCATATGCATCTTCCTTGGAGTGGCATATGATAGAAAACAATGTGTATAGGGAAAAAAAAAGGCCCTCTGTGTACTCCCCTCTGTGAGAACAGAGAATACTCACCACCTGTAGTAAATTAATCCAGGCTCAATCTGGAAGGACAGATGGCTCAGATCAGTTGCAGTGATAATTTCTGTTACCACAAAACTGCCCTGTCATTGAATATAACCTAACCAGAAACATCAGGCACGTGAATGAGGCTTGACTACAGAAGCCCATCTCAAACTGACCAGACTCTTCTAGTGTCAGCTGGATGACTTGGAGACATAGATGAAAACCTGATCTCACTCTTCTTTGGTCATTAAGCTACTTGCTATTACTTCCTATTTTTTATTAGATAATCAAATATATTATAAAAATGGATGGAAAGAAATAACAATTCTATTGAACTTCTGAAATTATACTACTGACAAATCACCTCTGGGAATATTCGGGGTTCACCTCTTAAGTCTGATATAAAACTACAAAACCTGAACACAGGTTAATTAATGCATTTATTTAAGCAGGGACTGACAATACTTGGGTGCCTCTTCTTGAAAATAAGACCAAATTTAACCATTTTTTAATTGAAAATGCAAAGTCTTTATAAAGCAATAGGAGGTCAGGTCATGAGTGAAGACCAAATGTTTGTAATAATAATAAGCACGGACATCAAAACCAAAACAGAATCTAAAATAGGAATCAGAAGTATGCAAAATCAAATGAGTTGTGGATGTACAATGTGATACCATTATTTTTCAGTGCTAACCTTCTCTAGACTAATGTAGACAATGCCTAGAAAAACGTAGCTGCCAGTCCCTTCACCTGATTACAAGCAAAGTGATTCTCAGCAGAATAAGTTTGGAAAAGACACTTTGTGGCAACTGACTCATCTACAACAGAAACAATTGTTACATTTCTGAGAAAAAAAAAATCTATTAATGTGACAGAGAAAATGAAACAACGGAAGTCAAAATATCTGAGAGTACTTAAAGTACCATTAACTTGCACACATTTTGCAAAAAATAAAATGAAAATATTATCATTCAGAAACCTCTGAGGGGTATAAAGAATATGTTTTGCATATTTTATAATAAAATTATATAGGAAAAGCAAAGGGATGAGTTAAACAAAGAGAGACGATCTGTTCAAAGGAGTAGCTATCAGCGGCGGTGAGGAGATGCCCATCTTACCCCTCCTAAGCTGTTTATCTGACTAATAATACACTGCTAAAAAAATGCTTGATTGAATATGAGACTCAGTAACATGTCTCATAAGGCTCATAAGCCTTAGACTCAATAAACCTAGCATTTAACAAAATTTGAAAAAAAATGCTGTGCAGGCAGATGGTGAATATGTGCCTAAAGTCTATCCCAAAGCTGCAAACACTGCCATCTGCTCCTTCAGTGATCTGGTTTTTGCTAAGAGTCATTGTTTAGACCTAGGGACTGAATTTTCACAACATAGTTGTTTGACACATAGAACTCATTTACGGGATTTGCTTTCTTTATCTGGATCAGACCAATTTGAATCACTGGGCCCAGTGCCTCTATGGCAGTGGAGAATATCATGATGCATCTTAGGAGTCACACACAGGGTAAAAATCTCTCCACTCCCCACAGTCTTATGTCAATTACATGCCAGGCTGATATCTCAGTGTAGCTCTTCTTAAGGAAGAATTTTCAGGATATAATTCTGAAAAGAAGTTTAAAGATACATGATACAATATACAGTTAATGTGTCCTTGCTTTAGCATGTAGAAATTTGTAATACAAAATACCATACTGCAGACCTATATATCCAGCAAAGTTTAGTTTGTCTATTAGTCTGCATTTTCAATAGAAGTTTGTATTTATATTTGCCTAACAGTTTCTTTCCTGCTTGGTATTGTTATTACCTTAGTATTTGTATAATTCCTATAGCAATTTGTGGGTATTGACCTGTAAAGCATAGGCTAAGAGATGATACAATACCATCCCATGGCTATTTTAAAGGTAGCTACAAAGACAAGACAGATTCTACCTGTTATTGGTAGATCACCTAACAAGTGACCCCCATCACAAATTACATGTTGAGCTGGTCAGGTTGGACTTTAGATGGAACAGTTTCCAGCACTGGAACAGGATGCCCAGAAGTGGTGGGATCTTCATTGCTGGAAGTTTTCAAGGTTCAGCTACACAAAGCAAGGACTACCACCCTAGGATTGGAAACAACACCTCTGTACAAGTTGCACATGACGTCCCATCTCATCAGCTATGCTGTGATTACGTCCAGGATAAAGCACTCTGCAGTGTCAGACTAGCAATCTGCACATTCTGTCTATCGATTTTCAGGCAGGGAAAGATATTTGTGATCACACAGGTGTCCAGCAAACCTTGGACCTCTCACATTGTGCTATAGAATTGATCAGAGCATACATGTACAGAGTGGGACAATGCCATGTGGGATACAACAGACTCGCTGGGCATATACAGATTGACTTCAATGAATGTGAGTGTCCTGGGTTTGGCCAGAACAGGGTTAATTTTCACCGGAATCCAGGAAGGGGCACAGCCGGGGGAGTGGGGGCTGACCCCACCTGGCCAAACAGAGCCCGGTATTCCATACCATGGGACATCACGCTGGGTTCCGGTGGGGGGGGCGGCGTGGCGGGAAGGCACTCGCGTCTTGGGGGGGTGCAGCGCCGGTCCTGTTTCGGGAGAGCGGCTGTCTGGGTCGTTACGGTTCGTGGTTGTGTTTTCTCCTTATTTGTATCGTTGTTGTTCCTGTTTCCCTCTGTTTGCTGTTCTGTTAAAC
>Ga0065711_1029038_pt1 | contig 37905 bp, 21 predicted proteins | sample Hoacrofraction12_FD_59098 | JGI IMG/M metagenome (GOLD analysis project Ga0065711, IMG submission 59098) | Hoatzin crop microbial communities from Cojedes, Venezuela - Epithelial fraction 12 v2 (version 2) | ecosystem: Host-associated > Birds > Digestive system > Esophagus > Crop | place...
ATAAATGCTTATAAATATCTGCAGGGTGGGTGTCAGGAGGATGGGGCCAAGCTCTTTTCAGTGGTGCCCAGTGACAGGACAAGGGGCAATGGGCACAAACTGAGGCACAGGAAGTTCCGTCTGAACATGATGAAGAACTTCTTCCCTCTGAGGGTGACAGAGCACTGGAACAGGCTGCCCAGGGAGGCTGTGGAGTCTCCTGCTCTAGAGATATTCAAGACCCGCCTGGACAAGGTCCTGTGCAGCCTGCTGTAGGTGACCCTGCTTCAGCAGGAGGTTGGACTAGATGACCCACAGAGGTCCCTTCCAACCCCTACTATTCTGTGATTCTGTGATTCTGTGATTCTGTGATAATCCCTAAACATTGATATAAAATACACGGTTCTCCAGACACAAAATCATCTTCACACATTTTAAGAAATTTAATGAAGAAATTTAAGGGGAACATTTGCAAGACTCTCTCTTCAATAAAACTGTATAAATTTCCTTCAAAATTGTCAAATAGAAATTCCTTGTGCACACAAAATTCACAAAACTTTGACTCAAAAAAAAAAATTGCATTTTTAAATCCATCTCTAGGAATTTTATAAAACTGTTCTGACTTGTGGATTTTGCTTTTACACTCTGAGAAGCTTTGTTTTAGGAGGGTACATCACAGATTAATCCCTCTGAGTCATAGCACTTTCCATGCTTTGCAAGAAAATGCTCTATTTCACAACATTTCCTTGGTTCTGATTTGAGGTGTTGCCTTGATGACTGAGTGGAAAACTGAAGTTTCTGACTATTAGATAAAAAATAATAACAAGTTACAGTAGTTTCCTCTCTTCCTGACCTTATTACACATTCCCTTTTAGATCTGAACTCAGTTGCTTGGTCACAATTAAAATCCAACATAACATCAATGTTACCAGCTCCAGGAAAGAAGTGAGTAGTTCCAGGTATTTTCTTGCTTGCACTTTTATGGCTGCAAGCTCCCCCAGACCTTAGTAAGATTTTCATCTCTTTATTTTCAACATCAATCTAGCATGGATTCATTCTTTTGAACCCCAGATAATCTAATCCCCTCTCCCCGCAATGTTGTAGGTTAGCCACTTACTGTTATTTGTGCCCAGTGTCCTCTTGGAAAATACAGATGCTAAGTAAGCTCAGAGAATCTGTAAAGCAACAGTCATTGAACTTTTTTTTTTTTTTGGTAATATGGTTAATACTTTATATTCAGGTATGGAAGCTGGTATATTTCTGGGGTGTCATTTTCTTGCCTAAACTTCTAGGCTGTTCTGCATATGCTGTTGACATCAGAAGGTGCTGAATTAACATTTCCACTGGAGGAAGGGAAAAGATTGAGTGCTTAATTTCTTGAGAAGATAGCTTCTAAAATGCAGTAAAGGTGTGCAACTGCCGGTATTAAGGCACCTGAATGGCAGTAACACTTTGCATACTTTTAGGCTGTAAAATAAAACTGAGTATGATTAATGGGATGGCTTTACACATAACAGCACAGCTGGGGATTATGTTATTTTATATTCACTTTCCAGACTTCCATAAAAGTGGATTATTGTAGCATAGCAGTTCTGAATGGTTATGTGATGACTGGAGTCTTAACAGTTCTCATGTTCTTACAAAAGGAAATATACTGCGTAGAAACTCAGTCTTGCTCTGTGGAGTTCACCTTGCAAGCAGGATGAGGAATATAAACCACTGGAAGGCTGTTTAGGGGACATCGGGGTCATTATACAAATATTGGGAAAGATGTAAAAGTTTGGTTGAACATGGGAGTACATGAGCAGAATATTTGCTTAACTCCTGTGGCCCAGGTGGGCTGAGGAGAGGTTAAGGTGGTGGTGGGGGGGTGCTGGTGCTGTGCTTCACGGTGAAGGGATTAGCTACAGTGTGAAGAAAGCACCTATGTACTTCTGAGGTTCAAGCACATATTCCTTCAGTGTCACATCTGAAGAGATGCCGCAGAGTGTCTGTGGTGCTGGCAGCAGCATTTGTGGTGGGACCTGTACGCAAGCACCTGAATAACCTGAACAGCAGTAGAAAGGTGACAGTGTATTGAAAATTCTGAATAAAAAGGGTGTTTGACTTACAGTTTTTATTGCCCATTAATTGCAAGACAAAAATTCTGCTGAAACTCAGATGGAATTAGAATTGCTGGTATGTGTTGTGTGAAATCTTGCTCACAAAGGAAGTTTATTTAAAGGGCTGCTGGCATCAGCTGGAAGATACCCACTGATCTCACTATGTAACAATAAGAGTTCTCCTTTATAATGACTATTCAAATGAAGATATTTTTTGTAACAAATGAAATTTTCCTTGATTAATAGTCTTTTTTTTTTTCCAAAGATATTTATGACCATTTGAATCACAAGAAGAGAAATTTCTTATTGCTTAGGTTCTCTCCCATTCCTTTTGTCTGTTATTTGTAAGATGGTATAAGTTTACTGTTAATGAAATATTACCACTTTAATTTCATTAATTTTAGCTGTATCCATAGCAAAAAGGATTCAGTTTGATTTCTGCAGCAGCAATCATACCAGTCTACAGAACAACTTGCCCTCAGTCAAACAGGTACAAAGAAAAATAACAATAAAGAAAACTTTCTGAAGTTCTTTCACATGGATAAAATTTCCTGAGTACAATTTTAGCTCTTTTTTCCCTCTTTTTAATAGAAGACTAGTACTAATTAAAGCCACAATTCTGAACTCTAGGTTCTTCAGTATGTTCGTTAAGGACCAAACAAGCTATTGACATGGGCTCCAATACTACTTAACTGTAATAATTTTTAATTTTTTCATGGATAAGTTAAGCTTTCAGTGAAGAAATAAGAGAAAATATTAATTGTATTTTAAACCCCATAATTTTCTATACAAAATTAACTTTATTCAGCTGTTTATTTGTAAGCATATGGTAATTGTATATCTTTGTGAACCAATGACTATGTACTTAATCTAAACACTGAAGTCTGCTAGTATTTTCAGTATATTATTGCAGTGTCACCTTTGCATTCCTCAAGTTCTTACAAGGATAGATCGTGTTAGGAGAAACTTAAGTTTAATAAGAAATACTTTAGCAGGTCAGAAGGAAATGAATAATGATCGGTGATGTATCGCTTTATCTGAAAACAAGTAGGAATAACGCAAATATACTAACCTGAGCAAAACCAACTTCATGATAAATAATGTAAACACATATTAACAAATTGTGTCCTGTAGTTAAAAAATACTCTTGTTCTTTTTGCTTTAAAAAATATTTCTCAATAACAATTTTCACTCTAATTGCCCAAACCTTAACACACTGCTTTAGAGAACCATCTTTGACTGTGAAAACAAGCATATTCTTAAAGAGTGTCCCCCTTTGAAATGGTTCAGCTTTGCATACTGACTGTAGCTGTGAGTTTGACTGTTACTCTTCTTTGGCACTCTGTGATAAATAGATGTGCGCGGCACTGGTGTGTTTCTGAATATACCAAATGTTGGCTGCGCAGTGTTGAAGAACAAGTAAGTTATTGACACAAGCAAGGAGTAGTGTTTTCCTGTGGTCATTTTTTATTTGTCATAAACATATTAACTTAGGAGAAAGGTGATATGTTGTAAGGACTTCAGAGAGACTGGTTTTGGCATTTGACTGACCTCAGTGTTCATAGAAGATGTGCTAAAGATGTGTCTTTTACAAAAACACAATTTAAAGTGCGTCAAGCATCTACCAGACTAAATATTTGTATTTTTTAAGCACTTATTGCCTAAAAAAAAGATGATTCAAAAAGAAAATAGTTCTGTGACTGCTGAATCCGGCAAGTCCTGTTTCCCTATAAATTAGGCTCTTATTGTTTAATTCCCATGTGAATTTATAGAATATTTGGGCTCACACTGCAGCTTTATAAGATCTCCCCCTTGGACTATCTTCTCGTTTTCATAAAACATGGAGGAACTCAATGTTTTTGATGTTTCTGACCCTTTGTCAAATTTTGTAGAATTGGTTGAACACTTCCCAAACTTGTTGGCAGAAATAATGAAGGAATAGTAGACAGGACTGATAGATGGTACTGCTAAATAAGCAGAATCCAAATGGGAAAACATGCAACATGAAAACAAAACAAACGAAAGTGGTTTCTTTAGCGTCCCAAACGAGAAAACTGAAGTGGCAGTGAGGTTATCAGAAGTCCCAGCTGCAGAAACAAAATTATAAGGATGTATTCTTAATGAGTATCCCATCTCCTAATTAGATTTGTGCATACATATTTGAGAACTTCTTGATGTTCTTATATAACCACGATTTTTTTGCTAGAACTCCCTCAGTTTTAAATTATTTATAAAGTAGAACATCTATTCACTGCTTCTTTTCTATTGAGATGTCTGTTAGTTGTCAGCACCATCCAAATGGACAGGTTTTCATACCATCTTTTCCAGCATCCAAAGAGCATCAAGGGTGCTTAAGTTTCACAAACATTTATGTGGAGATTTAGGAATAAAAGAAAACAGAAATAGCAAACATACCTCCACATGGGTACACAGTAACTATAACAATGCTACAGCAAAATTAATTTTGTCTCTACAGATTCTTGGATATTTAAAGGAATGATCCATCAAAACGAGACACATAAGCAGTTAATAGGGAGTGCAATAGACCATAGACCACATTTAATTTGAATAAAAGACAAGCTATAGAAATTGTAGCATCTCAAAAGAAATAGACTGTAAGTTTGAAGAGACAGATGCTATTGGGAAACCAAAAGATCCCCTCATAATGTAAATAACGTAGGAGCAGAATCTTAGCCTTCTTTTTTTTGTTTGTTTGTTTTTAAATCAAACAATCAGGGTAGGGTTTCCTAAGTCAAAAATGGAACAATCATTTTGCCTATCAATAGTAAGTTCTCTAAAGTAACAAACAGAAAAAACCCACCTATATATACTTAGTGATCTTGCGGAAAACTGCAAATTTAACAACAGATGGCAGGAAATACAATTTGCTGTCTTATCAAGACAAAAAGCAGAAAACAGTTGGGGTAAACTTGTTACAAAGGAAAAAAAAGCTCGTGAAAGAAAATAGAACAGAAACTTTAGTTCACATTTATAGATTCTATTAAGGACAATCTGTTTTTAATTGGAGAGGGGTTTCTGAGCCTGCAAATATGTGCATTCTCACCTAAAAATGTGCTTGCAAGTTATTGTCATGCTGAACACAAGTGGTGCTCATGCACTAAATGAGATTCACTGCTCAGTTCCTACATGGCTGTAGTGGCAAAACAGGAGTATCATGAGTAGTTTCTGAAACGTGATCTTCACAAATCATGTTGTAGTGGATCCTGAGTAGAGAAGCTGACTATTTCTACAGCTGAGCTCAATCACTGTTGTATCAAAGCTTATTATACAGATGAGTAATATATTCAGCATGACTCAACAGAGACTAGAATAGTTCAAAATTCTGTATAAAACAGTGAGACACTGGAAATTCATGAGCCATTTTCAGTGCAAAGGAATGAAGAACTGGTTGCAGGTTAAGCCATATAAAAGATGACTCCCAGTGGATGCACACAACACAGGGAAATCCTAAGTTTAGGGGCCACCCCAGATGTTTGTGTTTCTAGACTTTGGATGATTTATTTTCTTGTTGGTTTGTTGTGGCTGTTTTGTTCTAAGATTGGTATTTGATTAGCAAAGGGAATGAAAGACGTAATGCAATGATAGTTCTGGGTTCACTGTGATGTGACCTCATATGACTCTTAGAAGTAGCTTTGGGTCTCTTTGTCCTTGGTAGAGTATACTTTGGGGGCAGAAAGTCTTATCCTTCAGTCATTTCTGAGAAAGATCTCTGCTCAAGGAGAATAAGAATTGTAGGTATGTGGAATGTCTGAACTAGTTATTGGTAAAAGCAGAAAAAAAAATCACCTCTTATCCACCCCCTTCTATGTGATGTGAGAACACCACGCTGCTTCTGCTCTCCCGCAAGTAAGAAAGCTATTTCATAATTGCTCTGGGTCTAGAAATAGAATAAGGTATTTCTCAGTACAATGTGAGCGATATATTTTTTGTAATATTTGCCAGATGTCCCTAGAAAAAGTTTGTAGACCATCTTTTTTTTATTAGTTATAAATATCTCAGTGATATTTAGAAGGAAACCTGGTCACTGTTATGTGTAAGGTGTTCATAATTAGCAGTGTGTTTACATAAAGTATACAAGGTAACGCCAAAGGAATCACACCTAAATGAAAAACAAACAAATTAAAAAGTAATCGAGAATAAAAAAATGCTTTCCAACATTACAAAGATTATGATTTCCTGCAGAACAGTATGAAAGTTGAGAAGATGCTTTTTCTTTTTGATGCAACATTACTAAAGCTAGGCTTCTCCAGAGAGCTTTTACTTTTTTGTTCATCTGTTCTTCACCTTGATTCCGTTTTGTCTGAAGTGCAGTGGCTCTATTCCTAACCTGACATTCCCTCAAAGTCATGATTCGTACTTTAGCAGAGGGCACGGGAATTAGCTACCCAAAGCATCCTGTCAGAATTCAGTCACTCTTACTGCTTTCTGCCTTCTGTTCATGTACTTGAGAACCATACTTGACTTTAGGATTAACTGAAGGATAAGTACCTTGATTTGGAGGTGGGACATTACGTCTTGGCATTACAGACATTGCTTTTAAACTCATTCTAATGGGTTTATGTTTTCCATGCTTAACAGCATTAGCTGAATACAAGTTGGCTAGAAAGCACGGGCATTTTTTCATGGTGCACATTGTAGGAGACCAAATTATAAACTATATGAAATAGCTCAAAATTTAAAAGGTCTATAAACAACCTCCTTGACAACCATGCTCAACTTCAGTAGGAAATTTTAAGTAATCATAAAATGGTAAGGGTTGGAAGGGACCTTAAAGATCATCAGTTCCAACCCCCCTGCCATGAGCAGGGACATCCTGCACTAGACCAGGTTTCTCAGAGCTCCATCCAACCTGGCCCTGAACACTTCCAAGGAGGGGGCATCCACAACTTCTCTGGGCAACCTGTTCCAGTGTTTCACCACCTTCATGGTGAAGAATTCCTTCCTAATATCTAATCTACATATGCCCTCTTTTAGTTTAGAGCCATTCCCCCTTGTCCTATCACTACACACCCTTGTGAAAAGTCCCTCTCCATCCTTCCTGTAGGCCCCTTCACGTACTGGAAGGCTGCTCTAAGGTCACCCCGGAGCCTTCTCCAGGCTGAGCAGCCCCAACTCTCTTAGCCTGTCCTCGTTGGAGAGGTACTCCAGCCCCTTTCTAATGTCAGTAGAAAGAATCAATCAAATTGCAGATCAGTATGTACCAAAAGCAATAACCCCCTCGGCAAGCCAACACGGCTCTCTCCCACAGCAGCCCTTTCCTCCTCTCCTTATAATGGTTACTTTCACCCTAATATCTTCTTTGTATAGAAGTTGGGAAATTGTTGCGATTCTCAACCTGCAGGATACAGAGAATTCATTAGAGATTATGCCATGGCACTTCAAGTTTTCTCACCCATCTCAATTATTTGATCCTGGGAAATTAAATGGTCTTAGAGTACACAGAAAGTCCTTTATTTCTGGATCTAAGAGTATATTTAGATGTTTCATTCAAGAGTTCAAGTATTCATATGTGGACAGGTAGTCTATGCAGCAGTTCAGTCCTGTATGAAAAACAACAATTGAAATGGTTTTCATAGAAACTAAAAACAGCCAGTGGAAACTGGTAGATAGTATTAAAAGAATTCAGTCTAGTTATATTTGAGTAAACAAGGATCATTTGCAACATACTATGGTTTGCAAGGACAAGTGGTACTCAAATATTTTTAAAATTACATCACTGAGGTACAGCTTCTAGTTGGGCATGTGGTTTCTTACAGGGCTACGGGCTGGTATAAAAAATACTAGGACTATGTAAGTGGTTAATCATGAATGCTCTGAAGTTAAAGGGGTCCTTTTTACTGATGCCATCTTTTATTTTTTCGTGAGTCCATAATGAGGTAAATTAAAAAGATTAAGAGAATAATAAGCATTCAGATAATAGTAATGTTTGACAGAACTGTATTGCAATAAGTGGCGTTGGTTGTAAAACTCATGCAAGATATAAAGCTAATATTCATTCGCACTCCTTATATTGTATACGCTTTTGCTTTCTGCGAGTCCTTGTTTTGCTGTTAAGAGTTAACTTCAAAATCAGACAAACAAGCAACATTTGAGGAGGGTCAATTTTTCCTTAACTTTCTGGTCATGTCAATTCTAGCTGTAAGCAGCCTTGTGAAAAACACTGGCTTATGTGTGGATTTGGGCTTCTCAGTCTGTTTGCCAGCAGAAACTGATTGTGTTGCAGAGGCAATGTAATCACTCATCAAGGTGAGAGTGTTTGTGTTGGAGCCCTGCTTACTTTCCCAGCGACAAGCCTGCTTACCTTTGCTGTCAGTCAAAATCACTACAAAATGGTAGCAGCTAGAGATGAGGAAAAAGGCATTAATGCATTCAGTGAAAGTGCCATAGTAAGCAGGCTGAAAAAGATCCCACCAAAAGCTCTCTGCCCCTGTAAATGCTCCTTTAATATAAATGTTAAGTCATCTTATGCACCAAAATCCATGTAAAAGATACTTCCAAAATCCATGCAGACAGATTGTATAATGGATAAAAAGAAATAATGGTTAATACGTTTGCCTGAGGACATTAGGGCTATTTTTGTAGCCGTTCAGTTTTTGTAGCTATTCCTTGTTATTCAGTGGTATTCACTGTGGAAATCCTCTCCAAGACAGGGGGAATATTAAAGATTCAGACTTGTACTTTAGCTAGTGGCTCTGCAGTTACCCATCTCCAGTCCTCATCATCCCCTCACTACATCTCTAAACCTTTGTGAGCACATCCCACATCCTATTTCTATTGCTTCTACCTGTTTTGTACTTAGATTGGAAACTCTTCAAGGTGAAGACTCGAGGCAGATTGGCATTTTACATATTGACAATGTCTGCAGGCTTTTTCTGTTGTCACTTTTATTCTAAATACAATAGAATGTACAATATCATTTGTAGAGTGTGGAGAGCAATGGATGGAATCTTTTTTGGGACATCTTGGTAGTGCTGTTAGCCTAGTAGTTATTTAAAAGTTATCACTATGAAATTCTTCATGTTTCATGACCTGATTCACAGTCTTAAAAGTATAAGCGTCCTCTTTGAGCTTAGCTTGTTAAAAGCGCAAAGATGTTGGACTACAGGAGTTGTACAATTTTGTACAAGGTAAAAAGAATGAGCTATTTACTCTGTATATAGGTTCCAAGATGAATACATATGACATCCAAACACATCAAGCAAAAGACAGCAGGTTGCTGTACATGGCATTTCATTCTGTAATAGCTGAGGACAGTACTACACATTTCTGCAGCTTGTACATCAGTCTCCCTTTAGGTAACTCTGCAGAAATAAGCAAGCTTCTTGCATTTCAATACAAATTTCATATCAGAAACCTCATTTAAGAGAAGTACATTTTAACAGCTTGACATAAGCATACAGTACGCATGGTTTCTCCAGAGTTTTGGGTTGTGAACAGCAAGTTACACTACAATGATTCACCACAACTTTTTTTTTTTTTTTTTTTCAAATCAGTCTTGTGCTGCTGCTTCCAAGTGGGAAACCTATTATTTCTCTGTCCTCGGTAAAAAATTAAAATTTATCTCACTTTACCGTTCATTTCCATTGAATAGAATCATCATCATTCCCCCAATGCCATCATCACCCTTGTTCCCTTAGTTCAGTTGCAGCCCAAGAGACAGGGTTTGAGAGGACGTTTTTCAGGGGGTTTTTGTAGCTTCCTGCCCCCACGCCAAGTGAGAGTATCTGGCCTTTCTGGAAGGGACAGATAAGTCTGTCAGAGAACGTCTAGGGTATTAAGGAGGACTGTGTGCTTATATATACACATAGATACATATAGAATAATGGCATTCCCCCAGAGCCTTTAGTATCCCACAGTGCTTATAATCAGAGATATTAAAAATAACTATGTTAAGTATGCTAAATATGTCTTAAAACATACGCAGTTGTAGGTTCCTAAGTGTTATACATCACTTGTCAGAAGAATATATTCTTTAACAGATTTTTTTTTTTCCTACAAGGAAATCTTATCTGCTCCAATCCACTTTTGGTTATTAGTGTTAACTTTAAGAAATTCTTTGTGAAAGACAAGCTCCTTAAATTAATTCCTTCCAGTAGCAGCACATTAGTTTCACTAAGGAAGAATTTAAAAGGGAATAAAATATTTGTGGGTTTGGTTTTGTTTGTTTGGTTTTTTAAACTATATTCCCTTAAATAAACACTGCAAGGTATTAAAGAAGCTATTCAGCATGGGGGGATTTTCTTTCCACCCTTTAGTATTATGGTGTATAAAAACATGTAATAACAAGACAGGAATCAACTCAACAGAATGGGATTGAATATCTAGATAAATAGCATATCAGAAGTAACTTATTCTTTCTTTGCAACAATAGCTGTCACTTCTTCAGGGTATGATTTCTAGTTGATTACACTCTTCTCAGGGGGAGGGGATTTGCATGCAGTCCCACTGCTACACTCCAGCATCTGTGATTTACTTTAACAGTTAACATACTGATGCAGAAAATAAAACTATGGATGATACAGATTGCCCCAGCAATGTTTTCTGAAGAAAATAAAGTATCCAGAAAAAAAATTAAAAATATGTAAAGTTCAGTTATATACCTGTGAGATATCCTAATAACTTTGAGTTTTTGACAGAGTTAAAGTATTTTACAGGAGTTAATGAACTTCAAAACAACTTCAGTTGTTTCAACTTGATCGCTTGTGGCTCCTCTAACCAGGGTAGAATGTACAAAGGTTTCAGTAATCTGCAGGAAGGATTATTATTCTGAATCGCGTATGTAGATCTTTTTTTTTTTCCTCAGCACTCATTCAACAGTTGGTGGGGGAGTGAGAACAGTTCCATAAAGTAAATCACTTTATATAATTATGTATATTCCAAAAGAAATTTACACAGCTTCCTAAAGTGGGACTTTAGTTCCTCACTCTGTTATCGATACTTTTTTGCAGATCAATGTGCAGAAAATTGCTCTTTTATTGACACAATGTCAGCCTTTCTATCAACTTCTACGTTGCATTTCAGGCTGTGGCTTTGTTTAAGTAAGACAAAAATGTCAGAAGACATGCAATTACTTGATATTTGCTTACAAGCGTTATTACTATGCTGTCTCCCAATTTATATTACATACATGCAACTTCTGGTCATTTATATTTATACTTTCCCTATTTATGACCATTACACAACTGACATCTTATTACAAGAACTGCTCATTATTAAGTGAAATACATGCTGTTTTTAAAAACAGCCTGTTCTAGACAGCCTTTAATCTTCCTTCAGAAATTTAAGGGTGTCCATACAAATTATTCAAACTTATCATGGCAGAAAAACATCTCTCTTCTGTAACGTATTTTGTACCTGTATCAAAACTTTGAAGGGTTTGCTCAAAATTATAGTTATTTTAAGTTGTTTTCAGTTATTATAACATGAGAGTAAAAAGCACACTGATTTCAGAATCTTATTTTCTTTTGTTTAATATCATGATAAGTGAGGTATGAATACAGAACTGAGTTTTGTATTTTTTTTAATTAAAACCATTACTCTTTACTGGGAGATTCTTGCTTTGGTGTAATACTTCTGGTCCTACACAATGGAAGAAAATGACAGATTGTTGCTGTTTATATTACAGTAGCATCTAGAGGCAACTAGATTTATAATCCAAATAGAGAAACAGTGGGGAAAAAAATTAAGATCATTATCAAAGGGAAAGAGCAAGTGACTTGTCCTTAGTCATGGTCATACAGAAAGATTGTAAAGGAGCCAGAAACAGAATCCAGATTTTCTCTACCTCCATAAAAGTAGCTGTAACAAATTTTGCAGGAAAAGAAACAGGTGTTTGTTTTTTTTTTATTCCCAGATACAAATAACTGAAATAAAGAAGCCTAAAATAGGAATAGAGGTCCTGTCTCAAAGCCAGTAGGAAAATAGGAAATTATAGTGGTCTTGTATCAGTTTCACATACGTAATCATGTACTTGCCTTTCTGCTACTTTTGTATGATTCCATGTATACTTGTGTATATGGCATTATCATGCCCTTATTTTACCTATCTCTGTAAAAGCAGAAGGGGGTCTGCTTTCAGTTTGTCCAATTTTATGACACTTCCTTGGTTTTTCTTCACACAAAAAAAGCAAATTATGTTACAGTAAGCTTGGTTGTTATTTTATGAATGCCTTAAAGGGGTATATTAAGATGACTGTCACTGAAGCATCTAGATAAGCTTTCTATAACTTCATCATTCTTTTTACAATTACACTTTAATAAACAACTGGAAATTTTCACCCAAAATTCCACTGCATTCATGGATAATCTGTGGCCCAAGATGAGTTTTGCTCTCGTCTAACACTACAAACACAAGTACATACATACACAGACCCATATTTTCATAATTGTAAATACATTCTATGACGGGGTTATTGCATTGGTGGATGAGGGAAGAGCAACTGATGCCATCTGCCTGGACTTGTGCAAGGCATTTGGTACTGCTCCACACTACATCCTTGACTCTAAAATGGAAAGACATGGATTTGATGGATGTACCACTCGGTGGAGAAGGAATGAGCTGGATAGTTGCCCTCAAAGACCTGTAAGATCCTTTCCAACCCAAACCATTCTATGGCCCTACGGTAACAGATGGGTGGCTTCAAGAAATACGCATGGGTTGGTTTTGTTTGGTTTTGCTTGGGTTTTTGGTTTGGGGGTTTTGTGTGTGTGTGGCATCTTTCTTCTTCCTGTACATGAAAACTCTTATTTTTCCCTAACACCTCTGATTCCTTTCACTCCACATTTGACACCATTAAATAATTTGACTGGTATTTCCTTTGTCCATGCTGCACTATGGATCATTACTTAGTAAAAGCTCTCAAAGCTTGTCTCTGATTTGAACCTCTTTAAATAAATAGCTGGTACTACAAAGCAGTTTGATTCCTATTTCAGTGTAGCACAGTGGTTATTATGATTATAACTATGCAAAAAAATCGTGGGTAAGTTAAAATGGTTTTTATCTAACCATTCTTTGGTGTGTGTGTGGCAGAAACATTTCAGACTAGAAGAACTTATGTATGAGAATTAAAAGGGTGCAACATTAGCATAGTTCAAGCTACAAACCTTTGTAAATAAATTCATAACAGGCTAATGAGAAATATCCTCTGAAATATGAAATATTTTCATGTCAGAATATTGTTTCACCTAGAATATTATGCAAGTCATGGCAGTTCTGTTCTGTGAGGTGCAACAGGTTTGTATCGTTTCATATAGGGGCTCAATTCCTGTACTTCTCATACCACAAAGACTGCCTGGAATTTAAAAGTGCAAAACATTACTGGCTTTCAAATATGGAGTATGAGCCGGGCTGGGGGGAAGGGAGGCAGAGTCAACAGCTGCAGAATGGTGACAAAAGGCCTGGAGGATCTGCAGAGATTCTCCTTAGATGTAATTAACAGGGGAGAACAAGGTATTTTACTTCCACAAATCAATGTAAATTCAGTTTAGATTGTGATTAATCTCAGCATCAACCTCCTGGTTCATCCAGTGCCTTTCCTGTAGAATAGCCACCACAGAGGAGTCTCACACTGAGCTAGATTTCTTTACTTACCCCATTCACTTCTATATCACACATTGAAACAACATTTCCATTAAAATTTCATAGATAATTAATATCCTTTCTGCATATGTTAACAGGGGATTTTTAGCAAAGGCATCCCTGTATGCAGAGGCTTTGCTTTCCATTATACCCATTTCAAAAAGTATCATATTCCTTCTCTGCTGCACAGCACACTTACCTTGTTTTCACCATGGTCCACAGGGCTAGCTCAGACCTTTAGATCAGCTTTGAAGTATCTGGCTTGGGTGGAGCCAGCTGTGAAACTGTAAGATGTGTACTCAGAACACCTGCACTGCTCCTGTTTGTCATCTTTTTGAGTAGGATTTGCAGCTGTCATGGAGACTCTTACTGACATACCTGTAACGTAAGCCATAGTAAAATAATTTCGGGCATGTTTATTTGAGTGATGGTTCTAGCACCGCTTGAATTTTGTGAGGCTGAATAAAATAAAAACATTAATTCTTCTAATCGCTCACTGGTGTTCTGGTGACTGCACAGTCAGTAGTTTTACCCTGATTCCCAGAAGAAAAATGCATTCACATAAAGGTCATTATCAAATTTAGTAGCAATTAATGTTGTTGTTATGAATCACAGCACAGAAACAAAGTACTTGGAGTGTTATTTCTCCTTCCCAAGAGGTGATCCCACAAGATCAAGAATAGGACATTTTAGAGATGCCTGTAAGTACTTTTGGTGGTGGTTGATGTTGCTGTCTTACAGATTTACACTGGACTCACCCTCTAAAGGAGGGAAAAATAGGTAATGGGTATTTTACTGTCTGTACACATATTGTTAAATTGTCTTCATTTTTTTACTTAGCAGCTGCCTCACTGAGTACTCATCATCTGCTCCTGAGCCATCTGATGTACAACAGATGTTAAGCACTTAGTGAGGCAGAGAAGGAGGTAAAAGCGTCATATCATGATTAAATACTTGCTAAAGCCATTATATAGGGTGACCATACTGCTTTGTTCTTACATTTAATGTTATGAAATATTGAACAAGAGTAAGCACATGTTTTGGATTAAACTTGCAGATGCTGTTGTTCAAATAAATTGATTTTTTTTAAAGTAAAATTATTTCATAGCAAAAAATAAAATATTGCAAAATATTTTAAATACACTTTAGGGTGAAGAATTGGAGAGCATTTCATAAAGAGGTAATGCAGTGGCTCTTCCGTTAGAATCATTTCATCTACTAAAACACTAAGATTTATACTTCTTATGAAGATGATTCTCATCAGAAACTTGGCTGATGTTAACTGATACATTAATTCCCATAAGATTATCCTATTTTTTTATCATACTTGGGAAAATGTGAGATTATAGGGCAGGCTTTCTTTACGCTATAAGTATACTAGCTGCAAGCATGATAGCCAACTACTCAGTGCATCTTGTGCAGCAGAAGGTTCGCCCACAAGAGTCTCATCATCCAGCAACAGCAGCCTGATCATTTGTAGTATAGCAAGAAAAGGCTTGAACGTAAGAAGATGAAGCTGGATCTGTCATGAAACCATAATTAGTTAACAATCTGTTTCCCAGTAAATATTAATATTTGAGAAAATTTGTGGAATGTTGTCACACATAACTAAATATATTCATATTGATGTATATGATCAAATTAAATAGGGATTGAGGGACATGTTCATCCACACAAGAGAGGTGGTTTATGTGACTAGAAACTCTTTGCAGTCAAAGGTGAGACTGAAAAAGCAGAATAGTAGAGAGACAGTTTAGAGGTCTTAACTAAAGGGCAGGAGCATGTGATTTGTATGGGTTGTCTGGCTCAGTGTTCTACTCTGCGTAACTCAGAGCAGAGGCTTTATCACCTGTTGGCTTTAAAGACAACAGGTATTCAGCCACCAGGACAACCAATAATATTTATGTTTTAATAGAAAAGTTCATCCATCTTGGATTTAGCACCTCTTTTGTGACTTTGTGCTGCTTTTAAAAGGTTGATTTCAATGACTCAATATTAATAAACAAAAGACGTTTTAAAAAAATTCTAAATAATTTCTAGGGAGCTGTAATACATTATGTAATTTGATAAGAAATACCCTATACTTAGGAAGTATTTTATTTCATTAAATTAAATATTACTTTATTTGTAAATTTGCGATTTCAAGTGTATGAATCACCAAAAATAGCTTCTGATTACAGCTTATCACATAATTTTGCATGATGATGAGGACATCCTATTTTGATTTGAAGCTCATTGAAGTAAGTAGGAAGATTCTTGCTGGTTTCACTAGGTTTGGAAGTTAGAAGTTCTGTATCTCAGTGTTTGGAAAACTAACACATCAGACCACTAAATATAATTTTCCAGGTCAAATAATAATGTTTGTAGTATCATTAGAAGAATAATTGAAAAGCTCTTTTAACCCCTCCCTCAGATGCTAATTGTCTTTATTTATTTATTAACTTCTATAAACAAAAAGCAATTGCTCAAGATAAGCAGCCCTTGTCACTAGTCCCCCATTGTCCCCCATTAACACGGTGAGAATATAAATGATTAAATAAAACTTATTAAAAGTAAAACAACACCGGGAACGTGTACAGAACAATGTGATGGGGAAAGAAGTACCAGGAATTTATTACATCTGAAGAGAAGAATAAAAGTATACTAAGTTTTGAGCAAAGCTTCTCATGAACTTTAATGTGGACTTGAGGAGGTTAAAGTCAGAGATTCAAATTCTGTCCCTATCAAAGTAAACAGTTTTTCTTAGTGAACTAGCTCCCAGATGAAGAATGCTCTCTTGAAGACCAAGATAACTATTCTGTTGCCTGCCTCGCTTCCCTCAGGATTTTTGACCTGACCATCCTGCAGCCAGTGCAGCCAAGGCAGCCATCAGCTTTCACATCCTCAACCTGCCCTATTTATCAGTAGCAGCTTGGGCAGAGCGTTTGCCCTATTCAGCTCCTTCAACACATGCATTAAAAATTTATCCTCAATGTGTTTCGTTACCCTCCTAGATTGTTCGTGTCCTGTCATGTTACCCCACCACTAACATCGCTGCCAGCAGTGGTTGAAGTCCCCCATGAAGGTCAGGACCTGGGTCACATTGCTTCCTCTGGTTGGTTAAGGAAGGCTTCGTCCACTTCCTTTTCTCGATCTTCTGGTTTGTAACAGATTCTGACCACAGTCTCCCTGTTGCTGGCCTCTCCTCTGGTCCCAGCCCTCAAGATCCTGACCAGTTCATTGCTCATTCAATAACAAAGTTTTAGTTCAAAGTATTCTTCTCTGTGGGGTGCACCTACCCCCCTGCCCAGAGTCTCTATTCATCCATCAGAAGCACCCCAGGCTAATCCCACCACATCTCTGTGATTGGAATGAAGTCACAGCATTGCAATTGTGTCCATGTCTTCTGTTTCCCACAGTATTTACATCTGTGTCTAGGCCCTTGAGATGGGTCCGTAGCTGTACCACATTCTGATGGAAGTTTTTCCCTAGATGCTTTTTTCTCCAGTCCCTATTTTGACTCCAGCCTCAAGCTAATATCGCTTGAAGTCCTTCTCACAGGGTCAGCAAGTTTATTGCCTACGATGTCACCCCATTATTTTCTCTTAAATCCCATCTCTCCCCAGCTGCCATCTATCCTCCAAGAGGTTCCAGTGGCTGTAAAACCTAAGCCCTACCTGACTTCACCAGCTGTTCAGCCAGGTGTTGACCTGCAGGAGGCATATGCTTCTAACCAACTTTTTCTCCTTGACTGCAGGGTCCAGAATTTTAAATGATCTTCTATTTTTAGGAGAAAAAGAAATCTTTCAGAATGACATTCCAGTGTGAATTCATCTAATTAAGGATGAGTGGCTCAAATAAAGTACGTATTGCTGATATTTAATGTACTTTCACTTAATTTACTTGAGTGAAAGCAATACATTTACTAAGAGTAACAGTATTCCTTAATACCTTTAAAAAGAAGCAGTCGAGTAAGGCAGTTGATTTCATTTCTTAAGAAATAGTTTGTGTTTGTAAACTTATCAAAGACAAACAAGTATAAGTAGAGCTTCTTGAAATCTCTGTGGTTATAACCAGGTTAAAAAAAATTAAAATCAGGGAATCAAAATAAGGTAAAAAATATTGGAAGGTTATTATTTGGAACTTTATTTCGAATAAGGAGAAAACCTCCTTCTCTAAAGTTCTTAGCCTCCTTGCAACCACTAATCATCAAAGATATAGTTGTTTTAATAAGCTTAATACTAAAGTGATAACTAAGTTTTAGAAAGGAAACTTACTTAATTGTCTATTATGTACTTTCGTGCAGACTTTTAGATTGCTGCTTCTATACCTTAACAAAAAACGAAGGAAGGTAGGCCCATTAAAAATAGAACAAAAACCTGTCATTAAAGATTTTACTCCTCATAATAATGGAAACAGTAGATTAGATCATTAATAAGTAGAAAAGAAGTTTTAAAGACCTTGTGACTGGAGAAGCAAGTAGCCCAAACCAAGTAAACCCTTGCCAGTAAATTAATTTTTCTGGTTTAAGTAGGCTTATTCCAACAACAGAAAATTCTCCTCTTCCAACAGTGCCATACTCCTCACCAGGTCTCCCTCTTTCCATCATCTCAGTGGACTGAGAGGATTCCCCCCCTGCTTTCCCAGCTCCCTCCTCTTTATCAGTCTGCAGCAATGCCCCAGTCCCTCTTTCTGTGTTTGCCTGGTGCACCCGCTTTCCAGATGCTTGTCCCACCTAACCACGCTCAGATGTGTCCACAGTAGGAGTAATCCCCTTCTTTTCCCAAAACCTCTGCTGTATGAAAACACTATGTGCAGAACATTCTTTGACTTATTTCAATACCAAATAATAAGCAGAATAATAAGTAACATCATATATTAAAAAATCCTGTAACCCTATCCACTAGATCTAAGAGGAAGAAAGGGTAGATGGAACATAACAGGGCTCAACCTAAAGCTGCAGATTATCTACCTTACCTTACATGGTGGGTTAACCTAGGCTGGTTGCCAGATGCCCACCCACCCAGTTGCTCTCTCACTCACCCTCTTCAGTAGAAGGAGAGGAGGAAATAAGATAAAAAAGCTTGTGGGCTTAGATAAGAAACACTGGCTGGAACCAGTTGAAAGTGACTGGAACCTCTTGAAGCTGGCCGGAACCAGCTGTGTCTGGTATGGGGCAGTCCCTGGCCTCTTCTCACAGAGGGCACTCCTGTGCCTGGCCCCTGCCACTGCCCCCAGCTGTCAAAACCTTTCCAGTGACACCCAGTAAAGCCATACACCTCAATAAAGCCATATGAAAAGATTCACTCATTAAAATCTATCAGAAAGTCTCTAAAATTAGGCTAAAAAAATCCATAGCTGGTGTGTTGTTTGAAGCTAACTGTGCCTGAGCTCCAAGCCAGGATAAATGCTGAACCTCCAAGCCATACAGAAATGTCTTGTCCATACTAGAACAGTGCCAAATCCAGGCTACTGATCTCTACCAAAAAGCGAATGTAGTCGTGTGGTTCTGGCTTTGGATCTCAGGCACTGTTAGCTTTCTTCAGACTAGAATATATTGTGCAAACATATCCTTAGATGCTACGAACTACATAGCACGGTTGATGTTTTGTGTGAGGGAGTCAAGCAGGTTTAGTCTCTATGGGTGATGCTTTGTGATGCACAGAAAATGTTTCCCATTCCACCTGGGAGAGCAATAGGTTTAATGTTCTACTCAATTTTGGACAAAGTTTTACATTGTGACATTGACCTTGCTTGTAGAGTGGACACTGTGCTTTTTAATCAGGAAATGAAGGAATAAACTTGCCTAAATCTTTTTGCTTAATGCTGACTTCTGAATAAGCACAAAGAAGAATAGTGTTAAGGCATTTGTGTCATGGATGTTATTGTATTTACTTCTAGAAAATACTAATAGACCATATGTATTTAAAAAAACCAACCCAAACCAACCAAGAGTCCTGCCTTCAACTAAAAAAACAGAAAGGAAAATAAAAAGATTAAACAAAGTCACCGAAGTATACAATGATGTAATTTTACTGATCTTTATTTTCGTGTGTCTGAAGAATCAGACTCTGAGATGCCATAGATTTTTAGTTTTAGCATTTGTTTTATAATCAGAAAAAAAAACAACAAAAAAAATTAAGATTTCTGAACTATTCAGCAAATTCAGATGTGACTTAAAAAGTGAGTCAGCAGTAAATGAGGCTCTTGCATTTTCTCTTTAAAACAATGCAATGAAAAGGGAAGAAATCATACAACCATCGTCATTCATGTGGCAATAAGAGATCTGATGCTGCAACAGCCAAAACAAGTTCTTTAAACTGTGCATTGCTAGGATTAATAAGAACTGAAAAATACAGAGAAAGAAAGAAGATATTTTTTTCTCTTGACTATGTAACTCCATTGTTCCCACTGTCTTTCTTCTAGTGACTGTGCCTCATCAGCCCAAACTGTTGGTTTCAGAATCTGTTTTCCCAGTGTGATGTAGGACATTAACTGTTGCTTCTAGTGAAACCAAAATGCCATCAGAAGAAGAACGTTAAATTGATCTTTTAATTCCATCTCCAAAGATGATAAGTAAACACAGCATGCTGATGCTTGGCTTCCTGTAGGGATATTGTTGTGCTGGAAGTTGTCTGAAGAATTAAGGGTGAATCAGTTTTAGTGGGGTGCAGGATCCTGTTTGCTATTCCAGGAAAGCATTTTGGCTCACTGTCTGTAAATCAAAGCAGCTCCAGCCACTAATGAGAAAGCTTCCAAGCTTACAAAAATCTTCATAATGAAATAGAGAGATGGTACAGAGTTACATACATGTAGGTACATACAGAGCACCTCCCTGATCAAACAGTATGAGGAAAAATAATCTCAACTGCATAGCGTTTCAGGAGGTTAATCAGAAGACAATTACAGAAAAATTTCTCTTTGTCAGGCTTCCTTAACAGAGATACAGAGAGAGCAGATACATGAACCAAGTGTTATTGTTGTGCCTGGTGTGTGTGTTCCTTATAAACATATAGAAACTTCTTTTTTGTGATTTTTCATTGTTAAATGGCAATTTCTACGTATATTTATCTGACAGCAGATGCTGCCATCTGACTTTTGTACCCTAATCTGCTGCTAAAACCAGCTTTATTTTTCTCTTTCCAATAAAAAATAACAAGGTTGTATTTATTGCATGCAGGTCTCTCTTTGTGTTAAAATAAGTTATTTTAACATTGCAGATCTTCCGACTATTGGCTCAACCGCATCCAGTCCTTTCTCTACTGCAATGAAAATGGCCTCCTGGGAAGCTTTTCTGAAGAGACTCACACGTGTACCTGCCCTAACGATCAGGTTGCCTGCCATGGGTTCCTTCCCTGCACGGTTGGAGATGGCTCTTCTTGCTTGAGCTGTGCCCCCGACAATCGCACCCGCTGTGGGAGCTGCAATGCTGGCTACATGCTGAGCCAGGGGCTTTGCAAGCCTGAAGTGGCAGAGTCGACAGAGCACTACATTGGGTTTGAGACTGACCTCCAGGACCTGGAAATGAAGTACTTACTGCAGAAGACAGACCGGAGGATTGAGGTCCATGCCATTTTCATCAGCAATGACATGCGCCTCAACAGCTGGTTTGATCCTTCCTGGCGCAAGCGGATGCTCCTGACTCTTAAGAGTAACAAGTACAAGTCTAGCCTGGTCCATATGATACTGGGCCTCTCTCTTCAAATTTGCCTAACTAAAAACAGCACCTTAGAGCCCGTTCTTGCTGTTTATGTCAACCCGTTTGGGGGCAGCCACTCTGAGAGCTGGTTTATGCCTGTGAATGAAAATAATTTCCCAGACTGGGAACGGACTAAACTGGACTTACCTCTTCAGTGTTATAACTGGACGCTGACTCTGGGCAACAAGTGGAAGACATTTTTTGAAACCGTACACATCTATTTGAGGAGTCGAATCAAGTCAAACAGTCCAAACGGCAATGAGAGCATCTATTATGAACCCCTGGAGTTTATTGATCCCTCAAGAAATCTGGGCTACATGAAAATCAATAACATCCAAGTGTTTGGCTACAGCATGCACTTCGACCCAGAAGCAATTCGAGACTTGATTTTGCAGCTGGACTACCCCTATACTCAGGGATCACAGGACTCAGCACTTTTGCAGTTGTTAGAGATACGGGATCGTGTAAATAAACTCTCTCCGCCTGGTCAACGTCGTCTAGACCTCTTCTCTTGCTTGCTCCGTCATAGACTCAAACTGTCTACCAGTGAAGTGGTGAGGATTCAGTCTGCTTTGCAGGCCTTTAATGCCAAATTGCCAAACACAGTGGATTATGACACAACCAAATTATGTAGTTAACCATAAATGTGAAGCACAACACAAAACCTTGAAGGAGTTTTTACAGTGCTTTTGTGGAAGAGTTTATGTTTGGAAGAGTAAATTTAAATTGTCTTTTCAATATCTGTCTTATATCAGTCAATACTGTTGGATGGCAATTTACACACATGAACTTGCTGACAATGAATATATTATACCTGCAGTTTTGGTTTATGAATGAAATAAATACTGACACCAGTCTAGAAGACATTCTACTTTTTACAATAAATTTCATTTGTAATTTTATATGTTCCGTGGCAATGCTTTTGTGCATTACATCCTCTAGAGGGAACATAGAAGGATACCAATAAAATTTTGTAGCTGAACAGTTGTTAAAAAGAAATGCTGTGGGATTCTTTTTTCTTACACAAAAGTAGTAACCTTGATACACTTTTGTGTGTGTTGAACACAGGACATGTACGTAAAGAGAAGAGAGTTACTGAAGATTTTAACAGAAACTGTAGAAAAGTCAAAGCCATATTTAATTCTTAGAGTGTGGATCTAAATGTTCATGCTGAGCTGAAGTGACAACTGTAGTGATGCTTTACTTGCTACACCTGAGACTTTCCTAAGGCACGCCCTTTTCAAGGTGCTTAACATGACGTGCAGACTCCCAGAATGGTAATATTGAATGTTTTAGGATGGACAGGATGTTAGTATTGCGAGATGCACAGTACTGAAAGGTTGCATTAGCGCAACAGGAGACAAGTGAGAAGCTCTCTTTGCAAGTGATACTACTCATATTACAAAAGAAACAACCTTTTCCAGCCAAAGCGCTTTTTGAAATCCTTTGCTTTGCACATTTATGGAAAGAATTAAGCACATATGTATCACCTTCACCCATATACACACACTATAATATTTATCTAGAATTATCTGTTTTTAACTCTTTACCTAAATACCATCCATGCTGATTAGATTCAGATTAATTAAAAAATCTCCCTGACAATGCAGATGTTCAGTATATGGATGTTTTGTTCAATGGTACAGATAATATCCTTTCACTGCAAGAATTACCAGTTTTTAAAACTATACTGTTTTACAGATACGACAGCTATTGAAATCTAGCTAAAAGTGCAAATAAATATGCCATTATCAATTAATGATATCGATTAAATGTGAATGGCCGTGGATCAGGATTAGGTTCTTCAGTATTTTACACATTCCAAAAGAAAATATACATCTAAGATGGCAGAACTTAGGAATCTCAAGAAGGTTTTGCTCTCTCTTGCAAGAGAATAGAACAAATGGCTGGGTTGTCAGAAGTCCTTGTTAGTAAATAACAGGGTAAAGTGAAGGAAATTGATACAAAGTCTTTTAATAGCACCTCCTTACATTAAGTCTGGATCTATGTCATTGATGTAAAAGTCATCTTGTTTTTTAAAATGGGAAAGAATTACATATAAAACTACCATTTTATGTGCAAGCACAGAAAAAAAAACACATACATAATTCATACACAATTTTAATTCAACTAGGCTTCAATTAAATTCAGTTTTATTAACATCAATTTTGTTATATCACAATTTAATTCTGAATTGTACCCTAATCTAAATTTAAGGTACACTCCGCACTTTGTTTCTAGCTAGACCACAGCATCACAAGAAATGCAGTGCTTCATAAATGTATATACACAAAACAAATGCAAGGCCAGAAACTCTTCAGAAAGCCTACTGCCAAGGAAAATCTTCTTGTCTGTAGAGATTCCTGTCTCTCATGATTTCATTAAATAGTTATAAGGATTACTATTTCACCACCACACATTCAGATAATTCCTCAGACCTTCCATACTAGGAAGCCCCCAGAACTAATATTAGCTTTTTTTTTGTTTCTTTTTTTGTAATCAACCTCTAGATGGATTTCTGTTTGCTTTCTACCTACAGCTTTATTTTGATGATAAATAATGTATCTCAGCCCCTCTTCTATGTGTCAAAGTTTTGTCTTGCTCTTGTACTGGTAAGATCTTCTCAGCTAAGATTCTTACTATTCCTGTTTTCACCTACAAGTCTTTCCTTTGGTATGTCTTTGGCAACTATAATAAATTGTAGAATTAGATAGTTTGATTTTACTACTGAGTACCTTGTGTAGTCTTTTTAAACAAACAAAATAACATTATAAAATGAACAAAAGCAAATAATCGTATTCTGTTTGTAGAAAGTAAAAGTCACGATAGGAATGTGGGGCAATGAGAAAGCATTTCCTTATGTTATCCCTTCACTAGGGAAAAACACTGATATGTTACGGTAATCTGAGGGATTTTTTCCCCCTCTTTCATTCTTCTTACTAAAATAGTTCCTCAATGACTATTTTTCCTTTCTGGGTTAGGTTTTTTGGGGGTGGTTGTTTTTTTTTTCTTAAATATCCTTTGCTTCCAAGATGGAAAGTGCTATGCCCAAATATGTATACAGTAGACTGTACAAATAAGAAGCCAAAAGATGTTCTAGTGAGACATCATTTAATTATTATACAACACATGAAGTGTATTTGACTAGGCTAGTGGAAACCCCCTGTCGATAATGTATCTTTGTGCTAAATTAAAAGTATGCTACAACTTTATTGGCCTGCTAGTCATGGACTAGTTTTGGATTTTGGAACCTGAGGAATCTTAGAATAGTGAGAGTTTCTATTTCACCAAAACTGGATTCCATAAAGAAAAATATAAAAGAAAAAAAAACTATGGCTACATCTATGTACACTCATTTACATCTGGACAATGCAGATAATATTAATGTATGCTGTACACCAGATCCTGAGTCTGTTTTTTTTGCTGTCCATTTCTCTTTGCGTTCACCAATGCTGTTACTACCTGCCATTATAAACTGAAAAAAAACCCAAAGAAATTATAGTAGTATATGGAACTGTACCATGACAACCTAAAACAGTATTCAGAAGAAACTTTGGTGACTATAGTTATAATAATCAGGTAGATAATAATTATAACATAGTAACCTTCCTCCTTAAGTGAAGGCAACTGTTATCTGATACTAAACTCTTCTAACACTGTTTTCCAAGTAAATACAATTCAGATCATGTCTGCAGGCTGGGAGCCAAACTAATGTCTAGAAGTTCTATTGCAGGACCAAACTGTAAGAAGGATGGGCTATGTTATGCCTAGAAACCAGAATTAGGTTTGTGAGAGCAATCTAAACCTCTGGGTGACACAATTCAGAATACAGAGGCTGAATTGAATTGTATTAAAAATATTACGAGGATGAATAAACTTCCATTTCTCTAATTTCTTACTGAAAAGATAGAGGCAGAAAGAAAATCTGTTCAAATTCTAGTGGCTGAAGGTGGGGAGAAGTGTAGTTGCATTTCAGGGCGTTTCTTCCTTTGCCACAGAACAGTTACATCTGTACAAACATCTGGAGGAAGAGCCTTTGTTTCCAAAAGTATGCACATGCTGACTGCATTTATTGTGCAAGTGCTTATTCAGCAGATACTTCAAGTCAGTAAAGAGGCAAAAGCCAAGAGAAGTCAGTTTTTCCCAGGCTGAGTAAGCAGCCAGGCAGCTTGAGCAGGAAAGAGGACAGAGACACTGAGGCTGCTACCATTGTCAAAAGGTCATTAGCTTGAAAATGTAGCACATATTCCAGATATAAAGCAAAATACAGCAGAGCACCAAGGAAGAAAAGTGATCAACACCCACATAGCTACTCTGCTGAGCTACATCTAGACTTTGAGTCCTGCATGGCAATACAGCTGCAACAGCAAAGAAGTAAATGTGATACAGTGAAGAATTAGTCTTTTAGAGTCCAGCAGCTATTGTTTGTTTGACAGGTAGATGCCAGAGTCTGAAGTATAGATTGTGCTAGCACAGTCATCCTTATGAACGGGAGCATGGTCTAGATGGTGCAACGGGGGCTTCTGCCGAGGGAGCGAGAAGGCAAGCAGGAAGCCAGGAATAAGTGGAGAAAGGGAAGGAACCGGGAGCTCATTTTACTAGGCTTTTAAACAAGTGAGAGAGAGCCCCTGTGTCCCATTGTATTAAAACGAGAGACCAAGATCACCTTGGGTGCGGTAGGACTTTGGTAACAAGAAATGTCGTGGCTGTTTTTCATGAGAATCAGTGCCAGGAGAGACTTTGACACCACAGCTAGTATGGTGTCACTAGTGCCAGGCACAGCTGATTGAGACTTCTGGCACAGGCAGTTTATAGGGCTGCATGACTGTGGGTTTGTTCACTCAGCTTCATATTCTAAGCAGGAAATCTATGCTAGATGTAGCACAGTAATCTGACATTCTTCTGCATATAGATATCACTTACGAAGCAGCCTATACAGCACAGTGTGCCTAATGTCAACTTACCCACATGACAGAGGAGTGCATGGCTTTTTGAGACATTCCAGATTCACAGATTAGGCAGAGTGGCCACACCACAGATAACAATGCTTTGGGAGCGAGTGCACATGCAGGAGCAGGAGTCATAATTTCTTTCTCTCCTCACCAAACCAACATGAAGGTCTGAATTACAATTAAGGAAACAGTGTTACCTTCCAGAAACGGTGCAAATTTATCCTTCCCTACAGATTAGTTCTTGGATGGTAACGTGCATCTATCTGTGTCTTAACACACTTACATATTCCTGTTTATTTTAGGATACATTTTAGTCCAACATGTGAGACAGAAATACAGCTAAATGACAATGCTAGTAACAATAGCTGATACAGGGTTGTCTGCTCTCTGGACACAACTCCACTAGTTATTGTATGTTTGCCTATGATCTCCTCTTCAACACACAGCAGACAGAAAAGAGGGTAAAACCAGCTGGGAGGCAGAGATGGTGTAGCTCTGAATGCAGTACTCCCCTGATAAGGCCTAATCCAGAGCGTGACCACCTTTTGAACACATTACAAAAGCTTGCTCTTTTTAAAAAAAGGCTTTCCGTCATTTCTCAGCTGACATGAAAGGGGAAAGAGAAGAGGAGGATTAAAACAAAGCTAGGTGTGTATGCATATCAAACTATGATTCCTCAGTTGGGAAAGAACGAAGAACGAAGAATCTTTGAAGTACCTTTGGGATCTTGTCACAGGTGCGTAACTCACTCTAAGAGCATTTAGATACAATAAGGATAAATGCAACAGAAGACTGGAAATACAAAGATTAGGTACCATCACTTAGCATGAATGTGACCCAAGAAAATTGACCATGATCAGCTTAGAACACACAAAATTTTGTCTTACATCTTTCACTCTCTCTCAGCAGGGAAGAAACATTAAGCATTAAACATGCATAAGAGAACAACAAAAGATAATTAATAGTATAAACAAGTAGATCTTCTTTTATATGTCCTTTTTATTGAGCCCCTCCCCTTCGCTTCAGTTATTCAGTATATCAGTTATGTGTTAGGACATAACTACATTGTCTACAAAATTAAGTTGTTGCAACATGAGAAAAAAATATTGTCATGTGAGTTAGATTACCAAATAATTTAAAATATCTGTATGTCTTGCATATAATTATAAATATTCCAAATAAGTTCTTCTCCACCATTAAAGAAGAAAAAACCCCAAAACTCATAAAATGTAGTTATTTCCAGAAGGAGATGACAGGTGATATATGACATGTACATCTTGCTCAATGAATAAAATGAATTCAACCGATCCTGTTTGCAGAAGCTGAAAGCATTTCATTTTCTATTCTAACAGTGTAACAAATTTATCACATCATTTAGTAACAACATAAATTGCTTTGGTGCATAAAAGTGTATTTTTAAAAGACATGCCATAGATCAGACAGTAATTCTACAGTGTATCAGTGATCTGAACATGACATTTTATTAAAACTGGGTTTGTTCCACTGACGTTCTATGAAGGTAATTCTGTCGCTGTCCAGTGCTTAAGATTTCACTACCAAAATCAGTATTTCTTGAGGGGACTAGATTGACAGCATTAGATAAGAAAGTTCTTGCTTAACACCAGGATATCAGATAGCATCAGAGCTATCTTTTTTGTACTTGTATCTATAAAGTCAAGAAGAGGACTGACCTACTAAGCTTTTTTAAATGCTGACTTGTTAACACAAAACAGAATATGGAAATTCTTAGTTAAAAGTTTTATGTGGACCACTGACAACATTAAAGTCTCTAGCCAACCAAAATTTAGTTATAAACATGGAAAATTACCAGTCGTTTATTTTGATGTATTATTTCTAAGCTTTAACAGTTTAAGAGAGCAAACTAAACAAATGCTACTGACTTAGACTGAAAATATCAGTATTATTTCTAATAAGTCTGAGGTTAAATGGAATATATTGATGACATTTTTTTCCTTCATCAGAAAAAGCAATGTAATCCCTGTCATATTCTCTTACTAGAATAAATTGGAGTAGTTCTATCACTTCAGTTCAGCCCAGATATATTTGAAATTTTTATTGTAATTTTTTATCGAAGTAGCTGGATCTCACACACACACACATATACTTATTCGTTGAACTTGCCTAGTTACTTTTTTCTGTAAGAGACAACATTTAGTATCTTTGATAAAGTCAGGAAAAGCTATTAGATAAAGAGCTCAGATGCACTGAGCAGTAATCCCCCTGCAAGTCCAGATATTTGACTTTAAGATTAGCAGATGTCATTTCCACCTAAGCACTCTAGGAACAAGCAATTCATGAGAAGCTGAAGTTGCTTTGTAGGCAAGCTCTTTGTCACACTGATACAAGGTAACACGTTTCAGATCGCTGAAGCCATCCATACTTACATGGAGGCATTAATCTGGTAAAACTTAAGGCATCTAAAATTAGGGTTTTAAGATTGAAGCATAGGCTCCTTCTATTTGCAATAAAGTTCTGAAGGGAAATTCAGATATCTCAATAGCCTACACCTGTCCATCAACTATCCAAAGATGCCAGGCTCCTAACCTAGATCAGAAGTATAATGTTGGACAGTGAATAACCAAGCCATACACAAAAATGGGCAGAAGTCCTAAAGGTGTTATTGACAGCTCTGTTGAGCCTAAGGCCATTCTCTAGGAAAATCTTCAATACGAGACTGGGAGGGGAGTAGAAAAAAAAAGCAGTTGTCAAAATAAAAAAAAAGTACGAAGACATCATTAAAGGCCACATTTAGCCTCTGCATAATCATGCAGGAAGCATCCTTAGTACACTGAAATTCAGCAAGGTGTGATGTAGATTAATGTGAAGACTACCACAGAATCAGGCCTTACGGAAATATTTTCAAAACATTAGGAGAAAATGTAAAATCTTCTTATGAAATATGATGTTTGGATTTATAACTGAGTTTCCCCTGGTAAGTTCTGGGAAAATTCCCTAAATCAAATTAAACTCAGGGAACTCAGCCTGCCTCATAAATCACTAGTCTGAACTAGGCATGCTTCAAGTGATGCATGTCCGAGTCAGGAAGCATGAGGATAAATTTGATGACATGAAATGAGCCTTTAGACCTGGATAAAACTGTAAATAGGCACTTTTATGTCTTGCCTAGACAACTGCAAATGAGCCTTCTTTTTCTAAAATACAGGATGAAATGTCCACATGTGCAAACTATATTGCTACAGCCCCACTTAATCTTATTCAAGAGCTTCTTGCATATTCACAGTAATGAAAAAGTTTTCTGCTTGAACAGTTTTGGAGATTACTCCAAAATTTGCATCTGAAAGTGCTCAAATAATTATCAAGTCCTGGATATCTGCTTCTTCAATGTCTGCGCTAGCGGGCAGAAGGCAACTAGAGAACAGGCAAAACTCTATGAATGAAGCCCCTTCAGCTGAAGAAGTTTATCACTGGGGTAAGCACATGTGACCAACTTCCACTTGCTAGGAAAGCAGCAATGGAACTCGCCAGGTAATTGATCTTCATCTGGGAGGTGTTTGGGGGGTTCATAGTCTGGCAAGAAAGAACCTGCTGGTGGGGCAAAGCACCTGTGCCTGGATCCTAAGTAGTATTTTACTGGCGAGCACAGTGACCTGGAGTGCTGCAAACTGGGGCTGCTGACAGGGACGCCATAGTTTGCAAGGGGTGCAGAATGTCCCAGGATGCTGCTTCAGGTGCTTTGAGATGGTGAGGTCTGTGCTGGTGTTCTGGTAGGAAAACTGACGATCATTTCAGACCATGGTGACACAACACAGGGTGCTGCTCCTGTAGTAACCCCCACGGCTGTTCTTAGTATATCAGAGGCATCAACCCAGACAGAGCTGCTGAGGGGATTTGTAGTTAGTCATTGAAGGGATGGGCTGCAGCAAATGCCTGGTGCTGTCGCAGGAGCTGAGATGGAGGCAGACCTTGTCTGTGGGGGGTGTACCTTCAGCCACCGAGCTTGCAGATGAAGGGATGCAGGAAGAGGTAAGTGAATTATGCTCCATATGGGAAGCTGAGCAGGAAATCGCTTGGGTGCTAGCAGTGATTCTGAAAGGACAAGAGCTGGGGCCTCAGCATGCAGAATAGGATGGTCAAAAGCAAGGCTCAGGCAGGGAAAGGGCAGTGATTCCCAGGACAAGACATCTTCAAAGCTTGGCATCCACGGCACCAAGGTAGTTGCCCTCCCATCATATGGAAACAAAAAGATGGAGAAGAGACACGGGGTCTTAGCAATGGAAGGTTGAGAGAAATCAACTATTTCCTTTTTCTGCTGGAAGAGACCATTGGGCCAACAGCTCCTGCTCAACAGGTCAAAGCCAGTAGGGAGAAGCAGAGACTGGAGTACTGTGTCCAATTCTTCCCAGTTCAAAAGAGACATTGAATAACTGAAGAAGATTCAGTGGACAGCCACCAAGATGATCAGAGGGTTGGAAAACTTAACAAGATTGAAAGGATTTGATCTCAGCCTAGAGAGGAGAAGGATTGAGGGGGAGATCTTATCCCAGTCTTCCAATAGAGGACTGCATAAAAGAAGATGAAGGTACTCTGTCTACTGGGATACAGGATGAAAGGAAAAGAGGTGATGAGCACAATTTTCTTCAGGGGAAAATCCGTATGGATGTAAGGGAAAAAATCTTGATTGTGACAATAATAAAGATTGCAATGGATTATGCAGAGAAGTGATGGAATCAAGCCTTGCCTTGGCGGGGTCTTGGATAAGATGGCCTTGGTCTCAAAAGAAGGTGGTACCAGATGATTTCCAAACATCCCTTCCAGAGATCCCAACCTGGAATTTTCTGTGTTTATGTAAGGCTAAAGGAGTTAAATCTTACAGCCACAGCCATACATGCCACTTCTGTTACGGCATTTCTGACCACACTACAAGATTAATTGGTCCAATATCACAAATGATCAGAAAATATTTTCAAAACTGATTTTAAACTTGAAGTAGAGTTTATGAATTTATCGGGCTTGTACTGTCAGTACCGGATTTTCCTGTGGTGCATCATTATAGATTATCACTGTAGTGCATTCACACTGAATTCATTTTGATTTTTGTTTGGGTTTTTGGATCTTTGGTATATAGGATTGTTGAAGAAACCCCAAAACCCAAACAAAAATCAAAATACAATTATCCCAATGAAATCCATAACTGTGGTGGCCTCCTCTACACTGTAGCCTGTGTCCCCATGTCTCAAGTCTTCTGCTATCATACGGAGTTTGTAGTCCTCCAGGCTACATCATTATATTCAAGTCGTGTTCTGCTACACAAAATAACTACTTCTTAATATTATTCATATAAAAACTCTGGTTGTACCACAGAAGAATAAGCAAAAGATAAACAAATTAGCCATAGCCACCTAGTTGCTAGGAAAAAAATAATTGTTATACTCAGTAAAATGAAAGGTACTGCCAGAAAGTCAAGAAAAGTTCAGACAGAGAAAGCCTGATAGGGCTCAGTGCTAAGGCTTTGCAAACTCAGTGCAAAGCTTGTGACCTGTTACTACCATTGGCAATACCTTATTGCAGAGTTACACTTCCTACTTGTCTAGAAAATCACTAAGAATACACAGTGCAATGTAAATACCTAAATCTGACTGAATCTTTCAGAGATGCTAATAAAAAAAAAATTATTTACTGTAACAGGATTTTCAATGAGGCTCTGGTCTACCCTGTTAACCCCAAAGGACACATTAAAAGCTTAGCACAATTTCAGATATTCCAGTGGTATTAGTATGATGGCCTAGTTTCCACTTAGAAGGACGTTGGCTTGCCTTTGTTTTCATTTCCAGAGTGCTTCATTAAGTTTACAAATGTTTCATTAAGTTTTATTAAATGCATTAAGCTGAGAGTAAGGAGCTGCACTTTGCACACTGGGTGAAATGGAAAAAGCCTCTTATGAAGGGTGATCAGGAGTGATCTATGAATGCTTTGGTTAATTTGTGGTTTGAGCAAGGGTGATTTTTACTTGCTGTTTATTTAAGGGAATGAATTGACATTTTGTCAAATAGATCATACAAATAAAATAAATCACCATTTTGATAAGCTATTTTATCTTCTTTTTTTAAAAATTTCCCTTTAGCAAATGTATATTCTCCCTGTTATGCAGGCTGAATTGGCTCATTCAGGAAGTACTGATGTTTTGCCAGCTCAGGGATTTTACTGTAAGTCTGATTTATGTTTTAAAGTCCAGGTCTTGGAAAGCTGTCATTAAGTGAGTCTTCACTATGCACACACAAAAAGTTTCTAGTTATCAAGCTTGGCAGAAATAATTGGCAATATAATGGGAATACAGTGGGGAATAATCTTCCAGATGGCATGTTCCATACCAAGCTCGAGCTAAAAGAAAATTCCAGAAGTTTTCCAAGCTGCCAAAGCCATCAGAGTTTCTGATACATAATGTCTCCCATTTCTGCGGCAGATAAAATCTTCTCATTGTCCTTGCTCCGAGTACAACTGATATCTGTGGCTGAAACTACCTGGTGTGAAAAATCTAAACCAATATGTTAAATAAGTCCAAGTTCTTGAATTTAAAACGCAGTATATCTTCTAAAGCCTGATTCTGAGGTTCAAATGCTTCTTGTTTTTGTTATTATGCTAAGTATATGTAATTTATGCTAATATACCTCTCTGATTACTGGGTTTTTTTTACTTGGAAGCTCACAACTAATTAAAAAAACTATTTCTATCTTTGTCTGAACTTTGATTTTTATATTCTAATTTTTTTACCTGCTATAATTTTCTTGGCTCCTTGAGAAGAAGATACTATTTCTGGAGGAGAGTAAACTCTTCATTCAACATATCCAACATTTTCGTCTTAGTTCATATATACTTATAGAATCATAGAATCAAAGAATCATTTAGGTTGGAAAAGACATCTAAGATCATCAAGTCCAACCGTCAACCCAACAACACCATGCCTGCTAAACCATGTCCTGAAGTGCCACATCCACATGTTTTTTGAACACCAGGGATGGTGACTCCACCAATTCCCTGGGCAGCCTATTCCAATGCCTGACCACTCTTACAGTAAAGAATTTTTCGTAATATCCAATCTGAACCTTATTAGGACAGAACCTTAAATAGAATTAAGTATTGTAGCAATGGACCATCTAATCTGCACCACACAGAAAAACTATTTCACTTGTTAAGACACTCTACCATATTACTATTTTGAAAATAAACTGAGAATGAGGAGGAAAGCATGAGAAACAGTCCTGCGACACCCAGGTGGGAGAATAAGGAAGGGGAGGAGCTGCTCCAGGCACTGAAGCAGAAATTCCCCTGCCAGCCATGGAAAGGTCACATTGGGGCAGATATCCACCCTCAGCCTGTGCAGAGAGGACCCCTCCTCAGAACAGGTTTACCCTGGAGGACTGCAGTTGGTGGAGACGACTCGTGCTGAAGCAGGGGTAAAGCAGGAGGAGGAAAGAGCTACAGAGGAGAACTGTTATGCACTGACTGCACCCCCCCGTTCCCCATTCCCCCTTCACCATTCCGGCAGGGAGGAGGTATAGGAGCTGGAAATGAAGGAGTTAATTTGAGCCTGGGAAAAACGGAGGGGTGGGGGAAGATGTTGGTTTAATTTGTCTTGTTTTGTACTATCCAACTCTATTTTAAATTGGTAATAAATAATTAGTTTTCCCCAACAAGTTTTAAAATCCTGAAATACATGATCTGTCTTCAATACAGAGAATAAAGATCTGGGATTATCTGTGTTTACTAAAACAAGGTATAATTCACCAGTAGGTCACTTTGCCAGACAACTTAATCCTGGTCATAGAATCATAAGTGTCATTTAGGTTGGAAAATACCCGTTCCTTAAATCTTACTGTCAATTCACACACAGCCTACAGATAGCAGAGACACAGTTACTATTTATTGTAATGCATTACAGTTCACCATGAAAGCTTTTTCAGTGGGTGTGTCTGAGCAAAGTGAAGGGTGAATCATGTAAAACAACTCCATAGCTGATTCAGAGCTTCCTCACGAGACACACTTCATCTTCCAGATTGACAAAAGTTAAAGAATCTAAGAGGCAGGACATGCCTAAGCACTTTTCATCTAGCTGAACTGTGTGGTGAAGAAGCGCATTTGCATTGCTTTTAGCTATTATGAGAATGAGTGAGAAGTTATACTCAGAATAGCTGTAGCTTGACAAGAGCTAAATAAGTATCTGGGCAGAGCTCAGCTGTTACCTCCCCTGACATTAGTGGGACTATGTTTTAACTGCTTATATGATGCATACGTATGTTTTTTCAAGACTGTAAAGCCCATCTGCAATGTAAAACATAAATCTCTTTTGGTTTCTAGATTGCTACGAATTACAGTATCCATATGTTGAAAGGATCAACACTATGACCAGTAATAAAGACATTTGTGGTCTTCTGCATTGTGCTTGCAAGGCTTACAAACATTTCTACAGCATGACAGGTTGTTTGAACACAATGAGCCTCAGCTTTACACAGTGTACCTCTATCTAAACGTTGAGAATTACATAGATTTGTGAATTACATAAGATAGAAGATATATGGTACTCATACGTAAAATATCTGTATCTATCATATCCTGTATCTTACATCTTACACCTTACATCTTATTAAGATATATTTCTCCAGGTAGTTTGCATTTGAGCTAAATGGAAGGTATTAAATTAGTACTTTCCAATCATTGTCATCCTTGGCAACTATTTCTGTTATTCATTCTTAGATGAACACATTTTTAACTCATAAAACCCTCCGGTAATCTTAATATGTGGACTAGGAATACCAAGGAATGAGCCACAGAACTGACAGTTTCCTTCAGGTTCTAAAGTACCCTCAGATCTGAAGGTGTATAGAGAGTAAAAGTGTATTAGGTTCACCCCTAATTGTGAATGCACTTGTAGTTAAAGCCTCCTGCAATCTGAGCAAACACACAGTCACTTCTTCACTGCTGCTGAAGGCTGAGACCTGTACACCATCAATTTCAGGCTTTCACGGGGAGTAAATTCACATTCAAAGTGAGAGTCTCTCTCACTTTCCTCTTCCTCTATGAATCACTAAGCACCTTTGCTTGAAACAATCCACGTTAATTACTACTCATCAGCCTTAGATATGGTCACAGTTCCTGCTAGCAGCACTCATTACGTTTTGTGACCACCTTTACAGCTCCACTGTCAAATGAAGATTTTTTTCATGTTCTCAAGAAAACAACATTTCTCTGTTGCCAGCTGGTGAGAACAAATCTCCTGTCCTTCCCCTTTCCAATTCTGAATTTTCCATCTTTATTTCCTTGCCAATGAAATTCTGTCCTTATGGGCCAGTCTGGCGTTACATATACAATTTTAGGCTGCTCAAAGGAGAGAAGTTGTGTACTGCTTCTCAGCGGAGATAAAACCAAGAGTAATTCTGCTGAAATCAAAACTCCTTGATGATACATAAGACAGAAGCTAAACTCAGCTAGGCCTTCCAGATCAGTAGGGGATTTTATTTACAGCTATTCCTGGTAGTTATATTCAGTGCTCGCTAGAACAGAAACATTTTAACTGTCTTTTTAAAATACCTGTATGTTTTAAGCCTTACTTAATGAAAAGAGCTTAACTCTCCATTGCTTTGATCTATTCCATTATGTCTTCCCAGGATCAACTTACCTTCTCTCAGTATCCTGCCTGATCTGTAGGTATCTCCATGCCTACAGTAGAGCATCTTCCTTCTCCTATAGACTGTCCAGGCAGTTGGAGAAGCAACAACACTGACGATTAGGCACTGTATTTTTAGCAAATCTAAACAAGGCTTGGGTAAAAACAGATTGCTATGTATATGTCACAGTGTATATGTCACAGTAAAACAGCATCCCCACATAGAGAACTGGTATTAATTTAATTTTAGAAGGGTAACAGAAATGTAAACAGAAACTCAGGGAATGGCCTCTATTTCTGCTAAACATTTGAATCACAAGTTACTCGTTTAATACTCTCAGATTTGCACCAGGTTACTACCAAAGATATAAGAGAGCTTATAGCAGTCTAGAGATCATCTGACCCTCCTGCAAGGGAAGCTTTTGAAACATCTCACTAGTTCATCTCCTGCAGGGGACATTGTGCTTGATTTTCATGGCAGTGTTAAGCCATGACTTGTATCACATATTACTGCCTAAATCCTCTGTAAGCTCTGGATAGGTATTGTGATCCAATTGTCAAAAAGTTCTTAATTTTCTCTTACTGTCTGTGATTTCATTCTCTACAGAAATATTTCTTGTTGTAAAGGTTTCTTTGGAACTCTCTCTACCAACTTACTCTATGTGAAAGTCCTTTCTGACGGAGATGCTATTCAGTAATTGCTTACTATTTCTTAAGTAAACTAAGTCTGGAAAAATAGTGCCTGAGAAACTATAAAACAAAACTTTTTTTTAAACCACCCTTTTCTGCATATTCCGCATTCAAAAATATTAACGCTCCCAATTTTCAAATATTAACCTCCAAAAAACCATCAACGTTAACTGAAGAAGAACTGTAAATGAAATTACAAATACTACCTAAAGTAGAACTTTATTTCTAGATTTCTGAGCTTTTGTATTAGAAATTTCTTAGCATTATTCTTCACACAGGACCACTCTTAGCAATTAAGAAATGGTTATGGATGACCACAATTCCTACCACTTTCAACTCATGAAAGATTTTCCAGAAAGAGTCAAATTGATTCATTGGGACACCTGTTCTTTCTAGTGAAGCTGTTTTTTCTGGTCTGAGATCCATCAAAAGGCTTCATCCTAAACATAAATTAGGGTAATTATTGTCTGAGGAAAAACTCAATCCCTGAATAAGACACGTCTGAAAGAGAAGAAGCAAAGATTATTAGAGAATTAAAAGGTTTCAGAGATTAAACAGCAGAACCTGCAACCATAAATACAATTTCGTATATGTCTTTTCACTTACATGATACAACATGATGCATAAAATGAGAGAAGGCTTAGGGTATAAAGCATAAGCTCTTGGCCAACTCCAGAGGAGAGAAGGAAACGACAGAGATAAAGGAGAAGGAAGGAAGGGAGGGAGGAAGGGAGTGAGAGAGGGAAGAAGGAGAAAGCGCTTTTAAAGTAAACAGGTGCATATTAATTCTTTATTCCTATACTCATTTGCATGGGTACAATAACAGGTGGTCTAAAACAACATGATCGTTTTTTCCATTTTGAAACCTTAAGCCTCTGTCCCAACAACATTGCACAGTTAAGGTAAATCTGGTAGAACTTCCATTGACTCAAACTGCTTTGGTCATTGTACTTCTCCTGGAGGTCATCATCAAGCAAGTGAAGGAAAAGAAGGTTATCAGGAGTAGTCAGCATGGATTCACCAAGCAGAAATCATGCCTGACCAATCTGATAGCTTTCTATGATGGCATGACTGGATGGGTAAATGAGGGGAGAGCCGTGGATGTTGTCTACCTGGACTTCAGCAAGGCTTTCGACACGGTCTCCTATAACATCCTCCTAGGGAAACTCAGGAAGTGTGGGCTGGATGAGTGGTCGGTGAGGTGGATTGAGAACTGGCTGAATGGCAGAACTCAGAGGGTTGTCATCAGCGGCGCTGAGTCTAGTT
>Ga0065711_1029039_pt1 | contig 37905 bp, 19 predicted proteins | sample Hoacrofraction12_FD_59098 | JGI IMG/M metagenome (GOLD analysis project Ga0065711, IMG submission 59098) | Hoatzin crop microbial communities from Cojedes, Venezuela - Epithelial fraction 12 v2 (version 2) | ecosystem: Host-associated > Birds > Digestive system > Esophagus > Crop | place...
TGGGCACAAACTGAGGCACAGGAAGTTCTGTCTGAACATGAGGAAGAACTTCTTCCCTCTGAGGGTGACGGAGCCCTGGAACAGGCTGCCCAGGGAGGTTGTGGAGTCTCTTTCTCTGGAGATATTCAAGAGCCCCCTGGATGCGGTCCTGTGCAGCCTGCTGTAGGTGACCCTGCTTGGGCAGGAGGGTTGGACTAGATGACCCACAGAGGTCCCTTCCAACCCCTACCATTCTGTGATTCTGTGATTCTTTGTCAGGTTACTGTCATGACCAGCATACAGAATGAGGAACCAACAAAATCATACCCGTCATTTTTGGAATTCTCACTTTCCTTTTCCCACTCTAATTTTGCTGATCTCTTGTGTGCTCTAACACATTTACTGCCAACTCTATGGGGAAAGGGACCATGTTTTTTTTATGTGTCTGTAAAAAGCCAAACTCACTGAAGAAACTGCAGAGGTAACAGAAAAAATAGTCGCCACTGTGTCATTTCTGTTAATTGAGTTGTATCTTCAAAGTTTCATACTTAAGACAGCTGCAGCTGGAGTGCAAAGTGAACAGCGATTACCTCTCTCCACTTTCGTGCCCCCCACCAGCCTGAGATATTTACAGACAGGGCTAAGGAAGCCAAAATATATGGGAAAGGGATTTGCAAAAAAAGAGAAATTGTGCCCTCTCCTACAGTGTATCCTGTTTCAAAGTTGTTTTTTTTTTTTTTAAAAAAAAGAACATAATCAAGCAAACAATACCCCAATCACCTAAACAACAACAGAACAAGTTTCTGCAGAGGTCAGGGTTATAATTTATCTTTTATTAATCACTTCATTATGATATTTCTAATTCTAACTCTTTTCTCTTTGAAATTTTTGTCTTCTACTTCAACATTCGCAATCTCTACCTATATAAATGCGTTCACTCAGCTACATGCTGGAATTATTGCTTTCCCATCTTTCCATGGTTTACAGAGACCTGTAAATCACAGCTCTTCTCAGTCTAGCTCCACTCCCTACACAACAGTGTCACAACCACAACACACTGTAAAAATCCCAAAGACCAGCCTGGGAACCTACAACATCTCTTTCATCCAGCCCGTTGACGTGTCACCCCTCTCTGGTGAGATCATGTCCAAGTTCAGGGCCTTACAGGTCATCTACAAGTCTTGCAAAATTACTCTGTTTCTTCTGAGTTTGAAGTGGCAAATATTTCCCACAGAAACATGTATTCTTATTTTTCCCTACCAAATATTTTTGCTCTTACCTAAGTCCCACTGGTTCAGGAATTTTTTGTACAACTGTAGCTGCAAATTACAGCTATAGAAGATAATGAGGCAGAAGACATTCCAGACACCCATGAATCCCATGATTGTACCCGAGTGAAGACAGGATGACAGCAATCAGATGAGTGGCACTACATTTTACGTCTTAAATTCAGTGAACTCTGAGGAGGAGTTAAACATAGTTTCAGTCTACATTCTTGATCCAACTTTCAACTGAAATAACTCTGAAAACAGTAGAGTGTCATTCAGAGGGAATGCTGTATGGTTACACAAGTCCCCATAATCACTGTGTCCTGGTTTCAGCTGGGATAGCGTTAATTTTGCTCCCAGCAGCTGCTGTGTTTTGGATTTAGTACAAGAAGAATGCTGATAACACTGATGTTTTCAGTTGTTGCTATAAATCAAGGACTTTTTCCCAGTTGCTCACATTCAGCTGATGAGCAGGTGTGCAGGAAGGAGTATAGCCAGACAGATTGCCAAGGTGCCCAAAGGAAGTCATAGAATCATATCTAGTTCCAACTCCCCTGCCATGGGCAGGGACATCTTCCACAAGACCAGGTTGCTCAAACCCACATCCAACATGGCCTTGAACACTTCCAGGGAGGGGACATCTGCAGCTTCTCAGGGCAACCTGTGCCAGTGCCTCACCACCCTCATAGTAAAGAATTTATTTCTTACGTCTAATCTAAATCTACGTTCTTTTAGTTTAAAGCCATTGCCCCTTATCCTATCACTACACACGCTTGTAAGAAGTCCCACTCCACTTTCCTTCAGACCCCCTTCAGGTACTGGAAGGCTGCTATAAGGTGTCCCTGGATCCTTCACTTCTCAAAGCTGAACAACAGCAACTCTCTCAGCCTGTCCTCTTAGGAGAGGTGTTCCAGCCCTCTGATAATCTTCCTGGCCCTCCTCTGGACTAGTTCCAACAGTTTCATGTCTTTCCTGTGCTGAGGGCTCCAGAGCTGGATGCAGGACTCCAGGTGGGGTCTCACCAGAGCAGAGTAGAGGGGCAGAATCACCTCCCTTGACCTGCTGGCTGTGCTTCTCTTGATGCAGCCCAGGGTACCATTGGCCTTCCGGGCTGCGAGTGCACATTGCTGAATCATGTTGAGCTTCTCATCAACCGACATCTCAGGGGTGCTCTCAACCCATCCTTCACCCAGCCTGTATTTCTGCTTGAGAGCTTGTATTTGGCCTTGCTGAACTTCATGTGGTTCGCAAGTGCTAATTTTACAAACGGAATTGGCTGGGGGGTAGGAGGCTTTCCGCTTTTTGGTTTTCTGGGAGTTTTTTTCAAATGCTGTCTTGGATGGAAGTTTGAACTTTTTTTTGCATTGTGAATTGGTCATTGGATGGTGAGAAAAACTGTATTGTATATAGTTTGTTTTGTGTATTCATTATTACAATTCTTATCATTATTATCATTTCATTATTATCCTTGCTATTATTAGTACTATTATTAGTATAGTATTTCCTTTGTTGCCTTATTAATCTGTCTTCATATCAACCTATGACTTTTCGCTTTTGTTTGTTTCTCCTCCCTGTTCCCACTGGGGAGGAAGGGGAGAGGTGAGTGAGCGACTGTCTAGTGCTTAGTTGTCAGCTGCTCGGTTAAACTACAACAGCTGTTACATCAAAAAAGATTTGTATCCCCAAAAACATACCTTTTACATGCACACACAAGGAATTAGGCATGCGTGTCTCTCGAAAGGCTCAGGCCATTCACGATAATCAAGATGAAGTGAACTGATATCCACCTCAGCATTCCACATTTTACATCTTTTTCACGGCACAGGGTCAGATCACTTGTTTCCCCATGTTTTTGTACAGTGACAAAGACTGATGAATGGGAGAATCTATTGTGCCTGACCAATAACCAATCATTGTAATGCACTAGTGTTTTAAAGAAAGCACAGAAAAATAACAAACATCAGACAAATCAGAGCAGGATTTATGTTCAAGGTATAAAAAATATGCAATAAAAACACCATTTCCTCTCTAACTGTGGTCAGAAGACTTAACAAATCACTATGGATATATATTACATGCTTTTGTCAACACAAACACATAGATCATTTTAAAGAGTTCTTGGCAAAAGTTATAGAGTTTTTTCCTTAGAGTCTCTAGTTTTAAAAGGAAGATTGTATGGGAAACAATTCTCTCTGGGTAAGATAAGACTTAGCCAAGTGTATCTTACAATCAAAAATTATTTAAGGGCATTGATGTTAAGGAAATCTATTTACATTTAAAAAGGTCAGGTTTATGAAAATTCATAAATAAGGTCAAATGCTTTGTTATGTAAAATGAGCTTTTTACAGCTAGGAATCTGGAGATGAAATAAGTATCCACAAAGAAACCAAAATATTTCCTTATGGTTCAAAATTAATATAATAATCAGATTATGAAAGAGAACTGATATAATTAAATGTAATAAAGGGGCATAAAGAGAATCACAGAATCACAGAATCACAGAATTACAGAATCACAGAATCACAGAATCACAGAATGGTAGGGGTTGGAAGGGACCTCCGTGGGTCATCTAGTCCAACCCTCCTGCCCAAGCAGGGTCACCTACAGCAGGCTGCACAGGACCTTGTCCAGGTGGGTCTTGAATATCTCCAGAGAAAGAGACTCCACAACCTCCCTGGGCAGCCTGTTCTAGTGCTCCATCACCCTCAGAGGGAAGAAGTTCTTCCTCATGTTCAGACGGAACTTCCTATGCTTCATTTTGTGCCCATTGCCCCTTGGCCTGTCGCTGGGCACTACTGAAAAGAGTTCGGCCCCATCCTCCTGACACCCACCCTTCAGATATTTGTAAGCATTTATAAGGTCCCCTCACAGCCTTCTCTTCTTCAGGCTGAACAAGCCCAGCTCCCTCAGCCTCTCATTGTAGGAGAGAAAGAGTGGATAATGGAGGATAAACATGGTTTAAGATAAAGGTAAATAAGTCATAAAAATTCAACACAATATTTAAAGATATTACACAATTTCAGACTATAGGCAAAAAATGGCTATTCTGAAGTCAATCTTTGTCACACTAACAGGCCATCTGGAGAGGACATGGAGGTAAATGCACTTGTAAAATGACTTGTAAAGAAAGCATACTCTTTAATATATTTTTAGGTATCTAGCCTAAAAGCTTAACAGTTTGATATAATTTAGCTTTAAACAGAAGCTGTTATATCTAGACTAGTATAAAATAATCCTTCTGGTATAAGAAACGTATCGTGAATGCAAAACACACAAGTACAAGCTATACATACAGACTGCTGAAACAATATCCATGTAAATTTCACAAGTCTGATAATACATACACTTATTAATTCTACACTCACTTGTAAATGAAGTGTCTTTGAAGAAGTGCCATATTTTCTAATTCTGTCCATGCTAATTCTTTATACAGTCTATATTTCATGATCCACTACACCAGATCACAGTGTTTATCCAGAGCTGACGCGTGCACTTAAGTGCATCTAGTACACCAAGCAGCTGATTTTACCTAAAAAGTCAGAATTTTGGAATATATTGTACTGGTTGTTTTGAAGACAAAGGCATTATTTCTAATGCTGGTATTACAAAACATATTGGATACAGAAAAAATGCTGTCTTTATAGCAGTGCAGTACCGAATGATCTGAGATGAACATGTAGAATACCTACTGTTCACAAAGAAAAGCTGGCTGGGAATACCACAATGTAAAGCACCCTAGTACACATTGCCTCTCCTGGAGCCTGACAATCTTCTAATGTTTCTATAACAGACCAGGAATAATTTAATCAGAATTAATTTCATTAATTGTGAAGGTTTATTAAATGCTCTGAAGAGTTATTAGTATGCCCCCTGGAAAACTGAAAAAAAAAAAAAAAAAAGCACGTATATGTATTTCAGCCATAATTCCAAGCAAAAGGAACTTTCTTTTTCAGATATGGTACTATGTGCAGCATTATCAGCTTAGGAATGCAAGTGATGCTCAGTTTAGTATTCATACGCATAGAAAACTCCATTTGTCACTGTCTTAATTCTTTGTATTTTGTCTCAAACTTGTCTCAGATATACTTCTTATAAACTTTTTGCATGAAATCTCCTTACAGATGTTTAAAAGATGACAAAGCATTATAATGACCTTGGCTCGACTAGGAATACGATGCAAACAATGGCCAAGTTTTGGGACCCTATTCCAAAGGACACTAGAATCATAGAATCATAGAATGGTAAGGGTTGGAAGGGACCTTAAAGATCATCCAGTTCCAACCCCCTGCCATGAGAAGGGATATCTTCCGCTAGACCAGGTTGCTCAGAGCTCCATCCAACCTGGCCTTGAACACTTCCAGGGAGGGGGCATCCACAACTTCTCTGGGCAACCTGTTGCTATGTTTCACCACCCTCATGGTGAAGAATTTCTTCCTAATATCTAATCTAAATCTGCCCTCTTTAATTTACAGCCATTCCCCCTTGTCCAATCACTACACACCCTTGTGAAAAGAAGAAGAAAGAGGACTAAGAAGAGGACCTGAGTACAATGAGCCTCAGCATGTGTCATGGATTGACAACATACAGGGAAATCAGGACCTGAAACTGCTGGAAAGATGTGCCATGACAGCATCACACAGTGACTGAGCAGCTGCCTGTGCCAAAATCTGGCTATGCACAGTGCCCCCCTCCCCCCTCTGCCATTCCAGTGATTACAGAGATAAGTTATAATAAATGATGAGGAAGTGGGAGGGAAAAATTTCTATGTAAATGGAGAGGACCTGAGGTGCAACAGCTTTGTGTTTGTGCTGAGTTGCTGGCCAGAGCCCATTGTTGACACTGGCCACAGTTGACTTCCAAGCTCAATGGTGCCTGCTCATCACAGCAGCAGTCATGGGTCTCAGATAACAGTATATGTGTGCATGTGCACAACTTACCCCTTCTTTCATCCTCTTACTAAATCAAACATATAAACGTCACACTGTGTGGTGTTCCTTTCTCCTCTCCTGTGACAGAGGACTTTCATGTCTTCTATCTTGCAATTTATGTTTTTTTTCAAAGGTGGGAGAAAATATTTATATATAAAAAATCTAAAGGAATTAAGCGCACAAGCTGATTCACTCCAGCCCTTTTGTGCTGTATCACAACTAAGTCCCCATAGAGCAACAACCATTAAGAATATAATGTTGTGAGGACTTCTGCACACGCTGCAAGCTGAAGAGAGAAAAATGTCTGTGTTCTCAGCCTGGAGAAGAGAAGGCTCATGGGAGACCTTACTGTGGACTTTCAATACTTAAAGGGAGCTTATAAGCAAGATGGGGACAAGCTTTTTCGCAGGGGCTGTAGCAATAGGACAAGGGGTAATGGTTTTAAACATAAAGAGGGTAGATTTAGGCTGGATATAAGGAAAAAATTTTTTACAATGAGTGTGGTGAAACATGGGAACACTGGCCCAGACAGGCTGTAGATGCCCCCTCCCTGGAAACATTCAAGGTCAGGTTGGATGGGGCTCTGAGTAACCTGGTCTAGTTGAAGGTGTCCCTGCTTGTTGCAGGGAGGTTGAACTAGATGACCTTTAAAGGTCCCTTCCAACCGAAACTATTCAACGATTGATTGTATAATTCTATGATTCTGTTCTGTTCTGAACTCAGTACTGAGACTTCAGTAATGGAATCTGGTATGCACCACAGCCAGCTGTACAAGAAATACCAGCTTCCTATATATTTCATTTGCAATTGCACTTGCAATAAGAGTCACAGACTGATCAACTGTAGTGAAAAAAATAAAAAAGGATTTTTATAGATAGTACTTTCCTTCCAAGCCACTTTCTTTCAATAAAGAGATATGCAATAATAAGTTCTTGTATTGTATGTTTCTACTACTGGATCTCAAAGCTCTTCGCTGGCAAGATCTAATATATTAATCACCCATTGTAGAGATGGGAAATGGACACATGCTGAAATGACTTTTATGAAGTCAGCACATCAGAAACAGGGACTGAAAGAAGAAACAAGATGGAAACAATCAATGCTTTCACTGAAAAATTTTTGATATGATCATTCCTGAGAATGTTAGTAGGGTAGCTAAATTATTGCCTTGTACATGTTAGGATTTCACTCCACAGTCCTAAGATATCATCATCCTTGTGTGGATACACTCATCTACTCCTCCTTTCACTACGAAACATGCCAGGTCTAAGAGAGCATTTAATCACACCCCTACCACAGACACCAATTCAACCCTTGAGACCCAAACCAGAATTTTTTCAAATGAAGCAAATAAAAAAAATCGAGTGCATTGTCAGAGAACATGAATTTATACTTATTACTCGTGCAATACTTGTGGAATAGACTGCATTTTCTAGTTTTACTATTTTTTAAAAAAATACATCTTTATGGAAATTTAATTTCTCTGTGGGTTGTTAAAATCTCTAGGAAAAATGTTATAGGTTGTTGAAACGTAATTTTTTTTTTACAAAAAAACCCCACAGTCCAAAATTTTTCTTTTGTAGTATTTATAAAGTTTTTACATTAAGAAAAAAAAGTGTCATTTTCCAACTGAAATATTGAATATGCATGAAAAATCAGTAAAAGTAGAAAAATATGTCTTAGTAGGAAGTATTTTTGGCCAGAATTAATTAAATGAGTGCAAACATGAAAAATATGCAGCTAATCCATACATAGTACTTACAGGCAAGCCTAGCAGTAAAGTAACGCACATTGATCAGGAGACACTAAAAAGAAATAAGAACAGGGTGGAATTGTACTAGATCTTATTAATGAATCTGTTGATTACAGTTCAGGGATCATGAAAAATCTTCTGAATTAGTAATGCTTTATAACCTGTGCCCATATTAAACAGCTAGAAAACAGAACTGACCAACATACAAACTTTTTTGTATCTGTCTTTTTAATTTGTTCTCCACATAGACTGCCGCTGAAGAGAGAATGAAAGTTATAGCACCGAACTATCAAGTAACCAATAAATAATTAACCTTTCCTAAGGTAGGTCTGATGTATTACTGACATCACAAAATTAAAAATAAAGAAAATGTGCTCACAGGAGGGAATTTTCCCTGGCAAATGTACTGTGTAGGATACACTCTTGACAGGAAAAGCTAGATTTGTAAATACTTGAAGAAGAAAAGTTTAATAGTATTAAATTATTTGACACAGCAATTAAGACATTTTCTGTAACTTCTGAGCAAATATTGGTATCAGAAATGAAAGAGAGATGGAGAGAATGGAAGCAGCTAAAACAACAAATATTTTACTCAAAATAGTAAAGAGTCTGACACCTTAACTTTTTCAACTACTTTGATTTTCAGCTACTCAGATACTGCAGCTGCAGTGGACCCTCTAGCTGTTTTTGCCTTCCCCAGCTCTTGGTATATCATTTACAGCGAGCAAAAGATAGGAAGATCGTGTGGATGTTCAATAATAACAGCCTCATAAATAACTGTTTTGCAGTTGAGATGCTATTGTTATAGGTAAATATTGCTATGCATTTCACACTCTCCTTGCCAGATACTTTTTCTCATACTTTTTAATAATATGTGCTTTGGACTGTAAATGTCATAAAGATCCTACGCACTTATAGACTCCAGAGGAAAAAAAATAGAGAACATAGATAAAGCTTCTAAGTTCAAAATGTCTTTAGTGCCAGACCCTCTCTTTTCTTGAAGGCTAGAAGGAGAGAGAAATCTTAGCATGTGCTAATACCCATATATAGCTTTGCACCCTTTAAGGATGGTTAAAGGCAAACACAAGAAAAGAAGCTTTAAAATACATTGCCAGGAGTCTACAGGTATCTTAAAGTATCAAAAGTTTGTCTGCTGTCAACAAATTTATCAGCTGGCTATTGTAACGTCTTTAGGCCAGCCACAAAGTATGCCATTAGTACCTATTGCTAACATTATTATTATGGATCCTAGTGTTTCATGGAAAAAAGATTTATAGTAACCGTTTGCATGTATAAAAACACGCTCAGCATTATTAATTGGTCCTGATACAAGCAGTATTTTTGCTGTACACAACCAAGCAAAAAACCTTACTCAGTGCAAAGCTTCCATCATATTATCTACCAGTGAAAGCTGACAAGCTGATTGAAAGTGTCAGAGGAAGGGGGAGGTGATATATAACAGCACAATTTTCATTGCACAAAGCAGTATTTTAGCCCTTACAATTTGTACTGAAATTCATTATTCTTCTCCATCATGGGCAAAGGGGAAACTCTGCAAGTGCCCAAGCCTGTGACTTGTCTAATTTTAAATCTAGCTCAAATGACTGCTTTCTGAAGGGGGATGACTAAATGATATACGGCCGCTCACCAGGCATTTGTCAGGGAAAGCTATCAAGAATTAAACTCTGTGCAGCCATTACACTGGTGGGAATATTAAAGCTGGGACTATGCTACATTAGACACAATGTAACGAAGGATGTTGCATTGCAGTCAGTCCAGAATTGATGTCACAGGACAGCTGTCTGTGTCATGAACAGGGAGAGCTACAGCACTGTAATTTGGTACCTGCTCTAGGTTGAACACTTCTTGACACAACATAATCATTTGCTGGCCATGTGAGCTCCTTGTGAGAATCCAGACATGCTGACGGTTTTTTGTCACAGCAGGAATTGAACTGCCTGGACACCACTGTGTACAAAATGATCTACCCACACTCATTATATGCACACAAATGAGAAAACGATACTAACAGCTGATGTGAACGTGTAAAACCATTTCAGAAAACTGTTGTTTCATGTAAGGTTTTTAATTTTTATTTTAAGGTGAATTTACAGTAGCCAAGTGGTAAATTCAATCCAGTAAAATCAAATCATTCACTGACCTTGATTTTGTTAGTTTTGGATTTGTTTTATGATTGTTATTATTATTAGGAACTATTTTATATCTATGCGTCACAAAAAAAAAAAAAAAATCAGACCTAGAAATTTCAGCCAAGTCTTTTCTTGACCTGGTATTTCATCGTACTAGGAAATGAAGAACATGTATGAATTCTCTGTTTAACAAGAAATATCTAGTTACAACAGATGTTTTCAATTTAAAATAAAAAATAAAATAAAATAAAATAAAAACACATAAAAATATGCAATAAAATATAAAATAGACTATTATTTAATATATATAAAATATATATTATATATAATATAAAATTAAAAACAATGAATTCTAAATATTATTTCAAAGTAATTTTTACTAATTTCTTCTTTCTTTCAAAGAGTCAGTAATTTGCAGTATTTGCATTAAACGCTCTTTATAACAAGACTGTACCAAGACAAAGCAAGTACAAGTTTTGACTCTGCAGCACTTTTCAGGGGATAATCCACTAAAGCCACATGGCCATAGAGGATAAAGAAGTATATTATCCAAGGTCACACAGGAACCAAGTCCCACACCTGACTTTTTCTTTAGTGAACTATTTGCTAGACTGTGGATGAAAAAACTCCCAGGTCTCACTTAGAAGAAAGAAGAGTTAGAGGTCACAGCATACAGAGACAAAGTTCTTCAGTCTTGTGTTCCTCTGTGTGTTCCTTCAGGAGAAAGTGCATTTTGCCTCTAGTTCCTCACTTCCAATACAAAGCGAACTGAGATATCTTTGTTACTCAACTGCAGAAACAAGTTTTTGTGTGAATTGTACCAAGGGAAAAATCAAAATTATCACATTCTCTCCACCAGCGCTTCTGTATTTAAGGATTGAGGTAATTCAGAAAAAAAAAAAAAAAAACCACAACACCAAAACCCCACCTTTTGTCCTGAAAAACACTACAGATGAAGATTAGCAGGACACAAAAAACATGTTCAGTCATTATTAAAAGGAAAATAAAACTCCAAATATTTAAGTCACACTAGAAGTAAACTGCAGAAAATTCCTTATAAGCCAATAAATTCCCATCAGAAAGAAGAAACTGTTTTAATGAGGAGCAGAGTCACCTGTTTTCTTTCTCCAGGCTAACACACCATTAAGATTCAAAATTGTCATCAAAAACTTGCATTTGGGACTCTTCCAGGTTGTAAGTCTGAACGTAAAAACATGTTTTCCAGTGGATAATCAGAGAGTCTAGATGGGAACTTTACAGGCCCTTTTCTTGACATCTATTCAATGTTAACAGCACTATTTGATCATTTCATAGGAAGACTGGGACACAAAATTCTGTCTACTGGCTCTATACGTAGATAGACCACTTAGATATAAAAAATCCACAAAACACTGAATAACAGGGCAACAAGTAAGGGCGTGTAAGCTTTTATCTCGTAAAGGTAGAACTGAAGTTCCCTGCATAGGTAGCCAGTAGTCACCTAGTGTCTGCATTCCACATGACAGGGGCCAGCAACTCCATCTCAGGAATGGCAATACAAAATCTATAGTCTTGCAAGCCAGATACTCACTATGCATTACTCCTACACTAAAAACCCCTCTGAATCATGAAATGGAAATTTGGCTTAGGTTACTGTGGAGCTCCAGGAAGCAGCTAGTGGGAACACACAAACTTTCGCTTTGACTTTCTCTGCCTTTTCTCAGTCCATGGACAACATGAAACTCAACAGAGCTTTGCAATACCTGCCATCTCAGCATCCAATCCAGGCACTTAGAATAACTCTGGCCTGAGTCATTGAGGAGAGTGGCTGGAGTAATGGGGTGCTCCTTGCATCTACCCCAGTTATGTGCTAATCCTCAAAACGTAGACAGCTGTACATAAAATGCAAAGATAAAACCCTGAAAGCTATCCAGAACTTCATGGAAATTCAATACCATATACACAAATTCTCTGACAGGAGTCTGTAGTCAGCTGAGACCCATAAGTAGAATGAAGTACTATGGCATTATGTTAAATATCTGGCTGAAAGATCAGCTAGGCCCGTAATAATGGATAGACTTGGATGTAACATGAGAAGAAATGAAGACTCCAGAATAGTAAAGTTCACGATTTTTAAAAAAACTACAGCAAATTATTATTCTTGAGATAGCACATCTGTTCAAAGCATTATCATTATGAAGAATGTACCACTTTGTCACATATTTACAAAATCACCTCTTGAAAATTCTGAGGCGAGCAAGTATCCTTGTCTTGCTAGAATATAAGTACGAGCAGATGGAGAAGCAATATACCAGGTCCACTCATATCTACTTCATCTTGTGTTTTCAAGTGTTTTTACCAGCAAAAAAAGGCAGCTTTGCAGAATGATGAAAAACACTTGTCACATTGAGTTTTGTCTTTCTTATTCCATAGCATACATTATTATTCTACTCCTGCGCAAGTTGTACTTGTCATTTCGTTAAGGCTGCTATAAAAAACAAGAAAAAGGAGAAAGCATAGATACACTCCAAAAACAGATGACAAAATTATCCTGTAAATTCTGTACCTGGTGGTGCATGATTGTTCTAAAGTTCGTAACAAAATTATTTCCTCAGTGGAACAAAAACGTTTGGTATCTGAAAGTCAACTTGATACCTAATCAAGAAAAAGAACAAAATCACCAGTAACAAAGTTTCTGCAGGTCAAGTGTTTCCTTGGGCTACTTCTATGGAAGATGACTATTCCCAAAATAGATTTTAAATTACATCTTTACAATTCTATTATCTTCAGTATGAGAGGATATGAGGGCGTAATTTGAAGAGAAATCAGTTTGATAAAGGACACTGCAAATAAATCTGAGTTCTCATGACTTTATAAAAAAAATGTAACCTAAATCAATTTTATATTAATGTTGATTACAAAATATTAGAGGAAAATTTAAAAAAATACGCCATTAAAGTATGTAGGAGCATATAAACACTTAAACATAGAAGAAAGTTCAATGACTTTTTTTAATATAGTCATTTCAGGACTGAGCTACATATTGAGGGAAAAGAAGGGCTTTATATTTTCCCTCTGATACTTGTCCTTTGCCCCAAACAGCGGTCAAAGATTGTTCAAAGATACTGTTACCCATGAGTGGCAGATAAGACACTGATATTAAAGGACAGTCTTCCAAACAAGAGCTGTAAGATAGGGGAAGGTATTCACACAGGGGGTTACAATATGTGATGCTTTTTAATCATCAGCATATTATAATGATCATAGAAGTGTGATGAAAAAAGAAGTCTAGTCTAGAAAAAGAGATCTGAACAAACAAAAGCAGGAAATTCTGATTGTCATTTTATGATTTCATGTACCTGTAGATGTAGCTGAACTTGAAAAAGCAAAGGACTAGTAGAAAACCAGAAAAACAAACCACAGCTAAGTTAGGAGAAGAAAAGAATGAGGTGTGTGAAAACTAAAGACTGCTGCCTAAGAATTATAGACAAAATTTCTCCCCATTAATATAAAAATAAAATGAGACTACTGACAGGAAAAAAAAGTAAGAAAATAAGAAAACACTTAAGAAAAATAATAAATGCCTGGAACAAGAAGCAAGTTGACAAAATTAATAATGCAATGAAAAGACTGTCAGAGACAAACTGTCTAGGGCAAGTGGTAATTCACCACAAGTTGTTCTCTGTCTTGGAATTCTCTGACAGAAACTGCTATGCATCCTTAAGAAACCTTTCTGCTATCTCTAGATTCACTGAAAAAGCAATCAGTATATTGGTTTTGCTATCTCTGTCTCAGCAGAGTTTTCTGTTAAGAGATTCTCAATGAACTCTCAATGAGAATTAAAACTTTAAAAATTGTAAAAGATAAATTAATGTTAATACGTGAATTCTACCTCTCCCCCCTCCTTTTTTTCCTGTTTATCATGAGTGTTTTTAGGGACTTGCCTGACAGTATTATTCTAAAATTCTTCGCAGTTCCATAATAATTCCAAAGACTATTTTGACTATCTTACTAACTTCTTATTTTGCTTATATAATTAAAACTATACAATCAATTTAAATCACTATTTCTCAGTACAACTTTCCCTATTCTATCCAAGCTTAGAAACTATTTTTTATATATGTATCTCATATCACACTAGTACATGGATAAGGTTACTAGATACATTCAAACTCCCAGGTTGAACAAAATAACCACAAGACAGGCCTCGAGAATAAATATATCTCCAAACAAAGTGGGAATTACCAAATAATTATTTAACTTCAGTTAATCTTCTTCCAGTAGAGTTCAGAATCTTTTCCTGACCTGACTAAAAATTACTCCATCTACAATACAGATCTATGTCAATTCATCACTGAGCTACTACAAATGCAATAAACAGAAGGGGAAAAAAATCAACTCCCTAAAATACAGATTCCACTCAATAAAGAACTAAGAAGAGGAAAGCGCGAGGAACGCAGTACTTGAGACTATTTAGGTGTTGCAAATATTTTCATACTTTTGAGAGCCACGTTGTCATAAATCATGTAAAGGTAACTTCTCACTAGAAGCATCATAGGTAAAGGACAATGCCTTTCTAAAGGGCTTTTCAACACATGAGGCCACAAGAATGATTCTTAAAAGGAAGTAAAATTCTCCTGTCTTTCTAAAATGCCACAGAGTTCAGACTTGGTCCCTCATTACTCTGGGGCAAATTTTTCTCACTGACTCTTTGGGACTCAGAATGACCATTATTAAATCTCAATTAAGACAAATAACATGAAATCAACCCCTCTTGGCAACAAGCTCAGCCTCCATTTTAATACACTTACTACTATTTATAAAATATCTACATCTTGATATGTCCTAAATCCAAAAATATGGATGACAATAGTGTATAAAAAAAAAAGGAAACAAGTTTTTTCCTAAGATTTTTTTTTATATAATCACCCCGATTTACCTTTAAGGAGAGAGGCAGCATTAAAATTCTGCTCTAGCTATCCTACTGGTATTGCCAGTCAAGCTTGAAACCACCAATAAGTAGCTGAGAACATGGTATCATCCCTGTTATTGTGAGGGGAAGGATTCTTCACACAGTCCAGAGGGAGAGCAGGGTGTTCTGTCAAATAGCACTCTATGTTTAATAGACTTTCTTGACCTCTCCAAATTAAAAACAGAAAAGACAAAACCATAGCAAGCAAATTAACTGAACAATAAAAACAAAATACACCCTTTAACTACTTATCAGTAGATTAAGATTTCAGTGAAAGATGGAGGAGATAATATTTTTATCAAACTAGTAGAACTTTTAAGAGTACTAAGATCCTGGAGAGGTCTGAATAGCAGCAATGATTCAGTAACAATAGGCTGGATTTCAAAAGGAAAAAAAATATACTCAGAGTATAGAAAATTAATTAGCATGCTCTAAAATGGCTATTTGATAAATTACTAATGATCAAGAACTTCAAAGCTATAATTCTTATAGAACTTCTTGATTTCTCTTATATCAAATGTAGATATTTTATTGTTAGATTTCATAGGTAATTATTTGATGTCTTTCTTATACAGCAATACCATAAAGGATTCACAAATCCTGACAGCTCTGGTACTTTTCAGCTTTCAACTTTTCTGTAGAAATTAGAGTTTAGCATTTCATTTTCGACTTTCTCTTATAAAGTGAAACAACTTTTACAATATGTGCCGCAGTGGACGTATTTTAAAATAACTGTCTAAAAATCCCTGAAAGAATTAAGAATTTCTGCTCCTATTTGGAAGATGTTCTTTGCTGTTACACATAAACATTTTAACAAACAACACTTAGATGGAGATTCAGGAATTGAGATTACACAAAAACCATATGCAGAAAACATATAATCAGTTTTGTGACTGAAGGATGGATATGCAGTTTGCAGATGTATGAGCGGGCCACCTAACATGAGCTCAAGCACAGCACTGCTTGTGTTGTGGGCCAGTCTGGCTTCTGAGCTGCCCTAGCTACCCTTGGAGGTTGTTGGTGAGACCTGCCTAACCTCCTCTGGCTAGAACCATGTATATCTGGGAACTTGAATCTGTTTAGTCTGACACCAGATCACGCATCGTTGAGTGGCATTGAAATCCCATCAAAGAACTATGATCTCTAGCATGACTGTACAAAGGCTAATATACGTAAGACTAAACTGGACCTTTTCAACTAAAGTTTCCACTACAATTTTTATTGCTCAATATTTGACATAACTCCTTTATACCACTGCTCATAACTCAATGGCAATAGCATCAATAAGGTCTACAATGAGCACCAAATTTCTGTCAACTCAAGAGACAGCAACAATGAAACTCTGGTTTTCACGTAATCCTTCCAGTTTTGAGGATCAGACATTGTCTCCACAACCTTTCCTGATGTCACTGAGCTCTTCTGATTATCTTTGATCACTGGAAGCTTGACCCTTTTCATACGAGTTCTCAAACTAGCAAAGCACAGCCTCTGCAGATGTGCACCTTGATGGTGAAAGGCAATTGCTGGGGAATGCCAAAACCTTATTTTTAAGGATTTCTCTGCAGTTAAGTAAACTTGCACACAAGCTGAAAATAACTAGTGAATAAGGTTTACCAATAGACACTATTTAGAGAGAAAATGGAATAGAAGTTTTAAAAAATGCACCCAGATAAATTATGAAGATATTCTTTGGATGTTTCTACACATTTATCTCTAACCAAGCTGAAATTCTATTAAGATTCAGGTGAGAGCAGTGGTAAGTAAAGGCTTCCAACACATGCAGAGAGCTTTCTTCCATCTTTTGCCAGCTTAGTCTTCCAGTGTGATTTATTCTGGTTTATGAAAGATTTTTTCTTCTGTATTTATGCAGTAACTTTACTCTGAGTTTCAGGAAGAGATAAGATTATATCTTTTCCTCTGTTTTCCTTTTTGTGAGAGTTTTTGATTAGGATTTTGTCTTCACACTTAATACTTGTCTCATTTCAGCCTGTTTTCTCCCCTCTGAAAATACACTGTGTATTTAATTTTTTTTCAAAAGAAGGTTTCCAATCATCTTGTGAGCTAGAATTTGTGTGTGTGCCTATGAGTCTCAGAAAGATAACACATTTAACCAAAGAAGTTAATATTCAGCAATTCATTTCAGATTGAAAGAGACAACCACCTATTTCTGCATAAGCTTAGTTTTACATGATCCTGCCAGATTTGAAACTTCAAATTACTGAAAGACAAGTTAGAGAAGTTAGAGTTAGAATACAGGGATCACAGTACCATGTCCGGAGCTGTAGACTATTAAATCCCTCCAGATTCAGTGCTAGTGACTCAGGTGACAGTACATTAAAGCAAGAGTAAGAACAAGGGGTATAAGGTAATACAACCTCAGTACCATGAAATGTCAAATCTAAAACTGCTGTAAATTTTGGTGTCATTTTGATGAGTACAGGAGCTAGTTCTTCAGTAAGAGACAGAGAGGCAGTCATTCTGTTTTATAGGTAATTGAGTATTTATCTCATTTGCCAGAACAGTACAGAAGGATCCAAACCAGCACAATTTTCTACTTCATCAGGCTGTAGTGATTTCACTGGAGTTTCTTGGCAGACATATATAGATACTGACCTCTGAGACCTCATACGGTTAGCCTTAGTCTAGAGAGGATTTTCTTCAGTCTTGTTCCAAATACAAGTAGCTGCTGATGACTGAAGAGGATTGAGTGCCAGTCGTTTGTTCTACTCAAGAGTTCATGTCTATGGTTAGTTTTTGTTATGCATCAAGATACATGTTCCATATAGCCTGACAAGCTTCTGAGGGTTGTACAGAAGTGTTCTTTAGAGTTTATTTTGTGCTTAGGTTCACTATGTTGAAATTCTGGGTTCTGTCAAAGGACTAGATTCTCAAAAAGATGTAATCAACTAACCATTTGGTGTGGTATTGCTTAATGCTTACCTTTCTTGTTCCTGGTGCAGAACCCCAAGTCTGTTTGCAGGTAAATGCTTTATGAATGCCCCAAGTCAACTAGTTGAAGAATCACAGTTGCGATTGAGGACGATCAGTGCAACATTCGTCTCCTGTCTTATGTTGTTTCAACCATGAAGCAGTGGCCTAAGACTGAACACTGGAAAGCCATTTTTCTTCATTTTTTACATTCAGCATTGTCACCCTTAACTCAGGTATTCTTAATAAACAAAAACATCAGAGTTTTAATCTGCAGAGAAAAATAATTCTTGGTAACTCAAATTCAAAATAGAATTTGTAGTAACTGACAGAAAAGGTGCTGGGTTTAAAACTCTTCAATACAATCCACTGAGATCAAATACTGAAGAACTATTTGCTTACTCCCAACTTAATATTGTTTCAAATAATATAATGAAACACAAGAGAACTATAACGCCTTGTAACAGCACAGCAGCAGCTAGCTGCATACAGCTGTACTAACGGGACTTTTACCAGGACCTCCTGTTTGAAGAAATCCCAGTTTGCCAGCCATCTCCCTTAAAATGAGCACTCTTTGGTTCCAAACTATATTTATAACTTTTTTATTCATGATGCTTTGTACTATGCTTTCTTTTCCCTTACTGCAGATTAAAATTTGAAACACCAGTTTCTGTGGCAGCTTTACATGCAGCCTGTGTAGATTCAGTTTTGTTCAGCTACCTATACCCCGCCATCCCCGAACATGGCTGATACAACTGTTCATCAGAAATTGTTGATGGAAAAGCTGATACAGCAGTAAGGTTGCTTTTTGTGGCTACCTGAAATAATTTTGCAGCTGTGGTAGACTGGGGAAGCTATAGCCATTCAGTAACCTGTAGACTGTAGGAACAAGCAATGACAAAGTCTATATCCTGAACACAGTGCCATTTCTCATATAAGCAGCTATCAAGATCATTTCATTAAAATAGAAGCCTTTGGTAGGTACAAGTTGCCAGTCACTGTATGTTCAGACATTCCAAATAACAGAAGCTGTTACAGAGAGTTTTAGAAGGGTATTTGTGGGGGTTTTTTTTAAGCCATGTTGTGCATTAGGAAGTGTAAAAAGTAGCGGCCAACACATTTATCAATAATCACCACATTCTGAGAGTGCTTTCCTCTCCCAAAACAGAGGGAAACATTTTATTGTCACAAGATGGTATAAAACTGTGTATAAGCCAAGCATCACAAAAAATACAAAAGTTATGTACCTTGCTTATAGTTCTGTCTTTTCTTTTTACTGTGATTTACTGCTCACCTATTTTACTAACACATCTTTTTAAAACATTCCTATTGACCAAATTTTGCCTTCCCTTTCTGTCTTCCAAAGATATGTCAGACTTCTGTTGTTTTCCTTCCTTTCCATTTCTAACCATCATTGTCTTCTGTCTCTCTCTCATCACACTTAAGAAGTTTTCCCCTATGTGTTTCTTGCATGTTAAATAGATGGGTATTCTAAGGTGTTTATACAGCGAATGGTGCCTCTTTACTGGTATTAAATGCCTTTCCTGGATCTAGTCCTTGAACAGTCAAAGGCCTGTGTTTGCACTTAGGTTCATTCCAGAAAGCTATGTGAGGTCAGGCACAAAAGTATGTTCAGAAGACTATGATAAGAGATAATTGGTAAGATGACCAGAAGATACAGGTAGTTTTGACATACTGCTGCTGAAGGTGGTATACTGCTGCTTGAGCCAGCAGTGTGCCCTGGTTGCAAAGAAGGCCAATGGGATCCAGTAGGGTGCATTAAGAAGAGTGTGGCCAGCAGGTTGAGGGAGGTTCTCCTTCCCCTCTACACTGCCCTAGTGAGGCCCCATCTGGAGTACTGTGTCCAGTTCTGGGCTCCCCACTTCAAGAAAGATTAGGAACTACCAGAGAGAGTCCAGCGGAGGGCTACAAAGATGATGAGGGGGCTGTAGCATCTCTCCTACAAGGAAAGGCTGAGGCAGCTGGGCTTGTTCAGCCTGAAGAAGAGAAGGCTGCAAGGGGACCTTATAAATGCGTATAAATATCTGAAGGGTGGGTGTCAGGAGGACGGGGCCAAACTCTTTTCAGTGGTGCCCAATGACAGGACAAGGGGCAATGGACACAAATTGAAGCCTAGGAAGATCCATCTGAACATGAGGAAGAACTTCTTCACTCTGAGGGTAACGGAGCACTGGAACAGGCTGCCCAGGGAGATTGTGGAGTCTCCCTCTCTGGAGACATTCAAGACCCGCCCGGACAAGGTCCTGTGCAGCCTGCTGTAGGTGACCCTGCTTCGGTGGGAGGGTTTGGACTAGGTGACCCACAGAGGTCCCTTCCAACCCCTACCATGCTGTGATTCTGTGGACTCTATCTACCAAATCCCTTCCTGAAGAAAGACGTCAGGTACACGTGTGCACTTACAGTTTACCTAGATTTATAATAGGAACAATGGTTAAGGAGAAATTTGATCATAAACAGTGAGATACCCAGGATAAAAGAGTTGCTAGACTCACTCCTACAGTGAATAATAATTTATACAGTGCAGTAAACATCGCCCTGACAAAAGAATAAACATGCACTTCCACTTTATTCTGTTGTTAAGATCGGACGTCCACTCTGACTCTTCAGCCTTCCAGGTAAAAGCTGAATTAACTCCCTCGAACCAGAGAGATACATTTCCCCCTTCAGTTCTAGCAGGTCATGATGTCTGAAGTTTCTGAGCTGATGCTTGTTACACCAAGTGAACTGGAAATAATGTAGAAGGGTTTTGCAATATTAACTTCCAGAGCAATAAAAAGGTAAATGATAGTCAATGTAGATAAGCATAAAGTGATGTTAGACACTTAGAAGGTAAAGACAAGGAAACAGCAAAGATCTTATTGGGCTCAAGTACTGATGGTGTCCCCATCCTATGAATACTGAGTGGTCTGGTCCGCTGTCTCACAGACTGTCAGTGTAGACCTGGAAAAATAACAAAGAAGGATGATCACCTTCTTACTAAATAGAGTAGGAAGGATGGAAGAATAGTATAAGAAAGGTCTAGAAAGCTATTGGTGATGTGAGAAAGGTGAATGAGGCATTCACCATTTTCAACAGAAAAAAACAGAGGCATTATCTTAAATCCATCTTGGCTGATCAAGGCAAACCAGCAGCAAATGCACCAGTTTCTTATAATTTCCACAATTTTTGATTTTTTAAGTCAACCTGTATTGTTCTGCTCTCACAGGATTTGTTACGGTAAGTATTAAAAATTGTCTTTGGGAAGATGAAAACAAACATTAAGTTCAGTGTTGAATCAAAGTGATTCAGCAGTGCTTCATGCTTAATTAACAGCCCTGAGCCCATAAAAAAAGTATACGCACTTTTCTTTTGAAAAATACAGTTGCATTTGCATAAACTTTATGTTACCTTGAAGCATAAACTTTATGGAATGCCTTTGAGCAATGGTACAGAGGAAAAAAAAAACAACAAATCAACCATTTTTCCTCACATGTGCAATTAAGATATTGCAGTCACTGGTCTTTCTTTGAAAGCAATATTGCACTTGTATTCCAGCAGTTTTCTTGAAATAGTACCTGTGTACTCTGCAAGCTGAAGCAATGCTGTCATATAACCACCACTGCACTGAGAAACCACAGTTCCAACGGGTGGAGGAAACAAACTCTGCAGAAGTACCCGGAATCTGTGCAGTAATGGACAGAGTCCAGTACATTAGGTACATATCTGAAAATTTTACCTCCAAGTCTGCAGACTTAGCGCATGCCCAGACAAGAATCCTTCCATGGGCATCCTGTCTGGTGCATGAGCTTTACCACTATAGCCATGCAGTTTTCACCAGGGCCTGCTCAAACTCCCTACAGGTTGTTCATGCTTATGATGCTATTAGCATTGTCTGGAACATTCTTTGGTCATGGACAGGTGCTGCACATTGACTAGTTAAGATGTGCACATGCATTTTATTGGGTTCCCTAGTGTAAACAAAAAGATACAGCCAATAGGTAGGAAAATGGGGAAAGAAGAGGTGATTTGCATGCCACTGCCATTTCCTTCCCATGAGAACCCACCATAACGATGCCATCAGGATTTGCAGGAGCATGGCCATGAGAGTCACAGCACAAGAACAACAAGGGAACCATACTATCACCAGCCTGTGCACACTGCTGGCTCATGCTCAGCGTGCCGTCCCCCAGGTTCCTCTCCAGAGAGCCGTTCCCCAGCCAGCCTTTTCCTCCTTTTTTTTTCCTGTTACAGGTTCTAACAATAATTTAATTCCACTGCTCGTACCTCACATATACCAGCACATTCAGTCCTTTGGCGGCACTACTTCTGCCTAAGTTTGTGCTGATTTTGGCTTCACCACAACCCTGTATTTTAACTCCCTCATGGCTACTCTAGTTGCCTCTCTGTGAAATACAGTCAGCCTTATTTACACAGCCCTGGGTCCCTCTGTAATTTCATGCCATTTTTAACAAAAAAAACCCCTCAAGTCTTAATTTCGAATTGCTTGTATGGTTGTGAGTTTATCTGTCACAACTTCATGCCCTTCTCAAAGAAGAAAGATTTCCAGAAGTCGCACTTCTGAAACATTCCTGGATATGTAAGAACTTGATACCAGAACTCTAATATGATGCAGACTGACTGGTTCCACTATTTATTACACATAATTATTGTGTCTTTTGAGCTGTAACCACAGGTGTTAAAACCATGTTTTCCACTCTGGCTACACGTAATATTCTCACCTCATGTACAAAATCAGCAGAGCTTAGCAGCCTGTTTTAATACAGTTTATTCCAGCCTTGTGCATCACATCCCACGAATGCTTAGAAAACTTATCTTCTGAGATGGGTGCCTCGTTAGTTGACTGGTTAAATCCTGAACAAATATTCTATACTTACAGTCAGAATAATGGTCTCATTTCTGTCACAGGAGAGGGGCATAAGAAATTCTAACAATTTGTGCACATCATCTCAGTTTCCGCTGTGTGTCTTTGCAACCAGAAAATTTTTGATTGAGCTACTGCAATTGCAGTATTTCAGATGCTGCTCAGCATCATTATGACACACATTTCTCCATGAACACACTTCTCTATTGTAGGAAGTGCAAGCTAGCTGAGTCCAACATGGAAACGCAGAATATTCAGGGCAGTATGCGACATTATTTCCACTGCCTCCATGGAACTACGTCTAGCTTTCCAGAAGGAATCAAAGGTGCAAATCCCTCAAACTTCCCTGTTCACCTCACCTCTTTCTGTGCCTAGGCAATGGCATAGCTATTCTACAGTACATTAAGCTTTAAAATATATTTTAAAAAACCATGGTAGGATGTACTCTGAGAAAAAGGATGATGAACAGAAATCTATCATTCAGTTTAACAGAGTTGCTACATACGTTGTATGAAGTAGATTTTTAAAAGTTTGAAAAATTCTCCTAAATATATTTCAACCTGTATTCCTTTGCTAATACTCTTGGAAATAAAGAGCAACACTCTTTTTAAAAACTATGCAATTACTAAAATACAGAATGGCTCAGTTTTCAGAAGTTTGCATCCATAAAGAGTTCTTACACAGGCATGCTAGCAATTTTACTTCTGTTTGAAAACACTTTTCACGCCATGTCATAAATTGTAACATATTATCACAGAATAGTTTGGGTTGGAAGGGACCTTTAGTCCAACTCCCTGTATTAGTTGATGTCTGGTCACATTACAAAGATACTGAGATCTACTAGAGTGGTGAGTGCCGCCTGATGTATATTAAAAGAATAGTAAGAACTAGATGTGCTTGCGTATTCCTTTTCTAATTCATTCTGCTGTTGTGAAATGGGAGAAAGAACACTTCTGCTTTCAATTGCAATTTCCGCTTTAAGCAACCAACAATTGACAAGGTTCAGAAAATGTGATATTACAGCTAGAAGAGGGATGTCTGTTTCCTTCTTCTCTTGTAAAAAATGAGGTAATAACAAAATCAGCATATACGAAAGGTTTTTTTGTGTTCTTTGGTTGCTATTAAAAAGTAGATGCTGCCTGCAAATTAGGTCAATTTAAAAAGCTACAAAAAACATAAAAATCCCTTGCAACTTCACATTGTTTTTTATATAGAATTCTACTGTGTTTGTCAAAGAGTATCATTTATCTTCAGCTAAGACTGACACCTGCTTAATTCTTTCTCATTCATATACCATATTTCAGCCAGTGACTTGGAAACATGAATAACTAAATCTTCTTGGAAATACGTAAACAACTGAAATGCAAAATGAAAAAAACAAACCTTGTATCACTGGTCAATGTAAAATAGGTATTGATGACTGGTTGGCTGACTGCTTTCAAGCAATTCTATTGTCTCCATTCAAATTGAACCTTACACAAGTAGCACTCAAAATATTTTAAAAAAATTAATAGAATTGTTAACAGCTCTATTCAGGTGCAGTCACTATGCTTTATTCAATCAGCATGCATATGAGTGGGTTTTTTGATGATCTGGATGTTTGCACAAATGACAGTTTATTCTTTATACACACAGATACCAGTACAAACAATCTATTTATACAAATATTCTCTGATCAAGTTCTACTATTATACCCACTGGCTTTCCATGAAGTCAATGGATATTAACAAAGCAAAATACGAATGTACTTTGTGCTGGTTCTCAAGGTTAGAGGATAGATATCAATATTTCATAGCTCTGAAATTAACTGCTATGCCTCTTACAACAATCTCAACATGTGGCAGGACTTTTTTTTTTTAAGTTGTTGACAATAACATGTCAATCTTGGTGGAGAATAGTTTTGTTTGGCATTTTACAGTTACATTTCAAAGCATTATTACACAGAGAAAAGGATGGTATTCACTCATGTTATGATGTTAAAACGTACTTCAAAACAAAAGCCAATTCAGCTGACTCCTGAAGGAGGATCACTTGTTTATTTGCAACAAGGGCATTGTTTCATCAGTATCAGAAATGATGGGATTTTAAGACAAACCATACTGTGAATAAATTGATTAACTTTTGTTCAAACAGTTGTAGCAGAAGACGAAGTGATTAAGTTAAAAAAAAAGAAGAGAGAGAGTGAAGGAATAGAAACAGAGCAAATCAGTGACAAAGGGGAGTCTAAGACGCTCAGCCAACCTTCTCCTTCCTTGTCCCTTTACTGCCCACCCTATCTGCCCCCCAAACCCACACACTCACTAGATCTAATTAATAAGTTTGTGAGCTGATAAAGCACTCACTACTTCTCACTGACTTCAGGAGTACATACCACTGAAGGCATGCTCTTGAGAAATATTGGTTCAATTCTTATCTTGTTGTACGTCAAAACACTACCAAATTTCTCCTACTTTTCCCTCTGTAAGATCCCCAGAGTACAATAAGTTCTAGGTCCTGTATTTTGCAATATTTTCCTCAGTGACTCCTTACATGAACAGGTGAGGAGATGGTCCTTCCTCAAAAGCAAACCTACTCTGTTGGGTTAAACATAGCAAGAGATACTGCAAGCAAGGAATTTGTAACAGTAACAGAGAATGAGAGGTATCTGAGAAATGCAGGGAGCAGTGACACAGCTGGACTTTTGTGGTGACAGTAACATTTTTTCCCAAGGGACTCAGGAGAGAATACACTGAGATTTTTTTTTTGTCAAACATAGCCTGTAAGTTCTAAACTATATAAGCCTTAGAGGATGTAAAAATTCATAGTCCTTACATCATTATAAAACTTATTTCCAAAGAGACTCTGTTATTATAAGAACAAGTATTATACAACTATGCTTTCAAGTAGTCTGTCTTTCGTTTCTCCAGCCATAGTTCCACTTCACATAAGAAGATCACAAAGTCCTACATCAGTGTTAAAGTAACAGCATCTCTAGTTTTCCTGTGTCCTGATTTTGCCTCATGGCATGATGGAAGTCTCTTTTCCCCAGTCTAGAAAAGAAAGCACTGTCCACTTTCTCTCCTACGCTGCGACTCTGTCCCCATCCTCAGCCTCTTGCTCACCCTCTAACACCAGCAGAACAGTACTTGGTTTCCCTCCTGGCAAAACGATAGGCATGTTAATCGATTCTCCCCAGTAAATATGTCATGGAATAAGTGCTCGATTTGTATTCGCAGAGATATCCATACTTTATTTATTGTTCCAAGCTATCAGTAGGCTCCAGCAGACATTACATTTTTGAAGACAATTAGGAGAAAGGAACTAAGAAGTGCTATAAATATACTGTACAATCTCATATATATTATTCCATAAATTTACAAGTCCATACAAGTCCACACATTTAGCATTGGTTCTGTTAAGTAAAAGTTAACCTGGCCATGATCATAGAGAAAAATTTAACACATAATTATATGAGGTCCTATTTGGACCTCCTACCTTGTTTTTCCTGCTTCATGTTTAAACGAGTCTTTGCTTTCCTGTCACTTCCCATGATTATTGCAGCTCAGGAGTATTCCCAACTCAGAACTCCACTAAAAGCCTCTGCTTCCCTGTTCCCATTCCTTCCCTCATTAACCTATTCTTTGTCTTTTAGTCCCTGCATTTGCTTTCACAACAAAGCCAGTTCTTGTTTCTTCACTTTGTTCAATGATCCAGCTTTCTTACTCTTTTCTCCATCTAGATTCCTGTTTAAACTCAGTTTCTTTCTCTGCATTTTCCACCTTCCCTCTACTGCTCCCTGCTGAAGACTCTAAAGGCTGCTTGGACACACAGCAGGAAAGATCACGTGACTTTGCAGCAGGTTTTAGATTTTTGTGAAGTAGGTTTTAGATTTATGTAGGAGAGAATGTGGGCAGTGCTCTTTTCATAAGTAGCAGTTTCTATGTTAAAACTATGCTTTCTGGATCAGGATGAGAGCTATTGCTGAAGGCTTTCTTGCGGTTGTGGATACATCTTCATGTTTTATGGTAAGACAGTGTGAGATTTCTCTCATAGTTCTAGTTTATCAGTAAATATTTTTTTCCATGAAAAAAGACAAACAAAAGACACAGTTATTCAAAAAAAGTTATTAAGAATCCAAGCATTAATGAAACATTAAAGATATGACAAATATAGGAGAAATTTGTATTGCATATCAACACAGAATTTCACAAGAAGCTCTCAATGATCCTTAGCAAATAAAAGAGAATTTGTTCTTTAAAAGTAAGTCTAAATAGCAGGTATTCAATGCTTATGAAAGTCCCCTACTTTCAAACCCTAATTCAGCATTTCTATGCTGTGTGAAATGACTCACTTTTACTCAAAGTATTATTTCGATGTAACCTTGAATTTAAGATAAATTCAAGTTAATCTGTACCTTTCTGATAGAGAACAAACTTTAATGGTGCCTCAAGAAATATGGCATAGTGATGAACAAGATGATAAGGGTTTTGTACACTTTTCCCCAGAATACACAAAGCCAATATGACAAACTACTGATGGCTTTTCCTCAACCCAAGAGATTAGTGATGATGCTCTGCTATTGTGTGGGCCTAGAACCACTGGCATTCCAAGTACTTTCACATTCATACCTATTTCGGAAGGGGAGTTATGGAACAGATTCATAATTCCACTGATATCTAGGTTTCAATTGCCCATACATTCAGGTAACTAGAATACCTGCATTTTAGGCATTTTACAGCCCGAAGGTACTGAAATCTCTGTCTTCTGCCTGCCAATGATTAGATTGTGAGGATACTTCATATCCATCCTGTAAAAGGTGTGAAACTGTTGCAACCCAGAATATGCAGTTAATGGACCCTGTTGTCAAGTAAGCCAACACAAAAAAATTCAAAGAGTAAAGCTTACAAAGAAAGAGTAGAGCTTGATGCTATGGTCTAGTGACAAGTAGAACCACATTATGAAATAAAGCCAAAGGGCAAACTGGAAGTCAGTAGCTTTTCAATACAAAAGACACACTAAAATCCTTGAAGAGTGAGAACATCAGTTACTTTCCTATGAATGTAGGTACACACTTCAGATGTCTATCTAAATGTTGAAGCCTAAGGAACTGCACAGTATTTTAGGTGATGTTAAAAGCAAAACACATAGCAGAAGTAGCCTCCTCTCTCACTTAACACTAAAATGAAGAATTTATAACAATTTGCTTTTTAAAAGGTATGCTTGGTCTTCATTTTCCAGAGTGATTTTGGTAGAAGTCCCCAAACCTTGAAGAACAGATTCAAGTTTGACTGAATAAGCCCTTTTCATCTGTAGCTCTCTAATCAGCCTGAGGGAGTTCAAAATGCTCATAATGATTTATGTAACAAGGTGTACTCATTTCAACTGTCAAGTAAAATTTCAGAACCAGTGTAGCTACTGAAACTTTCCAACTGGACACAGATAATTATAACTCATTGCTTATTTAAGAAAAAAAAAGCTTAATTGACATATTTAATATGTGACTTTGAGTGACCAAACTGCATTGAAAATTTCCATGTGGTACAATCGCTTCGTTAGCCCTGCCTTAGTTAACTGTGTATTTCTTTTCCACTAGACAAACTTAGCCTATAGGATTTTTTGCAGAGGAAGACAATGTGAGGTTTTTTTGACATTAACTGTATTTCAACAACTGTCAAGATCTGAGACAATTATTTCATTCTTGCTGGCAGGAGGAAGCCAAAATTTTAAAGCTCTGTTTCTCTATCAAGACCAAATTTTTAGAAAAGGAAATGAAAATAAGTCCCAGTTTTCATGATTCTTTATAGATTCTTTATAGTCATATTGGTTAAAAGTTTCTTTATAGTCATATTGCTTAAGAGCAAGTCTCCTGTAACACTTGATCCAAGTTCTTGCAAAACATGATTCTTACCCTGGAAACTTCTACTCCAGCGGCTATGAGAGAGCAGAAATCAACATGTGAGACAAAGAAGTCATAGGCCATTCCCTGTGAAAACCGTTATTTCAGAAGTTGTCCCTAAGAACAGAATTCAACTGATTTGATGGGTTCTTTGCACTACATTTATAAAAAAAAAAAAAGGTAGAGGAGGGATGGAGAAGGATAATATAACAAATTGTGCAGTGTTGTAAGGATCTTAAAGGAAGCGACTAAGTATTAGAAATAAAGTTTAACAGTTTGAAAGTCTTCTTTAAAGTAGAAGTAAAACTCTAAAAAAAAATATGTTACTGTAAAAGAGCCAGACTATGTCGGCATTTCAAGGTAAAATAAATCAACTATTGAATTGCACTAAGATAGATGAGTCAAAACCAGTTTGTTCTTTTTTTTTGTTGTTGTTTAACATTGGTTTATGATAGCCAATCAAGAATCCTGTCAGAATGAGGATGGAACTCCAAGTTCTGTCATAGGAAATGTGACAACAGCCTTCTTGTTTCATTTCACAAGTCCCCATTTTGTAGAAGTATTTAAAATGAATGACTGTAGAAAGGTAAGGACAGATCAAACGCATGGGTGCCTCTGTTAGTCTGGTTTTACTCTTCAGCTCAGATGTAGTTTTGATGGCTTTCACACTGGTAACTTGAATAGTCTTCTCTGATCATACCGGATGCTACCATATATCTTCAAAAAAGATAGGAAGACAAAAACTGCACGGAGTATTCAAGATATGAAAATCTATGCTGCATCTTTGATGCTACAGAATCTCCCTTTTATTTTCTTAATAATTCCTAACACTTGATTTGGGATTTTTTTATGATTACTCACCACTGAGTTGACATTGTCTTACAAATATCAGGCATGAACCTCAAATGCTGCTCTTTAGTCTGTCACTATAAACTGAGTCAGGATTTTTTCATCTTCCATTTCAGGTGTGCTGAATTTCATTATGCCATATTATAATACAGTCCCACAGTGTCATAAGACTCTTTCTTCTATAGTTCTTCAACTGCCTAACTTGATTTTTCAGTGAACTGTTTTTCATTGCACTGATCATTCCATTTTCAGGGCATTAAATAACTTACCAGCCTATAGAATTTCACTACTGTTCTCCAACTGCAATAAGCTTTTACTGTTTTACTGTTTCCTACCCTTTAGCCACTCACTTTCCTTAGAAGACTGTTTTATGGGACTCAGCAGCAGCCTTCTGGATATTTAGGACGCTTCTATCAATCCCTTATCCACATGACAGCCAACTCTTCCAAGCCTTCCAATAGGTTTTAGGTTACAATTTCTCTTTAAATCACCCAAACATGTTGACTGGACTGTGCTTAACTAGGCCATATTTAGCTGTGTATTCACCAATTCTATTCTTAAATATTAATTCTATTACCGTACTTGATACAGCAGGAGATTAGTCTTATGGCTTGTAGTTTCCTGGAGCTCTCCTAAACACTTTTCTGGCATCACAGTAATATCTTGCTTAAAACTGACTTGGCACTGAAGACACATAAATTTTCTAATATCAATGATAGTTTATTCAACTATCACTGATGTAGTTACTTTCCAAAAAGATCTTTCAAAGACTCACACTCAAAGAAGGGATCCAGCCTAAATATTTCCTCAGTTTCTTTTAAGTGAAGATAGAATAAAGAGTGTAAAGTTGTAAACTGATTTCATTTTCTCTGTAATGGCCCTGGCTTCTATATTACTCTTTTTCTACCTTTATCCATCAACCTTATGGACTTGCTCACTGACATCCTGCCCTTGAAATACAGAAGAAAAATGTGTCATTAGATTAGATATGTTTTGTTAGTTGCTCTTCAAAGACTTTTTGACCTGCCTTATATTTTTATGTTTAGCCTGCCAGAGTTTCAGAATTTATCATCTTTAATTTTCTACATTTGGACAATATTTAGCCATACCAGTTTCCTTTAGGGATTTTTGTAGACTGCTTCTAAGTACTCTGCAATGATAGACAATCTCTATCATTGCTGCTTTAGATCTGTAGAAAAGAGCAGTAAATACTCAGTGAGGAAAGCACCCAACTTTCTAGTCTGCGATTAGAATAGCCAGAAGAACAGACTACTGGTTTCCATCCCTGCTTCCAGGGCTGTTTCCACAAATTATCAATGGATTTCAAATGCAAATGTGAATAAGTTTAAAAACAGGGCCAGATGAGGCATAGCTGATTAGGTTCTATTCTTCTCCCTTCACTGGTGTATTCCAACATCTTGTACTGAATAGGAAATGCTAAATGCTTGTATTCTTTTTAGGTGCAAATCTGCATCTCCACTGTCTGTCATACTTGATACCTGCTAAATATAAAGTGACAGGAGATTAAATCAATGCCGTGAGGCACCACGGTTGGTATGCTTTACAAACAATAAAACACCAGGCAGACTTCAGCTAATTTGGAGACTGGCCTTTGATCACATTGAGAAGAAGCAAGTTATATGTAACGTGACAAATAAGTTATGAATCCTGCAGTAAAAAGCAGTCCCTCATTAACTCCCTTGATTTGCAAATACTTGGAAGGTGTGTTTTGTTTCAAGTGCCCTGCTTAGATTATTCAATAAACACACCTTATATTATATTCATTGTTTCTTAAACCATATTTTTTTTTCTATATATATATCCTGATATAACTTTAACTCTCAAGAAACTGCTATTATCTTTGCAGAAGCCCTGGCTAGCTTTGCGCTTTCCGAGTCAGATACTGTACACACTTATTTCCAAACATTTTCAGATTCAGTAAGAATTCAGGAACTAGGCAAGAGGTTTTGTCTTTTATTAGATGAAACTTTATAATACTTTTCTAAGACAGTATCTTTAAACCATGCATTTGTGCTTAGGTCTTTGTCAGGGTCTTCAGCAATTAAGAAAATCTATACACTGCTACTGTTTGCTCTTTTTCTGTTAAATGTAACTGTTGGAGCATGAAGGAAGAGAAATACATTCAGCAGTGAGGGCTGGTATCTTGCCTATGAACAAAAAATTTACTGATGCTTCTCATCAGGATATTCATTTTCTTAAGCAAACTAAAAAAACTTCAGAATGAATTGTATTTCAGCATATAAACACATAAAAACATGGATTTAAAGTTGTGGATATGAAAGACTAGAGTACCAAGAAAAGAAACTAAGAAATCACAGAAGAATTAGGCTATCCTAATTTGAGAGAGAAATTCGAATGAACCTAAAGCAAACTGTATCACCAATATCTGGAAGTATCTTTAGTTGATTCAAGTGGAAAAAGATGAATTTCCTAGTTTTATACCAAGAAAGATGGTGACGTTGTCAATAGATGTTGCTAGCTGACAGTAACAGTTTTGCTACAATGATTGTAAATATAAAGTTAATACCTTTTTCTAAATGAAAAATATTATTTCAAAGTTCATTTAGTAATTTATTTATTTTTCATGTTGAACTATACAGTTATGCACCTGAATGTAAAGGAATCAAGAACTAAACAGTAGTAGGGTGCATTAGAATATTTTGTTCCTTGAAATACTGCATTGTTGTTCCCTTGAGCCTGCCCGGGCTTTCATTTATGAAATCATATCTCACCTCATAATCTGTCATCTCTTGGGAAAGAAAAGCATGTTGGCCTATGAAATAAATAAAAATACCTCCCACTGCTTAGAAGCTTGAATAATTCCTTCGCTTCAATTCCATGGAGGCAATGTACCTGTGTAAGCAGTTGCTCATGTTTCACAGGTCAATGCTGTATTATGCTCTGCAAATTATATTTCAAGAGATTACACTATGCATTAGACAAATACTTCAGTACTTGAAAAATTGTTGTGCTCTTCTTGTAACTCTTACCATTTTTTTTCTTAGCACAAATCTAAATGAAATCATTATCAGGAATAACCTGATCAAGCTTGCTTAACAAAGGTATTTTAAATATTTTGTAAGTGGAAGATGCATATATATATATATATATATAGCAGCAGCCTATACTGCTAGAAAACTGAAGTAATTTTTAAAGTAGGGCATTGTTTAAAAGCAAAGATTTGGGAAGAAATTATTCAGAAAGTTTATAATGATCCTGTTGATTATGAGTGGATACTTCACAATCTCATTTAGTTAATGCTTTATTAGTATAACTACAGCTATTTTACTGCAGTAAGTGTTGGTACTGAAATGATTTCATTTTAAATTAGTAAAAACCAATGAGTACCCATCCGTTACAAATGTAGTGGATTAAGCTTTAATAGCTCAAAAATATACAGAACAATGTTTATAATGCCAAAGTTCAATGAAATGTGTGTTTTAACAGTTTTTTCAAATTAAGTCTGAGGACATCTGTATTACTTGTATGACCCACACTTGCTTACCCTGCAAATGGGGCATGATACTTTCAGCAGTCACTACAGCAATAACTTAGAAATTCCTTTTAAATAACAAAAAAGGTGCTTCAGTAAAAATCATTTTAAATATCCTCATCCAACTATATCCCACTGAAGCTTCTATGATTTTTTTTTGTTTTCTAATTTAAAAAAATTACTTTTGATAAAAGCAACTTTCCATTACCCATTCCGAAGTCTTGGAAAAAAGTATGTATATAAGGCTGAAATATGATATACATAAAAAAATGATCTACTGTTTAAGCAGATAAACTTACAGAGCCTACAAAGATTTTAAAATTCGTTTAATAAAACACATGTAGTTAACTGAGGTTTAGATTCTGCAAAGCACATTACAGTAAAATCAAGTTCATGACAGAAAGCATTATACCCATTAGTAAATGCTTGTAGGATTATACACAGCATTTACTTTCTATGAAATGTATACATATACAAATGTGTATGTGTATATATATAAGTATATATATATGTTTTAATCAGTCTTCTCATAACACTGAGAAGTAAAAAGACATCCCCTGCCTTTCAGATGCAAATTCTGCTAATGAATTGGAAGTCACATCTTATTGTCAGCTTTATGAGCTTATCTGAAGATTTCTTGTATCTGGTGTTACGGATATGTTCCAGAGCAAAATGGGCTCGGAAGACCAAAACAAGAGACCTAAATACAAAAATAAAAAATACTCCAAATTAATTAGTACAACAGCAGCTTTAGGTGGAAGCACCAATAAACTTTTTACGTTTAGTACAAGGAAAACTTCTGGGAAAGAAATGTCACTCTCAGAATATTATTTATCTACCAGATGGGAACTGGCAAGTTTAAATGTGTATTGTAAATAATCACAACTAAAATAAGCCCTGACTTTTGTACTTGTACCTTAGTGAAATCTTTTAATCATCTATAAATGGAAGCCACACTTATGCACACATTTGTATCCTTTAACTCTAGGTCAGTAAATATTTTAATGAAGTCAACTTGTTACAAAGACGTAATTTTTAAAAGTAAGAGATTTGACTGCAAGATTATTTGTAGTTGGGAAACAGCAGATCACAGTTTGTATGTATTTTTAATTTCTTTCTGTTCCTTTACTGACTTTGTTATTAATACTGATGGAATAGTTTCAACCTAGCAGTTAGTGACATTAATTTAGGAATGTATACTATAATCCTATTTTTTTCAGATAGCTGCAAATATTTGATTTTTGTTTCTATTAGAAAATGCACCTTCATGTAAAAGTAGTTATCCTTACTTCAGCCTTGATATAGAAAGGAGGTTCTAGCTATTTTAACTTTTGAAAACATGCAAAGGGAAAAAACAGTCACTGAACTACAGGCATGGCCCCATCTACATATTTCCAGCATCCATTTTACACAGTTATATATATGCAACACAAATAACCCACTCACTGATGTAAGAACAGAAAAAAGAAAGATCTCCAAAATCCAGGAAAAATACTCTACCTGCAATTATAAAAACTCCAAGGACAAAAAGGTCCCTCTTTTCAGAAGCTGGGGAGCTGGAGATAGTAGTGTTTTCCAACACTTCAAGATTCATGTGTTAGGATGCCACAAAGCACAAATTCTATCTACATTGCAGAAAGTGGAGAGCAGCAGCATTCCACTTCATGAAAACTCAGTGATTCTAATCAGTCCCAAGACATCCAAACAAAGTAAATGTTCAAATGCTTCACTGTGGTACTGTGTTAGAGATATGCTACTACGTATTTGAAGAGAAGGGAAGACAGAATGGGCATAATGTTAAACTAGAAGGGACTCCACAGCCATTTCTGTCCCGTGGACTCAAAAACATCTCCTGTGAACCCAGCAGTAATTTGGGGGTGTAGGCTGGAGTAGGTAGACAAATATAACCCAAAAGATGATAAAACAGGCATAGAAGAGTGTTTGCTTCATTCTAAAACAAATTTCAGTGCATACAGTTTCTATGCCAGCAGTGCAAATCCCTTATCAGCCGTACTAGTTTGTGGGAGAACAAGTGAAACAAATGTTGAATTGGTTGTCTAACATACACTGTGCCTGTAGGAGCAGCTGAAATAAAATACACTGAATCACGTAACACACTGAACTTTTTTAAATGTTAAGATTAAGATGCTTTTATATGTGAATCTTGAGAGCCAATCTTAAGTATTTTCTATTAAATCTCCTGCTTTTAAGAGAAGTTTATATACAAAACCTCAGAAAACACATTAAGAAGAGACACTCAACAACACCTTTTTCAATTGTGCTTTCTGTTACGCTAGTCTCTACACAGCATTTATGTCTTACTGGATGGCAATATAAGCAGTTTTTTATCTGTTATTCCATTTCAGGGTCTCCTCTTTTCTTGAATTCAATAAAGCTATTCAAACACATTTTTTCTCAAATTCCAAACTAATTTTATGAAAATTACAGTTTGTGACAGTGCTGATCATTTACCCTTTGCCTCCAAGATAAGGAAGGAGGAAGGAGAAAAATGTGAAAAACTCCAAGACAGACCACACTTGTTTTTAAGTCCTCATATTTCACACAAAGTATGATGGAAAATACGGGACTTCACTTTCCCAGAAGATGATTGTTAGGGGGATTAATGATCTAGATGTATTGAAAACTGATCATATGTACAGAGGCAATCAAAATATGACTATAGCAAAGCAAGATTCAAGTCATACAGAATGCATTAATTCATATGTGTGTACTTATCTAAATATAATGTGGACATTGAAAGTGTTAGAAACTGTAAACTGAAAAGCTGCATTAAGGAGAGGAAAAAGAAGAAAGGATGGGAAAAAGAAAATTCAAATAAATTACTTTGAAAAACTTCCACTTCACTTTGAAAGGAAGTTAATCACTGCATATACTTATTTAAGTATATTAGCGAGTAGTATTTTAAATATTTTAAGAACACGATAAAGCAAGTTTACGTACTGAAGTAACATAGATGAATACAACAAACTCAAAAGGAAACTTATTCCATCAAAAGACAGAGCTGCAAAGAGTTCCGCTGCATCGTATGAACTTGAATCTGTACTTTCATTTGCCTGAGGAAGGACAATGGCCAAAATAAATTCGAATTTTCCTTTTCTATTTCTTGAAGATGCATTTTTCTAAGTAAATTCAGTACCATCAAGAAGTGATGTAATGGCAACATTTTGTACCGAAGTGCTCCATTTATTTGCAATACAGGTGCAACTCTCCCTGTATACTGTGGTTGAAGGTTTCAGACGGTTTTCTTCCTGAAGAGGAAACTGGTAATTTTAATACATACAGCACAGTGTTCACAGTGAATAACTTCTTGAGCTGAATCATAATGGACTTAATGCTGTAGACATTAAAACAAACAAAAATTTGAAGTGTGAATTCTTAACCAAGCCATTCTTACATTCTTATTTATGTGAGCTACTGAGGTTCACCCCCTGGACTATTTACCATATAGAAGTGTAAATTCTGAGGTTTTGCCAAGTCCTTGTCATGACATATTATTTTATACAACTCTTGAAGTTACTGTCTTTAAGTTAAAAGAAGATAAATAACAGAGTTTAATAGTTCTTTACTTGATCTTGAGTCAGACTATTCGAAGTGGTAAAAAAATAGTGAGGCTACAGTGAAAAAAATTCACATGACTGAGGAATTTTGGATGAGTCAGTGTTACAGAACTTGGCTCTATTTTTCAGTTTTCAGCACGAAACTATCTTTCAACATGATGGGTCTCCAGTAGTCTTAAATAAAAAACTATAAGAATTAATACTTCACCACTTCAGAAGTGGTCAGGTTTATAACTCAGCACCACAGTATCACTGACAGGCACTCTGTTTCCTTTGTACATTTGAGGTCAAGAATAAAAGGAAGACTACAAAAGGCAAATGATTACTAGAAGAAAAAAATTACTCACATGCTTTAGATAGAAGAATTAATTTAGGAAATAGGCACAATAACAGATATATCAACTTCAACACATGATGCACGGAAAAAAACATAAATTAATTAAAACACTAATGTAATAACTGCAGCCCACTTCTAATCCTAGTAATGAAGTTCTTAATTTCTCTTTTTTAATTTCAAAACTCAAGATTTTGAATTTTGAATTCCAAAATACTAGAATACGTTTAGTAAACACAGACTTCTTAAGGCCTAAAAGCACCTCTGTTATAACCACATTCACAGAAATCAAGTCAGCATGTGAAGCCTGTTTACCAGACATCATATGGAAACAGCTAAAAAATGCAGTAGGGGTGGCCAGAGTAGCACTGATTCTTCCTCTTCCAAACATTGTGAGGACTCATGCAATGATAGGTAGGCTAATCAGACGCAACTGTGGAAATGTTTAACATATAGAAGAGATGTACAGTTTCAGAGACTGACTGTCTTTCAGATTCGGAATTCATGAGTTTTCTACAAAGTTCTGAAATACATGTAAATGAAAAGCACTTGCAGAAGCCACAAACTTCATGTCTTTCCTTGCCACAGCTGGGTTTACTAGGGACTCCGCCTCTGTGTTTACATTAAAGACATGCTAGTGAGAATTCTCCCTCGTCCCTGCAGGATACTAATCCTCAGACCTCTGACGGAGAGATGATTCAGTCTAGCCTGCACTTCACCTTCACTATAAAGCTCAGCAGAACTGGAAACACATTTTGTCCTCCAGGATTTGCTGCAAATCTGTTCTCACTGACACAGAAAGAACTTTGAAAGAGTCAGAGACAAAAAGTCCTGTAGCAAAAGAAGATTTATTTCTCAGGAAAGGGAAGGGAATGGAAGGGAAGGGAAGGGAAGGGAAGGGAAGGGAAGGGAAGGG
>Ga0065711_1029040_pt1 | contig 37905 bp, 15 predicted proteins | sample Hoacrofraction12_FD_59098 | JGI IMG/M metagenome (GOLD analysis project Ga0065711, IMG submission 59098) | Hoatzin crop microbial communities from Cojedes, Venezuela - Epithelial fraction 12 v2 (version 2) | ecosystem: Host-associated > Birds > Digestive system > Esophagus > Crop | place...
TGGAACCCAGCGGGACGTCACATGGTATGGAATACCGGGCTCTGTTTGGCCAGGTGGGGTCAGCCCCCACCCCCCGGCTGTGCCCCTTCCTGGATTCCGGTGAAAATTAACCCTGTTCTGGCCAAACCCAGGACAATATCTAAAGGAAAGAGATAACTGAAGTTGCAGGCAGGATGAAGCCAAATCTTCAAACCTGGATTGCAACGGTTGTTTTAAATGGCTAAGGTTTATAGTCCTCTGGTGTATATGACCTTAATATGGATTTCGCAGTCAGTGAAGGCTCTGGTGGTTACTTGTAACAGAATAGTGCTATTTTATTTTATCTTATTTTTATTCCTCAAACCTGGCACTGGCTGTACGCTTGCAGTTGGCAGAGGGAGGTCTGTCTGGAGTGCATGAGGTGTCTGTGGTGCCTGGCAACTTCACCTGTTCCCAGAGGCTCAGATGGCCTCTATACAGTGCCTAGCATAGTCTACAGCCTTTTGGCCCACACAGTCTTCCCTCATACCATCCCCAGACCTCTGCCACTTATGGCTGCTAGCACAGTGTTTGCCACCATGCCAGCAGAACACACAATGTCTACAGCTGGGATTTTTGCCTCTCAGAGGGGATGGATGTAGTGCTGCTGTCACCTCAATCTCCTTTCTTGGGCGGCTGGTTTCAGCAGTGCTTGTGTGGAACCCAGACTGGTAAGCCTGCCCAGCTCCAGCGTGCACTGGGCGTCACTCCTCACGTTGGCTTTGCCCATTAACTAGTCAGATCATAGGTCAGGCATGTTGGGTTTCTTGACAGGCTGCTAGGGAGCCTGGGCTTTCAGTTGCCACAACTCTATTACATCTTTCTTTCTCAGGCAAACCAGCAAGCTTTGACTTAGGAAACTCCACAGTCTCCAGCGTATGTGACTCATGAACACTGGTACGCTGCAGGTTTCTGGGGCCCTTCCCCATGGATTCAGGATCTTACTTCTTTTGACATCACTTTGTTTTCACTTTTTTTTTTGTTTTTGGGTAGCTGTAAGTCTGGAAGATGTTTATTCGAGCCGGGACTCAAAGCCTTCGGGGATTATGCTGTAACTTCAGGTCCCAGGACCCAAATTCCTAGGTCTTGGCTTCAAATGTGTAGCTTTGTTTTGAAACTAAGAAAGAAGGTAGCAAACCAGCTGAGGGATTGATGACGTTTCCCACATCCATAAAGTGATGCATTTTAAGCCCACCAAGATGGGAACTATTTTGTGTTTCTAGTATACTTTTCAGTGCCTATTGATGCTGAAGTGATCTGTTAAATCCTCCATCACCAATATTAACCCTAGTTCTCTTTTTCAGAATCTTCTTTGAGACTATTACCATAACCTCACTGTAGTGTTAGACGGTTGCACTTGCTCGACTTGCTTTTGCTACAATAATTCATGAAAAGGAACGGTCCTAAACCAAACTCTGTGATCTGAGGATTACCCTGTGGATTGTAGGAAAGGGTACAGGCCTCAATGCCTGTGTGTCATTGAGTCAAAGCTGTCAGCATAGCTCTCTAGAAGCACGTGTGTTTTCAGATCTGAGGCTTGAGAAAACAAACAAGTTTCAGCTCTCTAAACATATTTCTCCTGTCCCTTCTGTTGTTCTACTGTATTATTTTATACCTATTTTGAGTGTGATCAAAAGTGACAAGTGTTTTCTGTGGGACTGAGGCACAAGCACACTTCCCTGTGCTCTGAACTTTCCAGAAGGGGAATCTGGAGGGAGAAAAGGGGGATGTTGTCAAGGGACCATTCGCAGCACTATTGACTGGCTTTAACACCAACACTTTTGGAGTGTCCTTACCCTTCCCAAGAAGAAACATTGTACATTTGATGCGAAGAATTTAAAAGCTTTGCTTTTTTTTTTTTTTAAATCTTTCTGTAAACTAACAAAAACATACAAGACTGTTTTTTGTATCTGTGCACTTGAATGTTAACTAATTTTTAATTATGCTGATTAGTAATATATTGAATGATGAAAGTTTTCCATATCCTTTCTGAGGCCTGTTCCGCACACCCTTCTTTTTTTTAATTGCCAGTAGTTCATTTCCTCTGATTTCATTAGTTGGAGTGATTTTATTTTTCAGCAAATATTTTATGCAACAGGGAATACGGCTTAGGTTTCCATAAATTTCAGCTCAACTCATTAATTATCTTTAATAAGAAAGATTTACTTTAAAATACAAAGAGAGATTAAAAAACAAAGGTTCAACCACTCATTAGCAAAAATTAAGCCAGGTAGTCTGGGAGAAGAAAAAGGTGCTGGAGGTGATGGTGTTGTCTTTCCCAGCTTTTGAGATATTGGAGGCCTGAGTTCAAATCCTGTATTTGCGTTTGAAAGTGTGACTCTGTGTCCCGCAGGAGTGTAGTGACAACCATACCATATAATATTTCACTTCATTTCTCTCATTGTTTCTCTGATAATGTTATTAGGAGGGCATAGGCTGTTGCCTCCTCCTCACAGTTTCTGTGTGGCTGTTGCTGAGGAGAACACAAAGAGTTTAGGGATTCCCAAAATCAAAGTAAAACATTTTTGGAGCTAAGCATTCAGAACACATGGTTATAATTTTGCTGAGTATTAAGTGGAAAATGACCAAGAAATAAATGACCAGATCACCTTTCTCACCTAAAAGCAATGCTTATAAAGTTTTGCGCTGGGAATAGAAGAACCTCAAACCCCAAAAGATTTCCTTAAGTGGATGTTTTATTGCCTAGTAGAAAATTATGAAAGACTAAAAATCTGACAGGAGCTTTCCTGTCTTTCCTGTTATTTCTCCTTTTGCATGGGACCCGTGGCAGTAATGTTGGGCTGGAACCTGATGCCCAAACCAAATTTGAGATAGTTTTGGGAAGTCTCTATTTCTGTGTCCTCTTCGCTGGCCTTTTGTCAACTGTTATTTGAGCTGGGAAAAGTTGCTTATGATCTCTGCGTGGTTTTCTGCCTGTTTATATAAGTGCATTAAAACTATGTACTCACCTTACATTTTCTAATAGTGCAAAGCTTCCATGAAGTGTGAAGTTCAATAATTTACAAAGAATATACTTACACTGCGTTGCAGTTTCATGAGTTATTTGGTGTACTCCTGCAAGTGAACTTCTTCCTTTCTGCCTCGACTGATGTGAAACAAAACAACTCAGTCTAATTGCTTCCCTTTACTTCCCACAAAGCCCACTCACAAAAGGAAAAAGAAAGTAGATCTGGTACATCTTTTGTGGGATTTTTTTGTCGACTGTAGAGAAATTGTATCAGAAAGAAATGTGGCCTTAGGAAACCCAAACGCATGAGGAGCAAAAGCTGCAATATGAGTTTGTACAAACTTCTAGTATAACTTTGATTTAGCTTCTTTATTTACTTACAGACACAAATGCACAACCACCACCACCAGCCTGAGACTAAAGTGGGTATCAGGAGTCCAAAATTCTGGAGCTTCATTCTAAGGGGTATGTGAGATTTGGGTGTGTTATTGAAAGAACTGTTGCAAAAGATGTGAGACGATAATGTGAGAAAAGAACAGCCTACAGATGTAGAAGCTATAGAAGGAGTTGGGGAGGAAACATAGCTGGCTGTTCAAGCCAATTTTTTTGGGACCATGCACTAATTAGGTTTATGGGGACAGAAACCTTATACTAAAGTCAGTCTCAGAACAGAGGCCTTTGGTATGAATAAACCTATACAGTAAGAGTAGTCTGTACAAAATGAGATGCAGTGGATCCTAAATGTGCATTTAAACACCTTTCTAAAGGGAGTTGTTTGTTTGCAACAACAAGGAACCTTGGTTTTTGCATGCTGAACCAGATCATTAACTTTTGCAGTTCTATAAATATTACCCACTGTGGTACCCTTCCATAGTAAATTTTAAAGGATTAAAGGATTGCAGGAGTGCCTATAGTCTTTTACAGTGAAGCATAAAGAAGCTTCGCTCTTGTTTCAGTCAGTCCTGTATTATGCAGCATCAGAAAAATTCAGCAAAGCCATCTCATTTCAGCTAGCTGTTGTTGAAAGAAGCTTTGTTGTACCAACTCCCTAGGAGTTTCTGCACTGTTTTCTGCACTGAGTCTATGTCCTCTCCTTTGTTACTTGACAGAGCTGATATCATTTGAGTATGTCCCTGCAGCTTTCTTCCTCAGAACTACCTTGGCAGATGGTCTTCAGTGGCTTATGTCTATAGGCAACAGCTGTTGAGACCCCTCAGACTGCTGTAGCTTCAGATACTTTAACTTGCAGCTGGGCATACAGGAGATCGTTTGGCGTTGCTTGAGAGGTGTGGATTTGCTGGAGATTCAGGTGCCATGGTCACAGGAGTCTTTTCTGTAGAAGACACTTTCCATTTTTTTGTCTGTATTCCTTGTCTGCTGCCGTTCACTGTGGAGCTGTGTCTTCTGGACAAACTAAAGTCTCAGGAAGGTTTGGCCTTTGTAAGTGGTTGCTTAAGTGGTGCTGAATGATTATTTTCTTAACCAGCCTGAAATATGGTGTACTTAAATATCTTCTAACTTTAATATCTTCTAACTTTCATACCTATATTGTATCTAAACAACCACCATTTGCACGTGACAAGGTCATCAAGAAGTTATAGGATGTGAGTACATGGCGCTTGCAATCGAAATGCTGAAGAAGATATGATCCCAAGCATTTCTGGAAACACTTAACCCTGGGTATTGTACCACTAAGAGGAAATATCATTAAACAGGTAAATAGAGTTTCTGAGGACATTTCCCAACCACTATTGCTTTTCCTGACATTTGAAGACTTGGATGACAGCACTGTATTTGCTTACTAACGCATGTGCTTCCCCACCTGACTTGCCTACACCAGACAGTTTTTTGAGGTAAAGCTGTTGTTTGCAATTCCTCTGCATGACTGATGGTCTGTTGCTTCCTGCTAATCAGATGGTCACCTTTAGCAATTGTAACTAGTGCATATGAAAATTCAGTGAAACCAAGCTTGCAATACGGACCCCTGTAAAGTTGGTGGGTATACAAAATGTTGTTTTTTAAAATGTGGAGTAGGAGCAGGCTTTGGTTTAGGAGAGAATTTAAAGGAGGTGGCAGGGCAGTGGTGTATGGCCTTGCATTCTTCTGGTCCTCAAAAAAGAACATACAGTAACCCTATTATAAAGTCAGGATTATGCAAATTTGAAAAATAATTTTTGTTGGCTATAGCTGGAATCTATGCCAAAGCACGTCTTGTGCAAGGCATCTTGCTCTCTGAGGAGATAGACCTGTTGAGTATTTGACTCTTGGCCAAATGATTTCTTGCTTTATATTTATAGCTTTTGAGAAAGACTGTGGCTGATTATTCCATGCAAAGCGCACAGAACAAACCAGCCTTAACACACATTTTCTACAATATATCTGAAAATGAAGTTGAAGAGACAATCATGAAAAAACAGAAGTTACAACAGAAGTTGGCCTTATGGCCAGCTATGTTTTCTTTTTGACACTTAAGTCTTTTCCTGGCATGATAGAAAATTTTGAAATTTATTTAATGAGCTTGAGCATCTCATTTTGGTAAAATAAGCGTGTAAAATACAAACATATGTCTTTATGTTCCCCAAGCATTTGAAATATAAGAGTTTACTGGTGTCTCTTGTAATTCAGGAGAGATGCCAGGTTCTTGTAAAGATTTACTGTAAATATACGTGACAATAATCTGTACTAATAGCCAATTTTCCGTGCATTTTCAGGTTTCTCCACTGGTTTAGGAGAGATACACAGACAACACCATTACCTCTGAAAACTGGAGGCCTACAGTGGAGGACAAAAATGGTCACTGTTTGCAGCTCACTGGAAGAATGCTGGCAATTTGTTTCTGACAAAATGGAAAGTTGTTGCAGTATAGAATGTCATGGAGAAGAAGGTAGGTTCCTGGGAAACCACTGTTTCCATTGAATGAACTGTGTGTGTAAACAGATACGTCAACTGTCAGTCATTTGTATTGCATATTTGTTTTCAAGAAAGCCTATCTTGTGGTATGCACACTTGAACTCAAGAACAGAAATCCACAGGGAATGTATGTTCACAGAGGGCAGTTTCTCCCAACCAGAATTAACAGTGCCATGAGAGGGTTTCTAACATAGCATAAAGCTTTGGGAGAGCTTTGACAGCACCGAAGTAATGATCAGCTGAGAAAAGATGTAGAATTTCAGTCTTGAAATTGAGTACCTTGCTCTTTCTTGATAGCATATTTAGCAGAGAGTCATGTGATAACAGCCTGTAGTTTACTAGCTACATATGTAGAAGCTGTCTGCTGCTATGTTGTTCCTCATCAAAGGGAAAATGAGTGTCCTCAGTAGCCATGAAAACAGCTATTGTATGTCAGACTGAAGTTCTATGTTGTTCAGTGTAATGTCAATGAAATATCGACAGCTCTGTAACAACCAGGCACCAGAAATCTCAGGCAGCACAGTGTCATGGAGGTATACATGACAAACTGCACCAAATCTGTGGTGGATGCTCCAGACCTTCATTTATGTAGCCTGGATTTTCCCCCCCACAGATTTAGCACAGCATTGCTTGGTGGCTATCTTGCCACTTTTACCTCTATAAACCAAATCGTTTCAGCCCACCTGTGTGCTGTACAGAACATGGACAGATGGAATGGCAGCAGCTGTTATTTCTTTTGGCTGCCTTCCTTAGCTTGAATTTATCATGCTGCCCTGTGTTATTTTATTTTGTAGATCGTTCCTTTAATCTGTTTCTCTATGTGCACTTTTATGCTGATATAGTGTACTGTTCAAAACAGGGACTTCTTTCTGTGTCATGTTTTTTTTGCTGCATTCTTGTAAGTCTTCACACTTTTAACCCAAAATATTCTGTCTATTTTTTTTTTTTTTGAAGCATAGTCAGGTGCTACCATATTGGGATGGGATCATCAAAGGACTGGTGTAAATCATTATGATGTTTGTTGGTGCAGTAATGTCAGTTAGTACCAGCTGAAGACACTACACTGTGCTCTCTGGAATGCTCATTCCAGAGTGGGCTTTCCTTTGTGAAAAATAATGATTAGCCATCTGTGAAGAAAGAATGATGTCATGATGAAAATCTACAACTGGCTCCCAGACTGCTTCTAGCTGGAAATTAGTTGTCTCACTCCAAACAAATACCAGTAGGAATATTTTAGTTCCTCAATACTTTTAGGCCACTATGAAAACAGCAGGGGTTTTGCCTAGATTTCCTCCTATGGCAAATAGGGGAGACTTGAGAAGACAAATGCTCGCTAAGTGTTTTGAGCTGCCTCAGTGGAAAGCACCAAACCCAAGACAGATGATGGAAGGTTACTTTGTTCGTAATAATTTGTTTAAAATATTTCAAGAGAAAAAGGAAGGTATGTGGAAGACATTAGGAAACACATATCAGAGAGAACCAATGATAAAAGTTTAAGAAGAACAAGAAGATATAAAGCTATACAAAAAATGGCAAAAGGAAAGATGTAGGAAAAAGCTTGCTCTAGAGCAGGTAACACAGCAGAAGCCTAGGGCTCCTCAACACTGTGGTGAAAAACAAGAAGAGGAAAAATACGTGTGGGGAAACTGCAAGCTAGAAAAGGCAAGGGAAGGAAGCAGTAGACTAAAAAATATGTAGGGAAATTAACTGAGCAGGTTATCTATTATCTTCTGTGCAAGCCAGCTTTGTGTAATATTTTTTGAGGCTGGTTAAGAGGACTTGTGAGTGCAGAAAACCTATGGATTGTGCAGGTAACCTGCAAGAAGGCCTGTGATTCAGTCCCAAATTCAAGGAGATGGAAACCACTGAAAATATATTTCTTTTCAAATAGAATCAATGTTTTTACAGCTTTAACAGTGGTTATGGGAAAGACACATCTCACCATTCATTATCAGCCTGGTCATCTTTATATCAAGCTGGGATACAAGCTTATGCATAGGTAGGCTTCTGCAGCACGACTGTTTTTGTTGTTTGAGTCCTGCCATTGTGCACTCTCTTGAAGACAAGTCAGTCTGTGTAAAACATTACCAGCCACCTCTTCTACAGTTATATGGGTTTTTTTGGATTGCCTTTGAACTGTCTGGTCATGAGGTGAAGCTAAGTAGACACCCTTTTAATTGTAAAACTTCAAGGAGAAAGTCATAAGAGATTTGTCTGTATGGGCTGTGAACCACTCTCTACCTGAAGCAGAAGAACAAAGGTACTCCAAGCATCAGTTCTTGCAATTAGAAAGAACATGAAAGGTAGTTCTGACTATCAAAGTGTCTTGGGACTTGCCTAAGACTATGAGAAGCTGAATTATTTCTACAGTCATCAAGACTCTTGTTACTTTGAAGATACTTCTTGTAGCAACATTTTAAGTACTAAAGATTGAGTTGTTCCAAAGTCAAGGGCAAAGACTGCCAACCTATACTCAGTGACACCAGTTCCCAAGATTGTGATAAGAGTTAAACAACCAAATACTGTAAGGGAAAAACAATCAGGAGAGGCACTGTAAACAAAAAAATAAACAAGACACAGAAAAAGTTACAGCAGCTAGGTTCTGTGGAATTCCTTTTAACATAGTGTAGACCATTTCCAACTCATTTGTGCTGGCTGGTTCAATAATTTCCGTTAGGTCACTAGATTTTCTGAGCTAATTAACTAAAAGCATGTTAAATGAAATAGGAATGATTGGACCAGATAAATCTTTAGCAAACGTGTCTCTCTTGGGAATGCGTTATTTTTTTTCAAAAATAGTATCAGGATTGCCTCTTTCCTCTGCACTCTGTAAAATAAAGTACTTTGTGTCAGCAGGAGAAGATCAGTTTTTCTTGCATTCATAGTATTTGGATTATTCTTGCTCAGTGATATTTTGAGATTTAGAGTTTCTATCAGGTAGAAATGGAAAACAACCTTCTAATACGGCAAATGTGTTTTATTAATTGTTGCTTACCTGCTCACATAGCCTAGACATGTAGCTGAACCCAAGGAGATCTCGTGAAGCCAAGACAACAGACAGAAAGATCCAAGACCATCTCTGCAAGGGATTAATTCTCAGTGTAGATGAGAGCATTTTCATGACCATACCAAGCTGTCAAGGTCACCAAAAACCTCTACAGCCCTGGTAATGTGCTGTGTGATGTTGCACTTAAAGCAGACAGTTCAGGAACCAAAAGGCAACTTAGTGCTACAAGAGGTGCATGAGTACACTGATAAAAATGGTTGTTTTAAAGGTGACACTGTGCCAGGAATCAAGTGTAAAGTTGCACTCATAGACTGCAAAAGTAGCCCTCTGTCCAGTCTTATTTTATGGAAATTCTGTAAGAGATGAGATGTATTCTTTGTACTTGTGTGTATCTGTCTGTATATGTATACATATATATATATATATTTTGCCTCAGAGGAAATGCAAGCAGCTTAAAAGATTACCTGAAGAGTGACTGAAATCCATTGACATCTGATGTCTGCTCAGTGCAGATAGAAGCACATTTTTCCATCCTTTATCCTGTCCCAGGAGATGAACAGGACATACCAAGTAATGGCATGGCTGGATAGGATTTTATTCCCTGCCCCTAGATGTGCATATTTCCCTGTATTTAATTTCAGGTTGCAGAGCTATGCCTTGTGTTTACAACGGAAAGTGTAAAACATATCTGTGACTGATTTAAAAAGCACAGTAACAACCCAATATACTACAAAAGACTACAGATTTACAGAGTAGGCAGAGCGGTCAGAGGTTGGATGGACCTAAGAGACTAACCCTGCCAGCCACTCTAACAGCATGCCTTACTATCACGGGAGTCAACAAGCTGTAAAATGCTAGTGTTGTTCGGACCTGTCTAGCAGGGTAAATCTTTTCCAGTCCTAGTATCTGTAAAGAGCTGCTCTCTCCCAGGCTGCCAATCCAACAACTTTCAGTTCAAGATCTGGCAGATGTTGGAAAAATCTAAGGAGTCCTTCCATCAAATGACAGTAGCAACATCTGAAGGGTCCATTTTCACTGCTTGCCTTTTCTAAGGCCTAAATCCTATTGATAGTAATGGGACAGCTTCTATAAACAGTTGTCTGTTTGTCTAAGTGTCTAAATGCCTTTAAATCTTGGTTGTTCACCTCTGTGTGCTTCAGGTTCCTCTTTCTTCTGAGGGGCAAGAAAGAACAATAAGCACTTTCCTACCACACATGTAAACACCAAAGTTCTTGAGGACTATGAATGTTTGTTCCTATTGATGGAATGAGGAGGAAATAAAAAGGAAATAAAAGCTTTAGAAGGACTCTACCCAGAAATTAAATCTTTAAAAACACTTCTTTTTGTATCTTTGTAGAGAGCGGGCTCTGCAACGTCATTAGAAGGTGACTAATGAGCAGTCTGAGTAGAAACTGTTGTTTTGATGGGTGCTTAACGTCATGACAGGTGCATTAACAAAATCTAGAGGAAGAAGTTTGTGAGGGCTGAGAGGGATGTGAGTATATTACCAAAGCCGCTGAAGCAACTTGCTTGAGGGAGGATGTTCTAGAGAACTCCAGGACCCACCTCAAAGGCACCCTTGAATGTCTTGGCAGTAACAGGCAGGCATCACTGCTACACATTTTGCTGTAGCTCAAGAGGTAGGAGTGACAAGAAGCTGGCAAGGGCATAACTAACCCTTGCTGCTTTCTTCTGGGCTCCATGCTGATCCTCAGCAAAGCAAGCTGTGAATACTGATCATCTGCCACATCTGTCTCCTGGCACAACCATGTACATAATGACATTGCAGCAGCTTGAGTGCTATTGACTGAATCACAAATATTGAGCCACACATCTAAGAATGAAGTGGCTAGTTGCCTCGTAGCCCGGAAATGAAATACCAGAAGAATTTCTGGAGGAATTCAGACATGACAGAGGTTAATAGCTATTCTCGAGGAAAATTTCAGTATAAGCCTTGATTTCTTAGAACAATGCGCAATTACAAGCTACTTAACCACATGACCAGTTCAAAACAGCGAGTTTATGAAATCCTTTCTCTCTCCCTCCTCTTTTTAATACCCTCATTGGAAAGTCCATTTCTGTATTTTGGTCCCTGATCACCAAATGCAAGCAAGAACAGCTTTTCCTTTGACCCTGATGTGTAAGGGTCAGTCACACTCATAGATGTTTTCTTGAGTCAAGAGAGGCAGGCAGGCAGGTGGACTCATGATTGAGAGGGAGAGAAAGCAAAACCTTCCTGTTGTCAGTCTCCAAGCTGGGCTTGTACATCCTTAGGATGGCTCAGGCCTTTCATGGTACCATGAACCCAGGCACACAGCTACTGTATGTCTGCATTACTGCTGATACTTTGCTATTGATACTCTCACTGAGAAAGTCTGAATCAAGAAAGTTTGTTTTGATCGGCTGCTTAGACCTGTTCACTGCTATCCACTTGTGAATAAGCAGAGTTTTATGGGCTTTTCAATATGGAAGCTGAATCTCGCATGTGTTGTTAGACCTAAAGGAATAGATTGAGACTAAAACCATGGGCTTTAATGAGACGTTGAAGGGCCTTAAAGTCTGAGTTAGCAGTCTACTGAAGGATAAGGGACTTACATGATTTTTTGCTGGAAATAATGAGCAATAAAAGAAACATAGTGCTATACAGTGAAGAGTATTTAGAGGAAATATTAATCCCTATAGCCTAGCATTTATTTTTGAGGTGTTTTATTTTTCTTGCCTTCAGGTATAAATATTGAACATATAAATACACATGTAATCTTGAATTTATTATTTAAATTGGTAAATATGAGGTTGAATAAATTTTATTATATCTCTTTTTAAAAATAAATTACTGAAGTTTAACAGAACTATAATTTGCAAGCAGACTATTAAACGATTTTAAAAAATAAAACAAATTTGACATTAATCTTTCATTTAACTTACGTGTCTAAGAATGCATTATGTCATAATCTTCAGTGTCTACAAGATCCTTTTTTTCTAATTGTAGGATTATCTTAAAAGTGTTTTTAGCACACTGTGAAAGAAAAATAAAACAACATATGAATCAGCACAGTGTTAGCATTTACTGGCCTGGAATTTAGTGGAAAGTAATGACACTTACCTGCTTAAGTAGTAACATATGGAATCAATTCAAGAATACCTAAAGCTGGAACAGTAGATAAGGTAAGCATGCTGGAATGTTGGAAATATGCATAAGACCCCAATAAAATATTAACATAGGATAGTGATGGCACTACATCATCGGAAAGTGTCAAAGATGTATATGAAATAGTTGAACAGTAATATGACTTGTTACAGAAATGACTGACTCTGAATACGCGTGGAATTTTGTGACTATATCATGGAGAAAAAAGATGTAATATCAATTGTCTTTGAACTCACTTAACCTGCCTAATCCACACCATCAGTCAACAAGACCACTCAGCCAATGTTGCTAGTGAAATGCCAGTTTTGTCTGTAGTCACTGCATAGTCACTGTCTGCTTATTTAAATGGTTTTATAGCAGGTCTTGAGAGTTTCTTTTTTTTAAAAAAAAGTAAGTAAGCACTAGCAGTTAGCATTCATGAGTGGAAAAGTCTCTCCATTGTTACTCGTGTTCGTTGTTCTGAAACAACTTATGGATTGCAAGTAAGTCATTTTCACCCAAGGTCAAGAAAATACATCGTATTTCAGTGTCTTTTAAACTGCAGGGTATAAGGATTATAATCTTTAGGGACATGCATCAACTTCTTCATGTATATAAGGCTGACAAATCGAAATCTCCTCTAACTCTGAAACTCTTTTCATAAATGAGGAAATATGGCATAATAAGTTGCTGCACAACCTTCAGGATAAGATGATGGCTTACCTGTTGCTTGCTTTGCATGCATGTCCTAGACAGTAAGGTGAAAGTAATTATTCTCATTTTCCATTAATTCTTAAATGGTGTTAAAATAGATAGAATTAACATTTATCAGTATAAGCACTAATTCACTGACTACCATTTTATTTTAGCATATGCTTTACGTTTTCATATGTTCTTAATGCAGTTCCATTGCTGTCTTGAGAACACTCAAGGAGATAGTGCATTATTCTGTTTCAGCTGTATGCTGACAAAACAATTGGCACAAATATTTTGATACTCTGTCCCTTGAGAGATCAGAAGGTAAAGACAAAAATACTTCTTTTACGCAAATTCTTTAATTGTTTAATTAACAACAGAAAGAAGAGTTAATCTACTGTCTCTTGTATATGAAGGTTTGATCTGTCAGGGATATAATTTTTGTTATTGATGAATCTCAGGGGAAAACATGTATTATTTCCTGCTACAGTAATCTACATGAATAATTATAAATTATTTTATTGTAAACTTCCTTTACTTTGAAGTGGCTACCGAAAAGACTTTAGGAAATCTTTGCATTGCAGCTGTGCAGGAGTTACTGGCATGACCTACTTTGTATGCTGTCTTTCATCTGACAACCCACTAGGAGCAACTAAAAAGCTGTTTTCATGTGGACTATGGTAGGACTTACGATATTTGTTGCTAACTTAACCACTCGTTGAAAAATCATTTCATTGCTCCGGCCAGAAAATTTCAGATCTTACCCTCTTTTTTGCTCAGTATAACTGAATGGTGCACTGAGACACTGTCACAGTAAGCATAAATCAGCTAAGATTGTAAATATAATACTTAGACTCAAGCTTGAGTCACAAATATTCTGTCTTATGTGTACTTCATATGTGTTGGGCCAAGAGATCCCCAAAACTGTGCTGCTGATGTTCATGTCATAGCAAATATGTGTTTAAAAGGTGGGGTGTATAGGGGACTTTCAATAATCTATAGGTATTCTAGAACTTTGGCTGATACATTGCACTGGTGACTGACATCATCTATTTGTAAACTTTGTAAAGAAAGTTAGGATCCTTTGATTCTAAAGGCATAGCTTAAATATATACTGTTTTTGTTTGGGAGATGTCACATGGGGTGGTTTATAGAAACTAAACTGCAGACACCTGAAATCCAGTTATTCAAAATTCTACTGGGGAAGTCCATACAGCATATGCCAAAAATAATGTTTGAACAGGCAGACTCTCAAACATGAAGATCACAATCATGCCTTCTACTTGGGTGTACAATTCAGCCTCAAGTGTATCAGAAAGGAATGACTTTTGAGCTTTGTCCTTCATCTTTCTTAACTGGCTAGAGTTCCTCAGGCTGAATCCTACTGTAAAAATACTGAATCAGCACTTTACCACTGCCTGCTGTTGTTTCACAAAGGTTTGTTTTCTTGATTTAACTTTTTTTTATGATGCAAGTCTTAAAATAAGGGATGAGTGAACAATCAGCATAGAATTCTGCTTCCTCCTTTATCCTGCTTGTAACACAGTGATGGTGATATTTGGAATGAAATTGCAGGCTTGATTGTTTTAATTACATAAGAAATACCTTCCTCTGTAACAGGACTTCGAGGTGGAACTTCTTTTGAGAGGGATCCTCCTGTCTCTTTTCATTATAATATGGTAAACATGAGTAGGGTTTTCACACTGTAAGGTTGTATTAGTATATGAACTAGAAAATTATGTTTTTGAGACAGAGAAAACTCAAATGTATTGTCAGATACATGAAAATTAAATTTTCTAAAATTTATACAAATTAATTTTCTAAACAAATTTTTCCTCATCCCCACACAGCCTTCCAGTGCCTTTCCTTCAGGCTTGCTCTTAGTCCAATTGGTTTTAGTCACTTTCTGAATTACAACAAAGTCCACAGAGCTCCCCTAGCTTCTTGATAGATACCATTTTGCAGCCATCACTTCTGAGGCTTGTTTGCAGTTTTTTTCAAACTGAGCTGCTTAGGGGACATCCAGTCTCTCCTCAGCTCAGAGGCTCCCAGTTTGGGGGGGGTCCATTTCTTTCTGACTGGCCTGGAATCTAGATGGTTGCCCAGCTCCTCTGCATGCTCATTTTGAATTTATATCTCCCTTAAAGTGGGGCACTAGCAGAATGGGTTTGGTCCTGCAGGCTTGTCTAGGTGACATAAATAGCAATCAAAGTCTGCTAATTTACAGTTGGAGTTACCTCATAGACTGGATGTCATCATATGCCACCTGGTAGCCAGTTAGAGAGTACCCTGTGAAAAACAATGTAAATCTGAAAGAAAGAAGTGAGATATCTGGACACAGGATGAGAACTCTGCTGCCCTGTGCAGTGAAGGAGAAGGATGTTCAGGAACTAGAACACAGTTTATGTTGCCTCATGGCTACTGATTAAGTTTATATGGGTATAAGGACCTTGAACTATTTTGTTTAACTCTATTTTGCTTGGAAGAGACTGTTGTGTAAACATCAGATGGTTATATAACTCGTAAAAGGTTGAAGCCTCTAGGGGAAGTCCAAGTTTTTGGACTTTTTTTTTGGGAAAAGTCACAATGAGAAATGAAGCTATTTAAAGCATCTGTCTCAGAGTGGTGGAGCACAGTTCCGTGTTGCTTCTAAAGGAGAGCTGGTGTTTAGCATTGAAAGGCAGAAAACTGCGTGCAGACATGACAGGATAGTTTTCCATCTCTTGACGCAAAGCTTCCAAAAAGTGCAGTAAAAATAAGCTAAGTGAAAGACAGTAATGAGAGACATTTTCTTAAGTGGCATTATGGAAAGGATGAATAAGGAATACGGCATGAATTGTGGCTGTTGGATCATCGAAAGGATTCTGTTTCTCAACCTTAACCTGGAGAGTCAGAAACAGCAGCTGGAAGCAAAGACTTAGTAGGACACAAGCAGAAATGGAGCACCTGAAATAGATCACTGAGGAGACGAAAAGAGGGGAGATAGTGAAAACAGCAGGTGAAGTAGTGTCCTGGTTTGAGACAAGGGTAAATATTGACTCCCATGCCACTCTTTCAACCCCTTTACAGCTCAGTGAAAAGTTATTCTGTGGCCAGGCTTTGGTGCATCGCTGAACTCCAGCTATCCCTCACACCTGTTCCCGTACTAGGTGATATTGGGCCTTTACAGGAAACACCAGGCTCCTTCTCATGATGTTGCTGCATGAGCAGATGGTCCAGCCGCTGTTGTGGAAGATGACTTGTGATTTAAACCCAGGATCTCCATAAGAAATTGTGTCATTTAGGTGGTTTGTGAGCTTAAGGTGCTATTGAAAGAAGAGTGCCTTTGAGTCCACGGGCTGTTAGTAAGTTGTGGTCATGTATGTTGTCAGATTGGCTCATTAATTCTAGTTGTACACAGCAGGCACTTCAGAATGTGCAATTTCCTGGGACTGTTACACAGCAACTGACTCATAGGGTGGCCTTTTTCTACACTGGTTTCCTTATGTGGCACACTCCCGTGACTTTTGAACTGTCTCAGCTGCCTTCCTGCTGTTTTGCCTTCAGTTATGAGCTTTCTGTCTTGGGCAAATGGCAGGAGCTCCAGGCACTCCAAGTCATTTTTAAATTGCTGTTTTTCCTCATCTGTCTCCAAATATCCCACATCTGTCTCCTTAGATATCTACAAGTCCCCAAGGGCTCTTGACATCCATTTCTAGCAGCACAGTCTCTCTCATTTTCAATTTTCCATTCAATGAAATGTCAGCACATGACAAGCCATGCTTTTCTGGTGCCATGCTCTGATTTAACAGTGCTGAAATTGGCCTCTATCCTTTGTCATTAGTAGGTGCTGTATTATTTTGACACTACTTTCTATTGACCTGTTGTACTGGAAATAATGGGGTTTTGTAGTGACATGCCTCATATGTACTGCACTTGCAAACTGCTGAAACTCATGTTCATTAAAGGTGTCCTGTTGTCAGACATTACTAACACAGGTACTCTAAAATACAGCAAGGATAGTACTGACATGGACAAATGACTCATTAAATATCTTCTACTCTGTGCAGGAATGAATCTGATAGTCTGGGACACAAATAAGTTGGTTTTCTCCCAGCCAGCAGTGACAAATTTATGCCTGCTTCCCCACCCTCCCACCTCCCACTTACACCACCTACATCGTTACCTCTGCTTCTGGCCTGTGCAACAAACACTAACAATTTCCTCAAACTTGCTGCCTATCTGAGGATGGTGTAAAATATCATTGTTCCCACTTTTAGATTTTAAAACCCCTAAATGATTCCATTCACATCCCTTTTAACGCTTTTTTCTCTGATGTTTGAGGATTTCATATGCATTGAAGCAAAGTCACATTTAACAATTAAATTTAACCTGTTATTACCTATTATTATTTTAAGATGTCTCTATTAGCTGTTATGCACCATTTGGAGCAACTAGTGTTATCTGAGGCACTGGCCACCATTACTTTCTGCAGGGGTTTGCCTTCAGCAATGTCTGCAGCAATCAAAGTTCACATTTTGTCTGACACCAGACAGATACCTTTTTATAAAAGCTCGCGTGTGTAACATCTAAAATCTAGTTCTGGATATTTTTGCTTCATAGTTCTTCTGTCAATTGCTCCAGAGACCATAAGTCTAACCACCATCAGATCTTGCTTAGTTTTTATGCAGCATTGCAATAATATATTTGAAACTACTTGTGTAGTTTTTTGCTTGTGGGAAAGGTTAGGCTGAGAATTGCCAGGTCCCTTAGGCTGTAAAGAGTTTTATGATCAGTTTTTAGCTCACACAGTTCTTCCATGCATGAAGATGTGAAGCTGTAATGGCTATGGAGTAAAGCCAAAGCTTCTTTATTTATGTACACTAACACCCAGCTTCTTTTATGGGTAAGTGACTGTTCTCCAAGTCTGACTATACAACTTTGTAAAAATAACCAGTATTCTCAGTAGAAGAATTCGAGGACAATTTAATTTTGCACTTTAGATTCCATATCTCTGACTGGGCCATCTTTGGTTAATGCCTTCAGATTTCCATATGTTTTCGTAACAGTTAAATCCTGTATCTCTTAGACAGTTTTGTAGAGCAGCATTCAGGGTGCTGAGGCACGTTGACTGAGCACACATTTCTTTACATACTTCATGTTTCAAATGAATCTGTACTCCTTCATCTTTGTGTGGCCAGTCTATATCATCTCGCCACATTCAGCTTGCTCTGCTGGATATTATTTCCAACATAAGGAAATTACGTGGTATTGGTTTAGCTTTTGCCCTACAGTTTGTTTTCCATGCAAGGTTTATGAAGTCTCTGACTGCATTTCTTTCATAGTTTTCTTAGATCAAAATGTCATGATACAGACTTCTGTACTGCATATGCTATCAGAAATGTGCTGTATATTTCCATGAAGTGCATAACCCAGAAGGAAACAGTATCTCCCACCGGTGTTGATGCTAGGTGAACATTTGCTTTGTGTCCCAGGTAGAAATGCATTTGCTATCAACCACCTCTCCAATGCTTTCTTCTTGTATATGGGGAATATTTTCTGCTGTTTAAACTTTTTGTCTCCCAAGTGTACATGTAGGTGAAAACTCCATCTTTTCTTCTGGCAGTGACTAGACCCCACTGCTGGAGCTCTGCTAGCTCTGTGGGTAAGTTCTTCCACCTCATCTCCCCTCAGTTCTGAGGAATTCTCCCGGTAGCACAATGGGAACTTATCTTACAACCCTGTTCTGAATGTTTTTGAGATCTTACAGGGCTAGATCAAAGTTCTGTGCTGCCCTCTGTGCTGTGTTTGCAACAGTGGACAATAATGGATGCCTTCAGAAGAATGTAACAATAGGATAAGTATATCTGGTTCCCTCTCCTGGGCTCCAGAAGGTTGTTGCTGAGCCAGAGATTGTATCATTACTTAAGACCAGCGGGTTTTTTTAATCGCTGGTTTCCAGATTCTGGCAGTGTTCTAGCTTGTGCATCAGTGCCCAACTTAAAAGCAGGCAATTGTCACAGTTGCTTTCAGACTGACAGTTTGATGCAGTGTTGTCCATTGCTCCTAATTACTTCTGCAGAGATATCCTCTGAATTAATGATGTTGCTGTCGTTCTCTTGTTGTTGTTGGGGTTTGTTTCTTGCTGTGCATGCTGTTATACCACTTGCAAACTGCTGGTGAGTAGCTCTTACTCGTAGTTCACACACCTATTTCCAAATGCTGGGCATTGTTCTGATTTCTGTTGTTTCCACACTCTGCATATTTTCTTGTGTTTTTCATTGTGAAGCATTTGGTTTTCCATATCTTTTCCTTTATCTTTAAAACCTTTGATTCCCTAAAATATCAGCTTTTGTCGGGAATGGGTGACTTCCTTTGCTTGACAGATGCGGATTACCTTGCTGAGGAGTAACTGTGGACCTTCCAGTGGAACGAGCTTTACTTTTCTGAGCCAGGACTCCAATCCTCAAAATTGGTTAATGAGCCAGTCAGAGATTAGTCACCTTCTCCCCTGCTTTTACTCTCTGCTTAAAAGCATCACATGCATCTATTTAATTTTTATAGAATGCCTCACATTTCTATAATGAGCCTCAGAATTTGTCTGTCTTGGCCAAACTAACTGAAAACCATGGAAAACATGAACTGCTTTAAAACTCTGAGTATTGTCAGAAGCAGTGTTACTTCATCTGTCTCTGCTCTTGCTACCAGCTCCTTGCAGATACAGATTTCTTTACATTTCTGCTCATAGAAGGGTTTAGGCAAGTATAGAAACTCCTGAGGTACCTCTACTTTTTCACCAACTGGAGTAAAAAATTACCTGCTTTGCAGTCCTGAAGCCTCAGCCAAGAAAGTTATTTATGAAGAGATGGAAAGCTGGCAGATTTTTGTTTGTTTTTTGTTTTTTTTTTTTCGCTTGGATAGGAGCACACACTATTCTTGGGCTATTACTTTGCTTGGGGGATAGTTTATATAAACTTAGTTAATAAGCAACCAATAATACCTGTCTGTCTTGCTACCATACTTTTGTAATTGATGTGGCAGCAGAGAAGAGCCTCAGAATGATGTTTTTTTTCCAAATCATCCAGGTTGTGTTCAGAAACATGGCTCTCTAAATCTATTGAAAATGACAATATGTTGCTGAATAAAGAGCAAATACGGAGATCCAAATATATGGTTATAGTACAAAAGCAAATTCTACCCTTGAGCAATGCATACTTTTCAAAAATATCAGTGGAACATTCACAGAAGGTTAAGTAAATTCACTAAATTTGTAGTCTAATCTATGAACCATAATTAAAAATGGAATGCAGGCCTCCGCCTTGAAAGTGCCAGACCCACCAGACCTATCAGGGCTTTAACTCATGTCAGTTCCAAATTTCTCCAGTGCCTACAGCGTGAAGGGTAATTCACTCTAGACTCGGGTACTCCCTGTTAAACTCACAACAGTTTCCTCTCTGAATTACTGTAGCCCACAGCCACAATAAATTATGCTAATTTGGACTAAAGCACTCCTAATCCAGGGTAAGGGTAGTCACATGGAGAATCAATCAGAAAGGATGTATTCTGAATAAAAATAAAATAGCTGTTTTAAAATAAAGTCCCTGCGAAGGAAAAACCCACATGCAAACAAATTGAAGGCAGAATGAAGTAACGTAACTGAAATGCTGATGGACCAGAAGAGAAAGGAGTTTAACAAGTAAAGTGATTAAAGAGCGAATGCACAAGCTTGCAGGCAGAGCACCTACGCCTTGCTGTGTTGCAGGTCCCTGTTGCATGTCTCGCCAGCCGAGACTGTCTTGCTCAGGAGTTGAGTGGTTGTAAGTGAAGTTAAGGAAAGGCAGGCGGGTATCTAGGCTGTGTAAATAGGTCTGATTTCTCTTTCAGGGCAGACAGTGAAAGAGCTTCCAGGCCAGGGGAATCTTCTCTGTCATCTTAAAGACAAGCTGTGTTTGGCCCAGGCAGTGTGCGAGTCTCGCGTGTCATCGAGGCAGCTGCAAGGGAAGACTGAGAAGGGGGCACAACCCAGTAAGATGCTAAATTCACCTTTCCCCAATTAATACTAATGCCTAAAAATTTTACGGATGGATGTGTTCCTGTCTGAAGCAACTCCCTCACGGATTTGCTGATCGTGCAGAGGAGCGGCACGCAAAAAAGGGAGGAGGAGGAGGAGGGAAGGAAGGGAGGGAGGCTCTAGGACCCATGCGAGCCTTCGTGAGCAGGAGGTGGGAATTCTCCTCCAAGGCAGCAGGAGCCCGAGCCCAGCCTCAGAGCTCCTGCGGAGCTCGCAGCAGATACGGGCCTGTCCCCTCCACGGCCGCGCACCCGGCTGGGACCTGCCCGCACCCCGCAGAGCCATGAACCGGCTCCCGCAGCTGGTGCTGGGGGTCACCACTCTGGGTAAGTAACTTATCTTTCTTCCCCCATCTCTCTACGGTGCAAACTCCCTCTTATGCCCAGGAACTCAGACTTGTTTCATTGCCCGTTCCCTTTTACCTTTAAAACCAGTAAAGAGCTATTTTCGAAACAGCGTGGAAAAAAGGAGAGGGGGGAGAAAATACTGGCATGAAACATGTATGAAGTGGGTGGTATGTGGGAAGATAAATCTCCCTGGCTATTGATTCTCAGTACATTTTGTTCACTGAAAGGAATAGGTGATCCGTAGTTTTAGAAAGGCTGCTGCTGACCAAGGCTCTTAGACTGCAGACAAGCGCTGTCATTGTTCAAAGGTTCAGCGTGAAATTAACAGCTATACCCCAGGACCATTTGCTTCTCTAATTGCCAGATTACTCTCTCTGGGACTATTTTGGAGAGGTGGGAGAAAGTAATGCTCCAGGAGTAGTGAAGGTTGCTTACAGGAAAAGGTGTAGTTTGGAGAAGATGCTTTGTCCAAGGAGAAAGATGAGGGAGACGGATAAAAGGAGAAGAAGGTATCGGGACTATGAAAGATGGAGTTACCAGCTCCCACCTAGAGAGTGGTGTGCAGGCTGAGTTTCGAAAGGAATCTTTGTGCGGTTCTCTTTGTCATTGTCAGCTTTGGTTCTGAAATGCAACAAGAGGAATGAAATAACAGTAGGAGAGGAGGAGGGAAATGTTAGGAGGTGCAGTGATAACAGAAGTTGGGAAGCAGCAACATGCGTGCAAGCAACCACGGCAGAATGTGGGAGTGGGACACATTTACTATCTGTGCATGTTGGCAAACAAATTTGTTATGAAATTCAGGACAGAAAAACCTGTATCAGGACATGCTGAACTTCTCAGAGAGCTGAAGTTAGTATCCCTGGTGCAGAGACAGGGACGTTATCTTGACCCTTAGACAAGGATCAGGAGACATTTCTGTATTTGTCAGTGTAACAAATCGTACTACTTCCAGGCAGGGAAGGAGGTAAAGCAAACAGGTTGTTGGGCGCTACAGCTTGATCTTGCTAGTGCAGTGAAATTCTCTGGCTAAAGGCTGAACCTCAATATGTTTTCTTTTATATGACAATATACTGGGCTCATCAGTTTTTAAGCAGGTTTCATCATTTAGTTCTATTTACAATTGAATGCAAAGGCATAGCACAGAGTTTTTGATTTTGGGCTTTTTCTGGCCTGTTATTCCTATTGGGAGGAGGTTGCTTTACTGTCAAAGTGTCCCCGGACACGCAGAGCTGCGTGAACCCATAGCCTCAGTTCTCATGGCATGTGGTCTCATCCAGAGCTGCTTAGTATCATCACAGAGTTTTTGGTGGAGTGACTTTCAACATGCAAGTAAGGTTAGTGTAAGGAATAGTCATTATATTTGCTGTATCTCCAAGTCTGTGATTTGAAGCATGACTGTATTAGGACAGAGATAAAAAAAGGTGTATTAGCAAGTAAAGAGCTAAATGAAAACAAATGTGCAAAACTTAAGACTCTATGAGAAAATTCGGAAAGTTGTAGAGGACAACAGCAGAAAAGAACCCCCAAACCACCACCACCAAAACCAGGAAAGGACTCAGTGCACAAATGTGCATTGTCCAGTGTCAAAGTAACTTCACAGTCATTCAAAAGCTGAGGCTACACACTGGCCTCAAGTCTCAGGAAGTGGCTAGGAAGAAGGTGAAAAAAGCCACCATATGAATGTGTGGGAGTATTTTCTTTTTATTTTAAGCACCAACATTCCTTTGAGTCTTAATAGTGGATGATTTTCCTTTGATTACTTGAGCTTGGTGGAGGGGGTAGGTCAGTCCTGTCTCCTCTATGAAAAACTGGGTTGTGCTTGGCTGGACGTCATGCTCTTGCCTCTGGGTGTGGAGGGCAAACTATCTGCAAAATTACAGCAGAACATATGTCCCGGGCAAACCTTGAACACCTTTCCAAATGTGCGGTCATGTTTATGTCATTGCTCAGAGTTTAGTTATTGAGTATAACCACAGTTCTTGAGATAATATTAGTAGAGGCATTTTGTCAAGTCTTTCTTTACAGCTCTTTCCAATAGTTGTAGGGGAGCTGTCACAGAACAGGATACGTTATGTTTAATTTCAGCCTGAATTTCAGCCATAGTCATGGTTTTGGGTTTCACTGAATCCTCTCCAAGGCAGAGAAGCATAGGGAGGTTGATGTCAGGTTTAGGAGTAAGACAGCCAGGTTTTTGTTTGTTTGTTTGTAGAATGGTATATCAGCATGACAATGGTGAATGCCCTATTCCTGGATGCTAGTTCCTCCTTGCATTTGTCTAACCAACTCTTTTCAGAAGCCTGGAAGGTTTTCTTCCTCTCTCTGGTTTTGTCTGCCTCAGAATTGAGCTGTCCTGTTTTATAGAGCAAGTGTAAGATGGTTTAAGTTTAATCGGTCCACGCATGCATGAAGATGCTTATATAGGAGTATTTCATTTTGTTGTAAGCCAACTGAAAAATAAACCAGCACACTTGTCTGACTTATACACAAAGCAGTAAAAGTTTGTCTACCTTGGTCTGTCTAGAGGAGAGCATGTCAAGAGTGGAAGGGATGGGGATCTACATTCTCTTTTGCCTCTTCGTTGAAGAGCTTCTTTCTTATTTTCGTCTTCTTGTGCCTATCTCCTCTCAGTCAAAGTAGCATACAGGTACAGTACTGTTTTCAGTATTTTCACTTAAATAGTTCCAACCAGGACAGCAAACTCCTTGAAATTTGTCTTGGGATTTAGGTCCATTGTCCTTTACTGTGCAAATGACAGCATATCTAGAGATACTGTGCCTGGTCTGGATGTGCAATTCAAGGCACTATGACTGTCACTGAAAGTCAGACATTGGGAGGATGCTTTGAAAGAAAAAGGACAGTGGAAAAGGATAGGATAGATATATGGGAATCTCACAGTAAGGGAACATGTGCAGACAAACACTGGACATTAGTAAACTATATAGAGAGGGAGGACTGAGGTAGAGGAAGAAGCAATCAGGTAGTGAGCCATGTGTACTGTTGCTTCAGAGCTGAAGACAATGTCGTGTGATCCATTGTTCTGTCAGTCTTGCATAGTTTCACGGTTTCTAATAGGTGCCTAAGATCAAAGTTGGAGACAAGGATGTCCCGCTCCAGTGAAGTTTCAAAAGCATTACTCTCGCGCCTCTCTGAGTCCTAAACAGATGTACAGGAGGGCCCCTGCTTGTGTGTGTGATGGGGTGCCTGCTGGCTGTGCTGGTGTGTAGAAGTACATCTGTGATGTCTGTGACTAGAGTCAGAGAAATTTTCATTTTGAATTAATTTTAGTGAAAAATGCTGAAGTGGTGACACTAAAATGCTTTATAAAGGGGTCTTTGTTTTGTGTGTGCACCAGTTCATATTGAGACATTCAAATGAGTCTAGCTGTTCTAATGTGTTTTTTTTTAATTAAAACTTTTGCCTAGAGAAGTCTTTTATTCAAAAATCTTAAATATTTATTTAAAAATCTTAAAATATGATTTAGTGTCAAATGTTTAGTTTTGACATGAAAGATTACATTTCAACACTCCCTGAAATGTGTTGGTCTTTGCAATTTTATAAAACTTCTGAAAAATTGTCCGGTTGACTTGTGACAGTTTTTTAATTTCTTTGGGCTTGCCAGTAACTTGGAAAATCCTGTATTAAAGCTGCTCAGTTATCTTGTAATACCACATACCAATCTGTACTTGGGGTTTTGAATGCAGGTGGGGTGGTTGTCCGGAGGCTGATGTTCATTACTGCACATACACACAGTGGCTGGTACTGTTGTTTGTAGTCTGGTATTGGATTGAATTCCTCAAAAATAAGGGAAACAAAGATAACCTGAACTTTTTGCAAACCTTTAGTAAAAGCAGAGGCACAAAGCAGCTGCTGACAGGAGAGGCAGGTGAACTCTTTCCAGAAATAAATGGAGAGGAAGGAATCCATGGGGTTCTTAGTTAATGCAAATTGATGGATCTCTATGGGAGTACAGTTACAGCAGTGCAACATCTTGCCTTCTGTATCTGGAGACTTTTATGTGAGACTCTTACGAGTAAGCATGATTTCTGTCTTGAATGCTTAAATCAGCAGAGGAAAATAATGACATTAATTATGCTAATTAATTGGATCAGGCTTGTAGTCTTTTCCTGTCGCAGCATCAGTCCTTCCTCTTACAATTCCTCTTCCTCCCATTCCACTATAATTGCTCCCCTGCTTCTCTCCTCTCCTGGCATCTAATAAACCCAGTGCTTTGTTGTGGCCTGCCATCAGCAGGACAGGGGGTGTACAAAAATGAAACGCATGACAGGTAGGATAGCAGGCCAGCTTGGAAAAGAGGTGGTTTGAGGTGTTTGGTCAGAGGTGACTTGCAGCTGGTCTGACAGATGTGGTCTGGGTGAATACGGACAACCAAGATGTCTTGTAAGAGCGGTGACATCACACTGGGGAGTTATGTGTGCGCAGAAGGAACTTGCAGAGCCTTTGGTTCAGATTGTGACTGGTTCAGCACCATTAGAGGTTGAAGGAGCTATGCCTGGGGAAAGGCAGGTCTCTACCTTTATATGTCCCATTTTCAAGAGTGGAGCTCAGGGTGTAGAACCTTTACAACCGAGCAAACATAGCATCAGGACCTCCCCAGGTCTCTGCACTGCCTAAATGACTACAGCTCCCAGGCAAGTGGCAGGGTGTCACTGAAGCATTTTGCCTCCCTCAGGTGTGCTGTTTCTAAGAGCTTTCTTCAAGGTGGGGTACCTCCACACTGCAGCTGCTTCCAGTGTGTATGATACCAGCACATCTAGGCCCATGAAGAGTAATGAAAACAGAGAGAAATGACATAAAAGGAAACAGAGATGATCTTCCAGTCTTCCTCACCTAGAAAAAGCAACTCTGCCATATGTACTGAGGAAATAAAGAACTCAGAATTTCAGTAAGATGCTCATCCACAGCCCAGCTTTTATCTTTTTAGAATTTCAGGCTGGTTTTCTATACACTGGAACAGATTACCCAGAGAAGTAGTGGAGGCCCCATCCCTGGAAACATTCAAGGCCAGGTCAGACGGTGCTCTGGGCAACGTAGTTTAGTTGAAGATGTCCCTGCTCGCTGCAGGGGCATTGGGCTAGATGACCTCTAAAGGTCCCTTCCAACCCAAAGCATTCTATGATTCTGTGTGCTCCTTAACGTAAAGCTGGCTGGAAAAACATGAAACTTTACGCAATGCTGTACAACCTTTTCTTCCACTTGTTCGTGAAAAACTTATTAAGATTTCTAACTGGCTTTATATTTATTTTAGGCAGTTGGACTACATGATCATTGTAGGTGCCTTCCAACTGAACTCTTCTATTCTGTATGAAGAAAAGAAACTCCCTGACAATGGCACTGAGTTAAAAAAAAACAGAGGAGACACCTGTTGACACAGCAGGCCCATCAAAGTTAAAGGTAGTCGAGAATGAGACCAAAGTCTAGAATTAAAAGCTGAAGAATTTCCAAAAAGCACAGATCCATCCTTACAACTCATCTTGACTTTTGCCCTAGGAGAGCCATGTCTGGTAATAAGACATCACAGATTTTCAGCTAATTGGTATCTGAAATCCCGTAAGCTTTGGCATATCAGCCAAGAATGATGCATTTATTCATGCATTTCAGTTGCTCACTTAGTGGTTTTTTTTTTTTCCCCAGTCTGTAGCACAGCATGTGTTTCTCCATGTCTATGTCTATGGAGATACGTGTTTATATATTAAAAACATAGGAGTGATAAAGTAACTGAGAGAAAGCCATTCTAGGAAGTGACATGGAGGGATGTGATGGTGTTTCGGTGCACAGAATAAAGTGCAGGAGGTGAGAAATTTCTGTTCTTGCATTGTCATGGTGAAGAGTTTTTGTGCTATCCAGGAACCAGATGAAACCCAAACTGGAGCTTTTTCCCACTGTGAATCAGAACCGACCCATTACCAGCAGTTGTACTGGAACCTCAATGAGAACCTAACCCGACAGGTTACTGGTTCAGAGTCACAGTTTGCTGAAATCTTTCTTCCCACGGCAGTGATGCTGCCGACATGGGAGCAGGCTTAAACTGTGGTGGGCTTCTGAGCAGTTTCGCATCCAGCTTCTGCTTCCCCATGGGACCCTCACAAGCAGGTGGTTCTGCATGCTGATGCAGAACTGGCTTGAGTGGCTCTATGGCTGTGACCAAGACCTTTTTCTACATGCTGAGGGTGAACTCTGAGTGCTCGAGCACTCCCCTTTGCAGCTCTGCCTCACAACTTCGGCTCCGCTTTCCTGGCCCTACAGAGGCAGGAGGAAACTGTGAGGATACATGGAGAGGTTGGAAGATGGCCAGGGCTGGGCAGAGGAGCAGGACAGAGAAACTTTTCCAGTGAAAACCATGAGCCCACCCAGTGTGGTTTGGGATTACCAATAAAAGGGTTAGCAGCAGTCAGCCTGAACCTGAGCAGCCTCGGGCAAAGCTGAGTTCAAACTGGAACTGAACTGAAAAATTGCTTTGCTTCAATGCATAGTTCATTTGGCAATTTTGCAGACCTTGGTCTCCTGACTAATATTTTAGACAATGTAAGGAACATGGATGATTACACACTTCTAATACCTTAGATGTCTTGATTTATTTGGGATTTCTGTTTCTGTTTTTATATTTAACTGCAGTTTTAATTTTCCAAGTATCTGCTATTTAATTTTTTTTTTCCTCTTGAGCTCCTAGTGATTAATACATACTTGCTACTTTGACTTCAGCAAATAGAATCATAGAAAAGCATGACTGCTTGAAATTTCCTTGGTCTTTACCATGTTTTTAGAGTTTGGTCTATGGCGTTTTGATATATACTGTGCTGGAGTCCAGATCTTCTTACATTACTAACACTTTTAAAGTATGTAATTCACAACGGGAGCATTCTCTGTGTTTACAGTCACTATAGGAGCCCAAATAGTATTAAAAACCTCAGAAAGAAACTTTCTTTAACCCCATGCAGGCTAACAGTTCAGCCCACGTTTTGATGAGGCACTGGACTTTCTGAATCTTATAAGCTCTGATAACATAGTCATCGCAGAATACTTGATATCACCATTCTTTTTTCAACTTCCCTGAAGTCCCACATGCCTCCTGGCCCTTCAAGATCTATCAGGCTCTTAGAAGAGTTTGAACTTCCCCAGAGTTTGACAGATTGTGTTTGCCAGTCTGTTGCAATCCTAGAGAAGAAATTTGAAAGTCAGTAAAATTTATAAAACATAACCTTGTGGATTTAATATAAGCAAAACAAGGTGAATAAACCAAGCTGGCTTTTATTTAGTTATTTCAAAATGGCTTGTATTCTGGCTATTCAGTTGGATAGAAAAATGAAACGCTTATGCAATTCTAGCACTTTTCATGTCCTCTAGAGCTATGCTAGATTAGTCTGAAAAGACACAAGTATTTAGCTTCCCTTCTAAAAGCTATTTTCATTTTGATTTCCTGATAAATTTTGGACAGGGTGTAGCTTTTTTTTATTTCTTCTCTTCCAATTGTAATTCCCAAACTTTTTTTCTTCTCTTGTGTGTTTTCCTGCATATATATGCATGAAAATTAATGAAAGGGAAAAATCTGGGTGTTTTTTTTTTCCCGATGGAGAATGATTTTTTTTTTTTCCCCCACTTATTTTAGGAACTGAAAAGACATGGAAAAAAGCTCTGTTTTAAACATGCTGTCTTCCATGCTTACCTTGGTGGATGCAGTTATCCAGAACTGTACAACATTCAGGGGTTGTTCATGACTGTTTGTGATAATATTTTAAATGTGTATTCAGTATTACCATCTTGGAGGGACTTCTGTGGCATGTGTCTGTACAGGCTATCAGCTATGGTCAATCTAGCTAATAACTATGTTTTAATTAAGCTTTGGTAGAATTTACATTCACTGCAGTACCAGGGTAAGTGCAGAATAAGCTAGACAAGGTATTTCATTACTGATAGAAACAGCTTTGTGGCTGCAAGGAGGATTGACAAGAAGCAACAGCCCAATAATGTTACTGTCATTCTTCTACCGAGAATGGTGGGGGGTGCCTTATGTCAAGTAAATGTAGAATTTGAAACGTAGAAGTGCGATTCGTCCACTGGATTTCTTAGGGCTCTTGAGACTGAGTGAACATGAAGAAGGTCAATGTTCAGGTGATATTTAGCTCGGATTTCCAGCATTCACGCATACCTTGACCTCTCCTGCCAACCCCCAAGTGGCAGCATGGTCTCAGCTTAGCTGTGTCAGTCAGTCTGTAGGGATGCTTTGAAATCATCGAAGTTAAAAGCTAGCTTTCTCTTTTTGTAAATCATTGTAATGGTCCAGTTATAGTGTGACCATATAGAGCTTGTGTAGGTACAATTGAGGAGATGGTGGCTGCTGGGCAAGGACAAGAAGGAAGTCAGTCTCCCAGTGGGGCCAGGGGAAGGGCGTGAAGGAATTGTTTTGGGAAACTCAAGCTGTTGTTTTTTTCCTGAATCTCTCTCCCCAGTCATTGAAATAAGTGTCTTGTGAAACTAACCTGTAGGGTTAGATACCTGAACTTCGACTGTGTGAATACACCCTTATCTAGCTTAGTCATATCTGCTTTCCGTTCTTTTGCAATGAATTGAGCACTCGATGTCAGCCTTGTCAGCTAGATGTCAGTGAGCTGACAACCTCTGTACCAATTCATACCACTCTGTAAATACCTACAATCCTGTTTCACTAAATAGAAAAACATTGTTGCTAGCTATCTAGTTCTGTCTATGACTATTTCTTGGTTTTGGACCTTGTGAGTTTTTGGCATCCAGTTATCAAAACTTTAACAGTTTTAGGGGACACAAAATTCAGACTAGTAGTCTGAATCCTGTCAGTGATGCTACAGTACTGAGGAAGAACAGATACACCATGTTGTTGTGTGGCCCTAAAGTCTCCTCTTAGCCCTTTAGACAAAATGGTCTGTTTTCAGCTTTGACCCATACCATGTACAGACTGTTTTTAGAGGAGGTGCTCTGAAACAATTAGGAATAGGACTGAATCTGCTCTGAAGGTGTAGAGCTAGGGTTTACATTTATCATCTAAAAAGGAAACAGCAAAACAGTTTTGGACCCAGGCTTAGATTTTATAAGCAAAATGTTTTATAAGCTCCAGCATGCACAGAAGTGCTCCCATGAATTTTAAAAAAAAGGTCAGCTACATTTAAGAATACTCTTAAGCATGTCCTTTTATTCTTGGTGACCCAAACACAAGGAGCAAGAAACAAAGCTGGTGAGAAGTGACAGCAGAAAGTACCTTGCTTAGTCTTTCTGAGCTTGGCAAAGGGTAAATTTATAGCGGTCACTGTTTTTGTGGTACCTAAACTCTCCAAGTTTAGGTTTGACATCACAAGATAGGGTTAAAAATCATCAAATTAAACCAAACATATTTATGAGCCATCTGGTTTCTGAGTCTTTACAGTTTGTGTTTGCTATCCTGGGTAACTATTAAGCAATTTTTGTTGCTGTAATTTTCATGTCATTACATGGCTCCAGAAACTACATGTTTAAGAAAAACACTGTAGAGAACTGAATTCAGAATAGAATTGTAGGCACTGGCAGCACTGGAGACATTTCTCGCTCTTTCAATCATCCTAATATACTACTAAAAGTAAATGTACAGAATAAATCCATTTTTTCCTTTGAATGTGACTTTAAATTTAAAGTTAGGCAAAGTGGACTGCAAGGTTGTATTATCAAACTCTTTTACAATATGGTAAGGGGAGTCAGATTTTCTAGGGCTGGTTTCCAGTTCTGCCACAAGCTTTATGTATGATCTGGGGAAGGCTGCTTAGTCTTGGTGCCTTAATCCTTCTCCTGTTTTACCTATTTTTATCCGCCTTATTCCAGTGTGGTGAGACATAAAACAGTATGTTTTAGTTCCTTGAAACAGATCCAATGCATGGAATTATTTTTATTTTGGGGGCCTTTTTTAAAGAAATATAATTAAGGAGAACCTATAACTCAATTTTGGTGCAAATTTAAATAGTGGCTTTGAAAAAAAATATTATTTTTTCACACTGAATGTTTGGTTACTGATAAGAACTTTCTGACAGCATTGGCTTTTCCATTGGTGGAGGAAAGAAAGGTGTTCTTGAAGGGGTGCATTTGTATTGGTTTTCCATAATGTATCCCTATCTACTCCTGAGAAGGCACAGTGCTGATGAATAGATATAAAATTCCCTCTTGTTCCTCTGGTGATGTGATTGATATTCTTCATGCCAACTCGGTCATTTGTGACACTGAGTCCATTTTCAGAGTGCAGTTTCAATCTTGGGAAGAAAGACAGGAGAGAATATAGCTGTAATTGCTGGTGTTGGGTTTCTAGATGCAACCAAATGCTGGTGCTGTTTGAAACTGACGTTTTGTGTATGCTAACTAAAGTACAGTAATCAGCTTCCTTTTCTCCATCTCCCTCATCTTTTTGACAGAGCTGTGTGCTGAACTTTATCGGTTTTCTGAAGACAAACTTGGTTTTATGGGTCTTGGAACTTTTCTGACTATTTTGTCTGCAGTGCAAAGCTGTTCCCCATCCCCTGCACCTTGTCAGCTGTGCTGCTGTGTCTTGCTCTTTCTCCTGTGGCTTGGCATCTCTTATACACAATGTGTAGGACCACCTGGCAGGCTGAGCTCAATGAAGGATGCATCAGTGTCTTTTGATCTTACAAGAAGTACACAGCTTGTTTCTGTGCTGCCGTTACTCACACCTGACATGAGCTTTAAAAGAATGCAAAGCAATCACTTGGTGTCTCTATGCCTGTAGCTTCAAAACCCAGATTCTCAGCTGTGTAAAGAGGAAGAACTAAGTGTGTGCAGAGAATAAAGTGCATGCTACTCAGGGTGAGTGTGCTTTGGAGGTGAGCATTGCTTACAGCACCAGAGAACACTAGCCATGATGCGAGGAAGACATTTGCAATCTCGGCTGCCAAACTGTGAAATACCCTGCTGAAATTTGTGTTGAGTTTCACACTCCACCTGTTTGTTTGATTGCTTTCCTCTTCTGGAGTCCAGCTGGCATTGAGAGGCTCAGCTGTTAAGAAGCCCATTTGGGAGTCTCAGCTGGCATCGGCAGACTCCACAAGCTGCTGGAGCACTTACTGGCAAAGCTGTGGTCCCTACCTTGGAAGCTGGCAACAATTTCTAGCTGAGGCTGTGAGGAAGATGTTTGAAAGGTGTTTGACTCTTGTCTAGAGCTGACAGGGTCGTGCTGGGAAGATGATAGTAGGGGTAGGTGTTTGCCCACCTTCACTGGCACGGTAACTGCATCTCCTCTTCAGAGACCCAGGCACTGCACTGTGTGCCCTCGGCATGTTGATGTGGAGGTACAGCAATGACCATGACTGCGTTCAAAGCCAAGTGCAGGTCTCTCTGTGCCCAGCACGCTGCAGCCTGCTGCCTTGCTGGGCTCTGTCAATGAAGCCTGCCTTACCGGTGTCCTAGGAACTGAACTGGCTTTCCATCATGCCTCAGAGTAACTTTAAAACCTAGTCTTGCGCTGAATAGAAGACAGTAAAGTAGGAATTCAGTGCTCTGACAGCAACTACTCTCTACCCAGCCCTCCCAAAATATTACAGTATAGAAGAATCCGAATCCAGTAACAGATTCTAACTTGGATACTTCAGATGTGGTTATGGCACTATGCCAGGTTACATGGCTCTCTTTCTTACTGCAAGATGAAATTACTTCTTCCCAAAGCCATGCCTAGGTGGAGAGCAATGCAACTGCTTCAACATCTGCTTCCAAAAGAGTGTACTATCTACTATTGACTATGCAGCACGCTGGGACTGCATATGTTGTGCATGCTCTGTCACACTTGCTCGTTACTGTAGATGAAGTGGAGTTCATCCTTTGTTTGCAAAGAAGCAGTGACTTTTATGAACCTCATAGCTGGCTGTTGTAGTGATAGGTATTTACAGCACCATTTGCAACTTCCTTATGCAGAGGAGTTGAGGCTTCTTCACAGGGAGCTGGCACAGAAAGGACATTTTGAGATGTGTGATTCTGTGAGAGCTCTGGAAGAAGCTCTGCTGAGCACTGATGGGAAACTGAAATGACACCAATGATTTCTCCATATTATTCTCTCCTCCACTGGGAGGATATCTAGTGGAATACCAGGTGGGCAGTGGGAACTTTTGACAGTCCTATACAGAAAAGAACAATACTACTCAAATATATATAAAGCTTTTTCCTGTGGGTGATAATCTGCTAGATACAGATACAATTTCAGGCTGTTTACAGATGAAAAGGTGGAATGAGATGCTGGATGAGCAGTCCAAGCATGATCTAAATGTACAGAAACTGTGACAGGTGTGCTGCATTTGGTAGGCACAAAGAAACGAGGAACCCATGCTTGGTCTGCTAGCTCATTTCTGGATGTCAGAAGAGTGAGCACTGAAAGTGTAGGAATTGTGTGGAATTAAAGAACCTTTCAAGCAGTGTCTGTGTTAATTGTTAAAAGCTACATGCCACTGTGAGGCTTTTTGTCACCTTGCAAGCTGCCTTATGTAAGGGACTCCACTTTGATATAGTGCACAGGGGGCAGAGCCAGGTTTGCTTAAGGATTTGTCATGATTCATACTTTTTCTGGGGGCCAGCAGAGAAGAAAACTCCACAAGCTCTTGACCTCAGTGTTGTTTATTTTCCTCATTGTGCTGGCTCATGCATTCTGGCTGGTGTCTTGGAAGCGAAGAACTAAGGCTTTGTCTGTTGTTCAGCTTAGCTTGCTTGTTTGAGGGCTGAGGAATAGAAACCTCATTTTTCTCGCTTGTGTGGACAGGTCTGGAGTGACCCCTTGCCAGCAAAGAAACTCCAGCTGCAGGCCAGTAGTAGTCAGGCACTGAGCTTTGGGGACACTCTGTTGGGTTATGTAGTCTCTTTCATAATTCTCTGATAAAGGCCTGGTTAAAGTGAGTAATTACTGAAGTGAGCTGATGGTCTCATGGTATTTGCCCACGAATCCCTTCCAGAGAGTGACTGCTCTTCTCATGATTCCAGAAGAACTTAGTACTTCAGAAGGTAAGGGGTGACAGAGCAGGTCTGTACTCCAGCAGCCACAGTGTTTCATGAATTCACTCTAATAGAAGATGTTCTTATTTTCTCTTGAACAAATGTAAGAGCTTGAGTTGAGATATCCAGAGAATTCAACATTCATGTGTTATGTTTGTTTGCATCCGGTGTTTTTTGCGTGCTTGGTTTTTGTGCACGTAGATGCTTTCCAGATAGATCCAGAAATGCATCCATTTCTGTTTCCCTCCCACCTGCAAAAGAAATAGCTCAGGACTGGTTGGCGGGACTGTCCCCAATCATTTTCCTACAGGCACCATTTTGTTCATTAGTGTTTAATCAATTTATCCATGGTCTGAAAGGAAGTCAGGAATTTTCCCATGAGTCTTAGTTTTTTTGCAGACAATAATTCTGATTTCTTTTGCATTGATGTCCTTGCACTGATTTCACACTGGGATGGATTTTCTTGGTGACATTTTCATCTTCAACATGAAGCTTAAGACAGGCTGAAACATCTTTGAAAAGAATGAATGAGAGAGGCCCCCTTGTCTTAAAATGGATCAAATCAGTGCTGGTATGGTCTAGCTGTCGGTCATTTGAGCTTTATACTACTCATTTCCTTCCATAAAGCTCTTTGGATATAAGAGCTGGGGGATATTTTCAAAGCACAGTTTGTGAGTGTTAAGAATATCAGAATAGCCATGATAGTGTTTGCTGTGCCAGTGTGTTGGAGTAATTCATAAAGCTGTTGAACACTGGAGCTCATCCTTGCAGTGATGAGAGAGAGTAATCTGAGGCCCTCTTCCTTGGGAGGAAAGAAATTCCTAATTTCACCATTTCTATTTTGGCGCACTGATCCTGAAGTGTTCCTTTAAAAGAAAGGAAGGGCTCATTATATTTAAGGACTTCCTGTCAGAAGTAAAATAAAAGCCTTCATATGAAATATCCCGTTACCTGCTTTCCAGTTGGGAAGTGTGGTACAGTAACCCAAAGATATCCTCTCTAAACCACACCTTACTCTCTTGGAAGAAAAAAGTAAAATAAAATGAAAAGCCAGGATAAGGAAGTATCCTTACAACATTCATTTACAAACAGTGTAGTAAAGTCATTCTTTACAACATGACTGCCTGTTTTCTGTTTTATGTGTTCTGAGAACAGTGAGATCATCTGTCTGTCATCCCCTCTTTCTCCTACGTTTCTTTACTGGAGGAGAAAGCAAGCAAAAAAAAAATGAAATGCAGGTGACCAGTCTTCTGTTTGCAAAGTCAGTTTCCTACCAAAAGCAGACCGGTACAATTCATAAATCTTGGTTATGTTGTTTTAGGCCATGAGCAAAAACTGTTGTGTTTTTTCAAATCAAAGGTCATTTTTTTGGATCCAAAAACAAAGTTCGGATCTTGGCACAATGACAGAAGTGTCTTTGAAAATAAAGAAACAATTTTCCAAACAGCAATAAGGTAGTGTAAGTCATCCCTGACTTTTAGTCCGTTTAGGAAGTGCTGAACACCAGGGCTCTCCTACCCACTGAGAATCAGTTACACAAAGTTCATTCCTCACAACAGTAATCCCAGTTGCAGTTTGAAGAAAGATTCTACACCTCTTACACTGTGCTGGCTGCGAGTTAAGGTATTCATACTGGAGAGTCATCTCTCAGGTGGCAAATATTTTGAACAGTGTGAACAAGCTTAGTGCTAATCCTTTCCATAAGAGAAACGTGCAGACCTTAGAAGACTGCCCAGATTCACTTTCCTCCAAAGACTTGGCTCTCATGCTACTCTAAAACAGTAAGCAATGAAAAGATCACTCTTTTTAATATTCAGCATACCATCAGGGCTCGATGCTTATTAAATTGTCTTGTTATTAAGAAGACTGTTTATATTTGTGCTGTGATTCAAGTTAGCATCCTAGCCCTGTCTGCACAGATTGATTTCCTGATGACTACTCCAAATCTTTCTTTTTTTTTATGAAGGTCCCTAATAGTTTACAGTTTTTGTTTCTAATAGATCTTTCACCAGCCTCATGCATACTATACCCTAGAAAGTGCCTTTCTTGCCATGCTACTGTGGCCTGTTGGGCCTCACTGACAAAGGACCAGTCTTCTGATCTCTGAACCAGTCTTCCGCATTTTGTTTGTCCTGTTGCTGTTGAGGAGGGACTTTGTCTTGGCTGATGCTGTTCTCCTCTGAGACACTTTTCCCTCTGGCTGAGACTTTTCCTTTGCCTTCCTGATTTTTGACCTCCTCAGTTTGGAAATGGTGCCTACTTGCCCCAACTCTGTCATTGTCTTCAGTTTTGTCTGCTTTGCTGCTTGGAGTCTGAGGTTACCTTGTAACCTGGTGCTCCCATAATTGCTGCTTCTCACCACTGCTTTCCGTAGCCTGTTTTATAGCTGTGCACAGACCTGCTCACTTGCATACACACACAGCAAGGCCATGGAAGCTTGCGTACAGTGGTATTTCCCTTTTTTAAACTCTCCTGCGCCCATCTTTTTTCCCTCTGGGCTGCAGCACATCGTGTCCATGGGGAGTAGTCTCAATAGTTTGTGCCCACTGATTTCTGCTCTGTACTTCTAAAAGGGTGTCTTGTGATGATACAAAACCACCAGCTAGTAGCTCCCACTCATCCTCATGTCTCATTTCACCTTTTGATCATTGGTTTCTTGTCTCTCTAGTTATCTGTTGCTTTTGGAGTGTCTTTCTCTAACTCTCTTTTGCAGTTAAATCTGCAGCTTCTGGGAATAATGTGGCATGGTCTGTAATTTATTTGTGGTACGCTTTTTTTGTCAGTTGTGCTAGACTGTGCAAAATATTCCTGCAATTCCCTAATTGTCATTCATGTAAACATGTCCACTTCTGGAGAGAGGCTGGAGTAGTAGCCCATGGTGCTGACATAATTTCTGTCATTAAAAGTAACAAAAATCCGTTCTGACTTTTACAAGTGTTGGGCTGGGATTGAAAGAGATTGTAAACTGTCCTCTTGTTTGATGATTATATTATTTGTGTCATACCTTGTACTGTTTGTATCTTTAAATACACGTGTGTGTTTATAAATATGCACACAAAATTGGAAAATTAGTCTTTCTTATTAAACTTCAAACATCTCCTCTCTCTCCTCTTTCATCCTTTCTTTCCATCGCTTTTCTCAATTCACATATTTTGGTTTAGTGAGAGCCTACTTTGCAGGATTCATTCAGAAATCGGTAGATGCCTGATACAGGGAGTCTATTATAATTTTCAGCTTATGCATGTGTACTTAGCATTTGCTTGTTTATGTCTCTGTTAATTGTCACGACTGGCTTTCATGGTCTTGGTTTGTCTCTTCCTTGACATGATTTCCATCCCATTCTGGTCATTCAATAAACAGGAGTGTCCTGGGCATTAGGTGGTTAGGAGTCGGTGCAGATTAACTGGAAACACTTTTCACTGCAGTTAACCTAGTGATCGACCTAGTCATAGTTCAGTGGATGTTATGAGAGCTCTTTTTCTTCCAGGTTTGCTAATTCCTTCTCTGGAGGCTGTGCCAGTGCTGATAAAACTCTGCATTTCCCTGGGCTGCATGTAGAAATATTTTTTTAAATTTCAAATTACTTCCTAGACATCTATTTACTTGGAAACCATTCTTTTTATGTCATGTGACTACTGGACAGGGTCTGCTCCTGCATCTGCATCTTTCATCTTCAAGATTGTTCCTCGAAGTTACCAACTGATGCCAAAGTTCTCCACAGCATAACATAAACATCCTCTCCATTTTCCATGTCCTGATTTTTTTTTTTTTTTTTTTTTTTTTTTT
>Ga0065711_1001959_pt1 | contig 37904 bp, 21 predicted proteins | sample Hoacrofraction12_FD_59098 | JGI IMG/M metagenome (GOLD analysis project Ga0065711, IMG submission 59098) | Hoatzin crop microbial communities from Cojedes, Venezuela - Epithelial fraction 12 v2 (version 2) | ecosystem: Host-associated > Birds > Digestive system > Esophagus > Crop | place...
CCCAGGGAGGTTGTGGAGTCTCCTTCTCTGGAGATATTCAAGACCCGCCTGGACAAGGTCCTGTGCAGCCTGCTGTAGGTGACCCTGCTTCAGCAGGAGGGCTGGACTAGATGACCCACAGAGGTCCCTTCCAGTCCCTACCATTCTGTGATTCTGTGATTCTGTGAAAATTCCCTGCTTGTCATCTGAAACAACACTGGCCAGTTTCAATTCTAAGTGAGCTTTGGCCTTTTGTGTCTTCTCCCTGCATATACAAACTACAGCTCTGTAATCTTCCTGCAACGCCTGGCCTCACTTCCAGAGTTCATACAAATTCTTTTTCCTCTGGAGTTCCACAAGGAGTTGCCGGTTCAGCCAAGCTGGTCTTCTGCCCTGCTTGCTCGACTTACAACATGGTGGAATTCCCTTCTTGTTCTTCTAAAAGGTGGTTCTTAGAGACTGACCAGCACTCATGGTCTCCTAAGCTTTCAGAGGCAGATTCCCAGGGTAGTCTGCTAAATAGCTCCCTGAGTAGCTTAAAGTTTGCTCTCCTGATGCAGTAGCAACCAAAGACACATTTTCCCCATCAGGACAGGTGGATGCCATCAAGCCCCAGCATACCTTCTATCTCAAAGGCTCTTCCACGGTTTAAAGACCCAAAGTTTTGGCGGAGGCACCAGTCCTGGAGCCGGGTATTGGTATCCTGGGCTCGCCTTTCTTCTGAAGTCTCCCCCCATTATTGGGAGGATTGATGAAAACACCATCTATGCTCCTGAATTTTTTAGCATTCTTCCCAGGACTCTGACATCTCATTTGATTGACCTCAGACTTTTTATTGTGACAGCATTAGTACCCATGTGAAAGAGAAGGAATGGATAGTAGTTGGAAGGCTGTACTAGGCTATTCAATCTTGAGGTAACGTCCCAGATTTGGCCACCAGGGAGGTAGCAAACTTTCCTGAAGAGAGAGGCAGGTCTGCAAACCTGTGCTTCCATTTTGCATAGAAGTGAATCACCAATGACCATAAGGCACCGTTGTTTCTTCTCTTCGTGCACATTTTGTTGCAAGGAGTATATAGCTTTAATGCTGACAGAATCACAGCGTAGTTGAGGCTGGCAGGCACTTCTGGAGACTGCCCAGTCCAACTGCCTGCTCAAAGGGTCACCTACAGCAGGTTGCCCAGGAGTTCTGTCCAGCTGGGCTCTGAATGTTGCCAGGGATGCAAATGCTACAACCTTTCTCAGTAACCTGTTCCAGTGTTGACCACTCTCACAGTAAAAAAAGGCATTTTCTTTTGTTTAAATGGAACTTTCTGTGTTTTATTTTGTGCCTATTGCCTCTTGTCCTGTTGCTAGGCTCCACTGAGAAGATTACGACTTCATCTTTTGCTCCCCCCTCACCCACTGATCTAGTTATTTTGGTTTAGAAGGCTGCGAGATTGGTCAGGCATGATTTCCCCTTCACAGATCCATGCTGACTACTCCCAGTCACCTTCTTGTCCTTCATACACACAAAATATTTCCAGGATTAGTTCATCCATCACCTTCCCAGGGACAGAGGTGAGGCTGACTGTCCTGTAGTACCCTTGGTCCTCCTTCTTGCCCTTACTGAAGACAGGAGCGACATTTGCTCTCTTCCAATCCTCAGGAACCTCTCCCACTTGCCACAACCTTTCAAAGATAATGAAGGGTGGCTTCACAATAACATCTGCCAGCTCCCGCAACACTCGTGGTTGCAGCTCATCAGGCCTCATGGACTTGCATGTGTCTGCTTTGATGAATACTCCCTGACCTGATCCTCCCTTACCAAGGGTAAGACTTGCTCCAAACATTCTCACAGGTCGCAGGGACTTGGGACTCCTGAAGACAGGTCCTACTAGTAAATACTGATGCAAAGCAGCAGCAGGCCCACATTTTCCCTAGTTTTCCTTGTGCTGGTGAAATACCCATAGAAAACTTTCTAGTTGCCCATTCAAGATTCAACTCCCAGTGAGTTTTGGCTTTCCTAACCCCATTCCTGCATGTTCGGGCAGTGTCCCTCTCTTCATCCTGAGCTACCCGATGCTACTTTCACCTCTTTATAGCTTGCTTTATGTGTCTGAGTTTTGTTATGAGCTCTTTGTCCATCAGTGTGGGCCTCCTGCCACTTTGCTTTAATTCCTGCATGTTCTTGAGCTTAGAGGAGGTGATCCTCGGAAATCAACCATCTTCAGCTCTAGTTATACTTTGTAGACTGTTAGTCTTCAGTAGAGACTTTACGGTATTTTTTTTAAATAAAGAAAACGAGAAAACGGTCATGGTATTTGAACACCAGAACAATTACTATCAGTATCTCTATAAAAATAGTAATGGCTTCAGATTGTAGTTAGAAAATGTATACAAATGGAGCATCCTTCATTTTTTCTAGATCACTAGGAGAACAACTTAACAGTGAAGGCGAAGAGTGACTAGAGTATTTTGTGCACAAAATTGATCACACAGGATGAGAGGAAAGGTGGATGTCACCCTGACAGTGGAAGGAAAGTGATTCATCTGTGGGCTGAGTTATTTAAAAATCAAGCAAGATTTTCAGAAGTACTAAAGACACCAAGGAACTCTTTCATCTGTTGCTGCCTTCATACGTTTGGAATCTATAAGTGTAGCTCTCCCTTCTCCAGATCTTTGTATCATCTAGCCCCTAGATTTGTGCTGGCAAGGAATCCTATTTGGTACACCGGGATAAGTGTCTATCAGCAGTCATTTGCAGAACTAGGGCCTGAGACTATTGCATGCTTATGAAGAGGATCTGTCTCTCTCTTTGTTTGAAAAGTGCCTAACAAAGTAACTCCGTGACTCTCTAAATGCTACTGAAATTCAAACACTAAATTATAATACTATTATAGTAATTTCAGTGATCTAGTATGTCAATATTTTTTTTTTACATGTTGCAGTCATGATAGATCTTAACATTTGTATACTTTTTAAAATTTAAAGATTGAAAGATTAATCTTTTTGAGTTTGTGTAAAATTTTGATCTTTGTAAAGTCACCATTTACCAGTAAAACACATCCATAAATAAATAAATAACACGTTTCCTTCCTGATGCAGTGTCAAATAAAAGGCCAAGAAAATGAAAGATAGGTCAAGCCTAATATACTTGATTTTAAAAGCTAGCCAGGACACTGTGACATTGAAAAATGAGAATCAAGGGAAAATAATATGCAGAGGTTTCAGTTTAACACAATATTTACTGATGTCACTTCATTCTTGGATATGGTTTTAAGTATCGATTTATATTCTAATATGCAGGCCTTAAGTGCAAGCTGTTACCTTGAATTGATGTTATTGCCTTTGGAATTGTTATTCTCTGACTGTGTGAAGAACAACTTCTTTAACAGAAGCCTACATTTTATGTAAAAACACTCATTATTTAGCAGTTAAATAACATCAGATCTTACCAACCTTTGCGATTCCGTGAGTTCAGAAACACCATGGCAAAATCTGCTGTGCTTATTACTCATTCTGAACACCTGCTTTTAAGATCCTTTGCCAAATCTCTTTATGGTCAGTCTTCATCCCTGAAATGAGCAAGAGTTGGGAAGCATCACTTCTTCAAATGGTTTTCATTACAAAGGTGGGGAAAAGAGTGTCTGCCGCCTCATGTCTTGATTTTCTCTAATAGTGCTTCATACTTGCAGATCTCTTTGAGTTAATTCATAAAATACCTGTGTATACTTGGGACTTCTTAAAGCCAGGCCATCTTCACTTAATTTCTTTAAAAAAAGGGGGAGGGGGGGATTTAAGCACACTTCAGACACCCAGGTTTGAAATCATTTACCACACTAAGTAGATTGTTTTAATAGCAGGGTTAACAACCCACCAGTTTAGAAACTTGCAGCATTTATTGTTAAAATGATCTAAAACTGTTTCACATCATAATGGCAATACCTAGCCCAAATTATTTGTTTGCAGTATTTCATCTTATTGCCAGACAAGAAAATAGCTTTGTTTTCTTACACAGGTAGTTATAGCTCTAAAAACAATTTGGAAAAGAAATAAATGTGTATTTACTCATTTGTGACTAACCTCTGTGTATATGAGAGCAAGGCAGATCCATTTTCAGTGCTTCAATGTCACCTACAATAAACTGCTATCTACAAGGTTCCTGCTCCTACAACAAGGACAGAAAGATGATGACAGATCTACAACCTACTATTCTGCTCAGCAGAAGAAACTTTCTTGCTACAGGTTGCTCTTCTCACTGAAGTCAATATTGTTGAGCCATGAACTGCAGTGACAGCAGTATTTTGCCCCTAGAAAATAAAAATACTGCAAAGCAATGAAGCAATGTACTCATGGAAGAGAACCAGAGAGGCAACGCATAATGATCAAATCTTCAATTACTTAATCAGCTATACAATATAACATACAAGGCTTTCCCTGCCCTTTCCAGTAAGCTACATTAATAAACAGCCTCCCTTAAACAAATGTACTCCAAGACTACCTGGATCTAGCTAATGATGGAGAATGTAGTATCACATATGCATGAGGAGGTGCTCTTTGAGTCTTAACAGTGATCTGAAATTGTCTGGTTCACCTGGCCATGTGTGTTTTTTAAATGTCATTAGCGAAAGAAAATTGATTAAATGTAATGCTATAGTAAACAGGAGACTGCTGTGGATGGGGCTATAGTACAACAACAGATGGCACAGGTTAAATCTATTTATTAGCCGTCACTTGGCAGGGAGACTGAAAAAGAGAAAGAAAAGAGACAAACAGATGCCAGCTGTAACATAGCTCTTGATATAATAGTTCCACAGCTTAAAACTAAAATACATTTCATTTTCCTGTCTCTCTCATTCAAATTTCCCTTAGCCTTCCACCACAAATTTTATAAATCCACTATTTCCAATTAGAAATTTTTAAAAATCTGCATAACACCTACTCTAGTATATTGCCAGACATCTGGTTTTCCGCTGCTGGAAAACATGAACTTTGTTATTACTCCAGCAGAAAATCAAGGATGAGAAGTAATGCAAAGTCATCAAACAGTGATGGACAGCTTGTTTGCCACGGCAAAGATGGGTAGCTTAACTGCCCATCAAGTGCTTTCACACAAAATTCAGTCCCCTCTTTGGTTATTGTACTACTGCACTGTAGTTCTTAAAGAATTAGGATGCCATTTTTCGCAGACATTATTCTTTTTTTCTCTGTGAAGTTTCTGAAGGGAATAAAAAAGTATTTTTAGTGTTTAAACTTTGCTTTTAGCCTCAAAAACCTAGTGGGCAATACAGTGGTCTCCGTGTTCAGAAGACAATTGTTCTATTATTGTTCCCTTAGAGCTCATTAAAATGGCAATGCTTTTTTTTTTTAAGGGAACAAGGCTGCTAACTCTGATGATAATAACATGGTGATCATCTCTCTGGGTTTCTTCCCCCTCTTTTTCCAAAGGTTTGGAGTTCATGGGAAAAAGGGTGGCTTGGTCACCATTAAATCAATCTCTCCTGATATCCTTTCATAAGTGTGAAATTAATTCTGAGTGATACTGATTATAGCAACTGTTTCCTGGCCATGGTCAAACCTAATTACTATTTCATGTGGTGTCGCACTCCTTTATTGTTTCCAGGTAATGTGGCCTCCTTTTCACTCAGCAGCCTTTACAGGCAGCTCCTTGTTAATGAATAGTAAGAGCTGAAAAAACCTACAAAGAGTCTCAAATGACCTCTTTTACATTGTAAAAAGATATGTGGATTGATAAATACACTAGGATGTGTTATTATCCATTATTCAGTTTTACAATTAGTGAACACCTGGCATGGGGAAGGTGAGATGGCTGTTTGCTTCCCATTAGTATTAATGTCGATCTCCAACAAGCACCAGAGAGCACACTAATTTCACCCTTTCAGAAGAGATAAAAATGTGAAACAAAAATAATTTTGCATACTATTAAGAGATATAGATTTAAATGCTAACTTTAAAGGTTATGGATTACATGCCTTTTCTTAAAGTATCATTTGTATGAGGCTTCCTTATAGAGTTGAAATAAGACTAACAGGGACTGTGAAAGGTCAGTCTATTTCAAGTCTACAACATAACAAGGAGATAGGTCAAGGAGGTGTAACACTGTAGTTGGGTAGAGCCAGACAAAGAACATCTTGTTTTGTCTAGCTGATATTATGCAGTAGAGCTGAATCAAGTTGATTTTCAAATACAATTTTAAAAAAACTCTTCTGTAAATCACAGATATGAAAGCTTGATAATTTTTGTTTGACATCTATTGGCTGTTGATTTGTTCTGTGTCTTTGGTCTCCAGATTTAACATTTTCCATTTTAATGTGTAAGCTACAAACTTCAAAGAAACATAGGAATACATCAGGCTCGCCAGTCATCAGTATCTTATAAAAAAGAAATGTTGAACAAAATCAAGGGGAATAGAATAGTTGTTTAAAACAGCCTTTTGAACCTCCAGAAATTCACAGCTAAGACTGGAAGTAAAACAAATGGCACAGGTGAAAATACTAATTTTAACTTCGAGGAGTCTTCATGAAATAAAGGAAGCTTTATGCACAAAGGTGTGGATTATTTTTCTTTAATGTGTGCAGGGGTATGTTTTTCTCAGCACTGAATTAATTTCTTCATGGTTTGTACTAAAAGCAACGTGACCCTCAGATACCAGGTAGTACATGTATCAAGGGTGTTGATCAATAGTTTTGCTATAGACTGAGATGCAAGGTTGCAGGCACTGTTCTTCTGACCCTAAACATGCTTGCTGGGTGCTCAGCCTCAGATTTGTCTGAGGAAAGGCACATGAAGACATTTGCTTTGGATTGGTCAATTAATAGGCGTAATGCTTTAGATATGGCTAAGTGAACCACATTCTGCCCTTGGGTTAACGAGCGCAATTGTCCTGCAAGTCCTCGTGAGTGACAATCCTGTGCAAGTGAACAGACATGCATTTACTGCAAGTTCTGATGATCCTACAAGTGTCAAGAGGCAAACTGAAACACATCTTTTCCAGCATCCACAGAGTTAAATAATGCTGCCTTTTAACTGCTCTTTAAACTACTCAGATCTGTTTTCAGCCGTCCACCGTATATATTACATTAGTGTCTGGGCATTTAGCTCAAGACTGAATACACACCTGCTAGGACCATACAAAACAGGATGGGAAACTGCATGCTGAAAGATAGTGCAGCTATTTGCTGAAGTACATTCCACTTTGAAATGACTTTTGAAAGATGAAATTTTTTAAAACTGTGCCTTTTCAGCAGTGACTTGAAACAACAACAACAACAAAACCCCCGTACCATAAGACCGAACATTTCATAAACATGAATGCAAGGCTTTCCAGAGCCCTTGAAGAGCTGCTGTAAAGGTTTACAGTAACACAGTATGTTGAAGCACGTCCCACAATAAGTTTTCTGTTTTGGGGCAATGAGAAAAATAGTACCCCATCTTTTAAAATTGTTACAGAGTTCCCTTTGAAACACTAATCACTATTTAAAACTAGTTAACCTTATCTTGACTATTACTTGATTAGTATGTATACGCATTCCTCGCTTGCTAAACACCATGTCAATGTTTTACAAAGAACTTTTAATCTTCTAGTGTCATCTAATTCCATAGAAGTTCTGTGTTAAGATAACAACACATTCCATAACTTAAAAGAAATTGTAGGGCTAATAAGGCTCTAGATGTTCTCCAGTTAGTTATATCTGGCATTAATTCAAAAGCAGTTGTCTCCTTCCCTGTCGTTCCTGAATATAGGGAACCTCAAGGGACAGGGACTGAGAGAAAAATGTAGTAGCTTCTTTTCTCTCTGACTTAGTGAAAAGCTGTCAGTGTTGGAGGCTAAACATCAGCATTTAAATCAGTGTAGGTGCATGTAGAGTCAGCTGGGAGTTTACTGGGGATGCAGATTGCTTAAACAGGAAGAAAAGGACTAAAACAGGGATGAATCTGGCAACAGGAAAGGAAAAGCAGGCTAACCAGCACTGGTTTTTAGTAAAGATGGGACAAAGGTCTGAGCCAGACTTGTACCAGTAGGCAACCAGAAATCATATATGACTTGACTTCTGCAAAATAAACTTCTCAAAGTTTAATGGATGTTTATATGTGGGAGATTTAGGCCAGGGAAACAGGAGTTTTATTCTTACTGGTTCTCCTGATTATAGTCTACGCAACGATGAGTTTAAGGGGTCCTAGGAAAAGATGGCTCTTAGAGATATTGGATAATGTTTACAAATTGCCAAGCTGTTCTTGTAAGGGGAGGGAGGGAGGGAGGGAGGGAGACCCAAAAGAGTAACTGGGTCCGGATGGTCCTGAGGTTCTCCATAGACAACTAGATCAATTCGGTCACAAACTAGGGTGATTCCACAATGTCATGAGAATACTGCGAAGACAAAGTAATAAGCAGGAAAGCAGATTTTGAAGGTGCTGCTGGTGAAGCTGCGTAAGGACAAAATCTATGCAGGAGAAAAAACCCAGAGTGGGTTTCTGCTGCCTACAAAAGCGAAGAGAAAACCAGCCTTTTCTGCTATACAGCTAATCACCTATAGATGACTCTTCCACTTTATTACATACTTATTTTACAAACAGCTTTTCAAAGCAGATGTTCCAGTTTACAGAATTCCTCCCCCCGAGACATCTTTACTTTTCTGCCTATGCTTAGCATTGCTAGCATTATTTTGCTAGGCTCTTGCATTCTCATTTTCTTTTGGTCCTTATATTATATTGTGAGATTTTTCTTCTGAGTCTCAATGCTTTTCATCTTTTCATCTGGGCTTGAGAACCTCTTTATGATTTGTTGCCAACCCTGTCTTCTGTTTTTTCCATCTGTGGTGTGTCCTTCTGGGTGTATGCTGTTCTAACAGAAGTCCCACCCTCTCAACATTTTACACAAATGTACTTCCTATTCCATTATTTTTTTTCCAATTCTGCTTCTAATGAGGCTTGAAAGACTGTCACTCTGTTTACTACCAGGCCTGCTGTATTATAAGCATTGCCTACTTCCATTGCAGCAACTTAAGGATACTCCACTCATTTAAGAAGATACTTAGAACTCTAAATTATATGTGCTCCATAATAATGTATTACTCTGTCCTCTAGCAGACAGAGTAGATTCATGAAACTAGTATAACTACCTGTTATCACATCTGTCTGTCACAGTTCAGGGCATTTATAACAAAGTACAAGTTTAGTTGTACTATTGTTATCATGTCACAAATAAGGCATGCTCAATTTTCAGTGATTTCTTTTTAATCTGATACTAACATGGACAGCAGAATATAATTTTATAACTGTGTTAGAGAAAAGGCTCAAAGCTTAGAGGAGGAAACTGAAAAGTAGAGTATTCTCAAATTAGTGACACAACTGGGAAGAGAACAGAGGTCTCTGTTCCCAGTCTCAATCCTTATGCACTTACTCAGGCTTTAAGACTGTGAAGTAAAAAGTGTTTGTTTTCTATATTAGCACCCCTGGCTTGCCTACCTTAGTTGGCAAAAAACAGAGACAAATGGATCTTCTCCACCTCTATTTTGAGCAACAAAAATTGTCAGATGCTACTTACAACTTAAAGATGAAGCTGTGCTTTTACCACTGAGATAGTCACTTGGCATTTTTTTGTATATGACACCTTTGGCAGTGGAAAATCTATATACCCAGTTTGGAAAAGCCCTGAGATTTACAAACCATTGCCCTGAGTCCCACTGATACCTCCTTGTACTTATGAAATATTTTAGCAATGGTAAGAAATTATAACCGCTGACATAGGAAGAGATTAGACTACGGAGACCAACTGCTCTGGAAGATAACACAGACTCTTCATTCTATTAAAAAGGGCGAGTGGAGGAGTGTTGGGATGGGGTAGTTTGATGCGATTATCCTTAAATTGCATTTTGCTGAAACACAGTATGGGAAGCGTAATTCCTTCTTCTACTTACTTCCCTTGCCTATCATACGGTATGAAACAATTAAGAAACATCTCATTAAAATGTTTACTATAATTTAAAGCTAGCTCAATTTCGAAAAGATTTGACTCTTTGTCTTGCATATAATGTTGTGATTCATCTGTTTGCAATTCCTTCTTGTTTGTTTCAGTGTTGCCATAGCAATTCTTGCATTTCAAGTACCATGTAAATTGTTGAAAAGTACATCTTTTCTTGATTATGTAAACAGCATGCTCCTATAGAAGGAAATACTTTACTATTATATGCACTAACATTGCATCTTTTGTAGCTGCATTCCCCCTTTTCAACAGAAGCATATCCATTAAGGTCTTATTTTTAAATTCTTTTTTTATCGCTACTTCAGAAGACTATCTCCTCACAATGACATTAAAAAGATTTGCTCCTCAAAACGTGCACAGTAATCAAATTATAAATGTTAATATATTTCCTTTTTTATAACTGTCTCGTAGTATCCTTGTGCAAGCCAAGCACTTAACAACAAAAGTCTGTGACACATATGCCAGAATTCCAGTCTAGTATCTCTCTGTAAATGAAATTACTTTCAGGCATCTGAGCAACACTCAAAACAGAAAGAAATGCATTAGAAAATACAAAGCTCACAAACAGTTTGGCATTTTCCTGCGTATAAAAGCAATGGTAGTCAGAACTGCAAATAAAGTTAAAGCAAGAATGGATATTGCACAAAGTGAGATCATTGGTTCTTTGGGAATGAGGGTTGGCAAGCTTTTGATTTTTCAAGATCATGAGATAAGCTAGGTTGGAAGGGACCAAGGTGTCTAGTCCAACCTCCTGCCCAAAGCGGGGTCGGCTTTGACATCATACAAGACCACTCAGGGCTTTATCGAAGAAAACCTTCAAGGCTAGAGATACCACAGTCTCTTCAGGCCCCTGCTGCACTGCTTGGCTCTCGTCATGTGGAAAATATTTCTCCTGACACCCAGTCTGAATCTCTCTTGTTTCAATTTATGCTTGTGGAGTTTGTCCCTCATCTTCCTGCCATGGACAGCTGTGAAGAACCTGCCTCCATCTGCTCAGTGACTACCCCATAGGTGTGGTGAACAACCTGGCTCTGTTTTCTCAGTGACTTCCCCATAGGTACTGTGAAGAACCTGGCTTCATTTTCTCAGTGACCTCCCCATAGGTACTGCAGAGCTGCTGTCAGGTGCCCCCCAAGACATTCCTCTTTCAGGCTGAACTAACACCAGTCCTGCAGCCTGTGCTCCAGCCTCCAACAGTCCTGGTGGCCCTCTGCTGAACTCCTTCCAGTTTATCGACATCTTTTCTGCATAGCAGGGCCTGAACTCACTTCAGCAGCTAGATATGGCCTAACAAATGCTGAGTAGTGAGGGATGATCGCCCTTCTCAAACTCCTGGCCATGCCTTTGTTCACACAGCCCAGAAGGCTGCTTGTCCTTGCTGCTGCCCAGGCACACATCTGCTGCCTGCTCAGCTCACTGCCCATGAGATGTTCCCAGGCTTTCTCTGCAGTGCTTCTCCTAGCTATTCCATTCCTACCCTGTGACATTGCCAGGATCTGTGCTATTTCCAGGGTCTCAGCCTTCCCAGAACTCAGCACTTGTCCCTGTTGAATTTCATCAAGTTCCTGTTGATGAGTTCTTGCAAGTCTACCTAGGTCCTTCTAGATTGCAGCTCTTTCCTCAAGTGTATTGATTGGTTTCCCGCAATCTGGTGTCATACACCAAATGGACAAAAGTAATGATGGACAAAAGTGTCCATCATCCCCTCCCTCACGTCACCGATAAAGATATTTAACTGGACATGTCCCAGGACAGATGCCTGCCATACCCCACTTGTTACCAGTCTCCTGGCAGAGTAAGATTCATTGAGTACTACCAATATTTAACCATTTTTTATCCATCTGCTTGTCCATTGTAATGTCCTAATTTGGATACAGGAGTATTGTGGGAGACTGTGTTAAGGGCCTTGTTAAAGGTAAGTCACATCCACTGTTCTTACCCTGCCCACAAATCCCATCATTCTATTATTAAAGGCTATCAGGTTAATGAGGCATGATCCTTGAAAAATCCATGCTGACTGTTCACAGTTTCCTGCTTCCCCTACATGTGCTCTGATGTGGGCTGTAAGAAGAATCTGTGGCTTTTTCAGGGACCAAACCACCACCCAGTGAGGGTAATCACCTTGTAGCTCCCTGGATAGACTTTTGGCCTTTTTTGACTACGAGAAAATGTTTTGCAGCATTTATGTTTCCTCGCTTGTCAGAAACCTTTCCCAGTCTCCATGACCTTTCAACGGTGACAGCAAGTAGCCTTTGAAGGAATTTGGACAACTGCCTCAACACCCGTGGATACAGTCCACTGGGTCCCAGGGACTTGTGTGGGTTGATGTCTTGCAAGCCATTCCAACCTCAACCCTCATCCCCAGCTGGTAGCTCTTCTCCTCCTTGAGCCCTGTCACTAAGCACAGAGGTCTGGCAGACCTTGCTGGTGAGACAAAGCAGGCCACAAGTATGTCAGCCTTACCCGTGTACACTGCCACTAAGTCACGCCCACCCCATCTGCCAGCAGCAGTCTCACATTTTCCTTGTTCAGTCTTTTGCTGTTCATGTCCTGGCAGAAGCTCATCCTGGGGCCCTTGACATCCCTTCCAAGCCTCAACTCTAGCTGAGCTTTTCTGATTACATCCCTCCTGCACAGGCAACATTTCTTAAATTCTTCCTTTGTAGCCTTGCCCTCCTCCCCTCTCCTGCACACTGCCTTTCTGACAGGAGCCATACCATGATCTCCCCACTTATCCAAGCTGATCTCCCAATACATTTACTTGGTATCCTGAGTTTAGGGATGGTCTGCTCTTGTGTTTCTGAATAAGCCAAATTTTGTCTCCTGATGCCCAGGATCTGTGCTCTGCACTTCTCCTTCCTCACTTCTCTCAGGATCTTGAAAACCACCATTTCATGGTCACTGCTGCTGGGGCTGCCATTGATAACCACATGCCCAACCAGGGCCTCCTTGATAGTGAACAGCAGATCCGGCTGTGCGTTGCCCCTCCTTGGCCCATCCACAGCCTGTATGGGGAAGTTACCCCTCGTACTCTCCAGAAATCTTGATTGCTTGTGTCCTGCCAAACTGCCCTTCTGGGAGGTGTCATGGGTCTGTGATACAGACACAGAGACATCCTCAAATAGTTTAAAGAAGGCTCTACCCATGTCCTCACCCGGACTGGCTGGTCTGTAACTCACTCCCACTACGATGTCGGCTTTACTAGCCCATGCTCTGACCCTGGCCCACAAGAGGTCCCCCACCTGCCATCTGTCCCACACATCTGACTGCTCCTTCGCACAGAGAGCATCCCCCTCCTCCTGTTCGTCTGTGTGCCTCCTGAAGGGCTGGTGTCTGCCCACCACAGCACTCCAGCCACGTGAGCTGTCTCATCTCTTCTGAGTGATCTCAGTGATGTCTCCGCTGTGCGAGTGCACGTGGTGTGCTAGTCTCTCCTACGTGCCACTCTGGCTGCGTGTGTATGTGCTTATACTTTTGAGATGCCTGTCCCTTCGCTCCATTTTACCATTTCTGAGGCTTCTCTTGCTCTTGATCCAACATCTCCTCACTTAATTGCAGATCACCACCTCCTTTTTCCATCCTTCCTAGTTTAAAACTCTCCTCTACAGTTTGGCCAGTGTGTTGACAAAGATGCTCTGGACCTGTTTTGCTGAGTGGATTCCACTTCTTCCCGGCAGTCTTCAATCCACAAAGTGTGTCCTGTGGGGATAAAAGCCAATTTCACATTCATGACACCTGCTCTACAATGACATGTTTATTGGTGTTGATCTGTAGAATCCACTAGCTCCCCTCCAAGTCTTTCCCTGGAACCAGAAGGGCAGATGAGACCCAGCCTGGGCTATCATGCCCTTGACCCTCACGTCCAAAGCCATGCCATCACTTTTAATATGCCTTTGCCATATACGGGAGCCTACGGTAGGCAGGAATAGTCCAAGGGCTGTCTAAGCCACAGATTCCCAAATCTGAGCTCCCCATAAGCAGCAAACCTCCCTAGACAGCAAGTCAGGTTAGCAGATGTGGGCCTCTGGAGTCACCCACTATTACTCACCAATTCCTCCTGGTCCTCCTACAGGACTGGGGCTCTGATGCTTCTCCAGACAGGACCTTCTGCCCCTCATCCCCTGTCAGGGCCCTATGCCTACTATGCAGCTGCAGATCTGCAGGCGCAGCAGCAGCTGTCCTCCCGTTGCCAGAAGTCACAAGCTTCCAGCGTTCCCCCTCATGGGACTCTCTGTGCGCCCCATGGTCACCCACAGCCTCTTCCTGTCTGTTCCCATGGGCAGGTGGCCGCTTAGGCTCTGCTCTCTGCAGAGCCTCTCTGAAGATCTCGTCAGCACAACGTGTCCAGCCGCCCCAGCCCTGGGACTGCCTGCAGCCCTGGGCACAGGGACCTGCTTCCTTCTCCTGGAGCCCCGTCCCAGCCCAGGCCACTGGTGTCCTTTACCCTCTACAGAGCAAGTAAACTGTCAGAATATCAAAGCAGGGAACAGTCAGTTCCAAACCCCAAAATATTTAACAAAAATTCAGCTGCTTCTCTGTAAGTGAAGCGTGTTGGAGGTAAAGGCCATTCCGCATCTGGTCTTCTGGTTCATGGTATTGCAGACTTTCCCCATGAACACAGTATCCAGTCTTTCCAACACCAGCTGTCACCAGGTGGTCTGGGCAGAGCAGCCTTTTCCTGTAAGGCATCACGCTGCCAACCATTAAGGTGTCTTCTCACCGCAGCCATTCAGTGTTGTGTTACCTCTGGTACATGTGTCCGGCACCTACAACCTATGTACCTAGCCTCACACTGAGGACTGCATGATAGAGGAAGATCTTGATGCCATATTAGCCCTTATTTCTCCTAAGAATTTGCATGGACAAATCACGCGGTCACATTCTGATTGCCATAATTTTCCACTCCTGTAGCTGAATGTCTGGTGTTCGCAAGTGGTCCCAACACCCAGTCCGAAGCCCAGTGCCTGGTGCCGTGTTGTCACCCCTGTGTTCGCAGCCTTCCCACAAGGCAACGGCAACTGTGATTAGTCAGTGAATTTCTGGTGGGCCCATATTGGTAAAGAAAAGCATGGCAAGACCTTGAAGGACTAATAAATTTAATCAGAATCACCAATGGTTTGTCATAGACCTGCTAGAAACTTCTGCTGCCTGACCAACAGCTGCAATATTTATCTTCTCTTGGGTGTAAGAATAGCTCACAGGAAATTTCAGACCTTTCGTCAGAGAAGTCTGTTGACTGAATTAGCTTCCTAAGGGTAGATTCACCAATGTGCTCTTCCTCTTCTCTCCATGAAAGAGAGAGAGAGAGAGAGAGAGACTGGAAAATATGATCTTTCCTCATTCCTAGTTTTTCAGGGACTCCTAGGAAGACGTAGATCTGACAGGCTCTCCTACACTTCTGCCTGTGAGACCAGTGTGGAAGACTGAAAGAGCATGGCTGCTGTTCAACTGCCAGCCGCTGTAAGCTTGAGTCTCCAGCAAAGTCCTAATTAGTTTTGGGGTTTGGGAAGCAACTGAAGTGTCACAGACACAGAACCACATCCGCAGTCCCTTCTGAGTGGAAGCTACGTGGGAGGTAAGCTTGGCTTCAGTCACAATACATAGAAGTGCATGCAAAAAAGCTGTTGATTTTCATGACAAGGTGATATTAACCTAGGGTTGTGGCTGAGGTCTCTAAGAAACAAAAGCTGTCACTCTTCCCAGAGGTTGATATTGACATATCAACAAACAGGGAAAAAATTCAGTTCCACAACTCTCCTGTTTTTCTGGAACAAATGGAAAAATGTACACATCTGTATTTATATAAAGATGTACACACCTATATACCTTTATGTACAGAAATCCACACTTTCATGCTGATAAATGTGGTGGCAGGTAAGCTAAGTCTACTCCCCTATTTAATATGAGTTTCAAAAGATGTAGTTATACTCTTCAAAGCTCCCATAACAATGGTACTAAGCCCTGTTTCCTTCTACCTACCTATCGTCTTTTCTTGAGCTAGTTTATAATAAGCAGGTCCAGTATAATTTAGACTTGCAGTCTTGCACCCTGCTGCAAGTAATGCTAGTATCCCCTTATTCTTTACATTCCAAATTNTGTTTCAGTTCCAGCCAACCCCTCATCTGCACTCATAAATACCAACCTTTTCCAAATATTTCTGAAAAATCCCTTTCCACACTCATAAGCAATATAGTATCCTATGTGGAGTTGCAGGTGCACCCATTAAAGGACAACAAACAGTATTTCTCACCTGATGTGTGACACACAAATTCGGAGGCTGTGTGACACAACAAATGAGCACCATGAGAAATTTTTTGTAACACGATTGACTGCTCAGCCCACAACCCTTCTGAGAACCAGACCAACACGTTCTCTGACCGCAGTCAATCTTTGGGAATTCTGTAGAGCACTAATGGCAACTTTTATCAGTATTAGATATGAGATCTCCACAGATTAGAATCTGCTTTTTTCCCAAGCCAGCTTTCACTGGCTGTGAAGATAAGTTTAGCAGCATGTAGAAATACCTGCTGTTGATCTGGGACATCTTCACCTAAAAAACTATCACCTAACTCATCTTCACCTAACTCACTACAATGTCCCATTCTAATCAGAAATTAGCCCTATAAAAATTCCAGCACAAACTTTCTTTTTGATTGGGTCAAAGAGACTTCCAGTCTATATCTTTTATCCTCAAAAAAATAATCCTGGAAGTTATGAATTTGGATTTTTTTTCCTTTACTTGCATGCTGTTAGCCAAGCAAACTCTGCAACCAAAATGTGAATTTTGGTTGCCTGTACCCATCTACAAGTCAGAAGGGAATCTGTTCACTTGCTCACTGCTCATTTCTCCAGTGTCAGGAGCAATAATCTACTCCAGGCATTAAAGTCGACACAAAAAATTTTCACATGCACTGTACAGAATGATTGCATTAATTTATGTCTTAAACAATTCCAGAAGACATCTACCTATCTTAATGGACTTTCAGCTTTCAAATACTATTACTGCATACCAACAGGAACACTACGACATTCTGAATATGATTTATTGGTGGTGCTACTGCTTTCAGCAAAATTAAAAATAGATATGGAAGCCACAGTTGAATAATCTTAAATCATAACTTCTTTGGGACTGTGTGCAGGTACATCACAAATAGAATATAATTGATCAGTAAACATTTAAATCAGTAAATCTGGTTGCAAGATTTTCAAAATACATTTTTGTAAAAATATCGTGATTGTTCAACCTGAAATGTATGAAAGACACTAACTTTATGGAGTTTTTGTTGGGAAGGTTTTACAGCATCCTAGATCAGACAGTTATTTCAAATGAGAGAGGAAGAAATTGAAAATCTGAATATTTTAACTAGAAATTGTCATTTCAATGCAATTTTACTTGTGAAAGTGCTTTAAAAATTTTTGGTTTTACTCCAGTGCAGAACAGAAACAAACTTTAAAAGCTTGACTGTTATAAGGAAACTGAATCCTAATCTTTCACCAACTCTAATAATTTTATTATTTTCCAGAAGATTACAAAACTGGACTCAAAATATTCATCCAGACAACAGTACTTTTTAGAGCCTCTTTCATCAGAGGAGCTCAAGTGTAATTAATTACACCTTGCAATACTCCATCCATGAGCATCATGCCTACGTACTACAGAAAATACAGCACAGAGATTAAATAATTTCCTGCTTTCAAACTAGTATCCTGCCATGGAAATCATATCTCCCGACTCCCAGTCCTTTTACCTGGACACAATGATTTCCTCAAGCCGTGGGGACTAATGACTATAATTAAGCCAACCCAAAATATTACTGTCCACAAAAGCAGAGGTCACGTTGTAGGTCTCAGAGGAGACAAAAGCTAAAAAGAACCTGTATTTAGTAAGTGACTTGCTATCTGTCAACAAGGAAAGTTCAAAATAATTTATTTTCTTTTGCAAAAAATGAGCTATTTCAGTATTATTGTCATAAAGTGATGCATCATTTATTTATCAAAGAAAAGACCACTATTACATCTGAAACGTGGACTAATTATTCTAAAAGCATTAATCAATTTGTTAAGAACTCTTTGGTAATAATGTAGTCTCTTTGTTGCTGCCACGGCAGGATTTACCTCACATAACTATAATCTGCTTACTGATACAAATACCACCTCCTTTTAGTTAATTTCAGGAAAACATTTTAGAAGTGCTCTAGGCTGAAAGGGATGATAAATAATTTTTAGACTGAAAGTTGAAGTGGATTGATTAGGAGCAATTTTTTATGTTTTACACAATAAAAAGATGAACTACATGGTTCACGGAGCCAATTTGCACAGCAACCTCTTCTCTCTAATTGCTGCTAGACTAATGTAGAAGCACACTCCTAGGAAGTAGAGAAATCCATTTACCCAATCATGTCATTTAAGTAGCAAACACAAGTAGTGGATTTTTCCATTACCTTTCATATTAGCCTTGCTACATTCCACCTGTGACCCTCATTTTAAGAGTGCAATGCTCTTTTATACAATTTTGTAACCATAATAAAGGTCCACTTCAAAATTTTTCAAGGTAGACTAAGGACATTTTAAAAAAAACATAATTAGGGACATAACCAATCTCACTAATTCCTGGTAATGTACTGTAAAACCAAATTATTTGCTAAAAGGTCTAATAAATTCCTATCTTCAGCAGCAGAAAAGAACATTTCCTCTATTTCCTCTGGTACAAGAATCTAGTGACTATTCTTTTCTGAATACTTACTCTGTGGTTGTCCCACCTACTGCAAAATTTATTTTAAGAATTGTTTGTTTTTTTCTTAACAGGAAATGGATAGACTCCTATTTAAATCAAAATAGTATTTTTTTAGTATTGTTCACATGAAAATAGGTAATATACTGTTGTTGGAGAGAAAAAAGCATATCCTTAGCTCCACTCATTCTAGCAAGTCAGAGTACACAAAATAATTAGCTATATGTTCCAGGTGTTTCCTTTAAAGACCATTTCTATTAATTGCTGGAACTGCATTAATAAGAATAACATAAATAAAAGCAACTCTGAGAACAGAAGTTGTTTCCTTGCGATGCTTCTAAGTTTCTTTATTGAAATCAGCACAAGTTTTAAAACAGTTATTTTCATAGAAAGAAAATGTAAACATGTTTGAAGAGAGTATTCTTCATTATTTCAGAATAAAAGCAAACAATCACAAAATCACAGAATCACAGAATGGTAGGGGTTGGAAGGGACCTCTGTGGGTCATCTAGTCCAACCCTCCCTCCTGCCTAAGCAGGGTCACCTACAGTAGGCTGTAGAGGACCTTGTCCAGGCCGGTCTTGAATATCTCCAGAGAAGGAGACTCCACAAACAACACCATTGACAGTGTCATGTTATAAAGAGTTTCCTAATAGACTGAAATATTTTTATACTAATCTTTGTATTAAATGTATTAAATAAATGTGAGGTGTTGTGACACTGTTACCACAAAACATTTAAATGTTATAGCAAGATTAAATTACAGGAATGATTTGGGAATAACTGTTCTAATTATGCATTACACACACAGAGACCCCCAAAATCTGAAAAAGTGTTACAGCTTTTGCTGCAGGGTACAACAGATCTGTACAGAGAAAATAGAACAACTGGAAATGACAGCTTATTTTTTTAATGACAGCAGCGCTACTTGTAACACGTTAATGCAGCTAATAACATTCTCATTGCTTATTGCTCTGCCTTAAAACATAATTAGAGAAACCTGCCACTTCTTGAAATACGTATTAACATTAACTGCAGTAATTCAAAACGAATGTTAAATATCTGCTACTTGTTTAAATACTGATTTGAATGTATTATTTAGATACTGTAACAGCAAGGCTAGCATGGATACATTAGTGTTGTAGTAGTATTTACTGGTTTTCAGCAGTACCTCGGGTTTTAAAACAGGCCTCACAACGACCTTGTTGGGATGTTTGGGAAAAAGAAGGAGTTAGCAAATACGTTTTTTACTAAGGCACATTTTAATGATTTTATTGCACATACTGGTAAAGACAGCACATAATGCTTTTAAAATAATTAGCATCTTGAAAAAGGGTCAGTAGCCACAGTCCGCCTGCTGTGTGTGCTGGTAATCCCACTACAGATATGGAATTTACTGAAGATTTAGATAAAATGAGCTAAGTAACTCAATCTTCAAAAGAATATGAGTTCTCCAAACCACACACAGCTCATCACCTATTCCAGGGAAACCAAAGAACAAGTGAAAAACGGGCTGTGACATCCTAGTTGAACAGCAGATACTGAATTAGCAAAGGCTGTTACAGCCAACATCTACAGGTTACCTGGAAGCAAAGCTGCACGTTCAGCTCCACCATGTAATAGCAAAGTGGGATCTTGACAGCACGGGTATAATTATCTGTCTGTGAATTCCTTCCAAAGGCTTTTCTCTTCGGCTCTTTCCTGAGACCCTTCCTAGCAAATGTTTGATATTGAGTAGGAGAAGTTGTGTCCTAAAATATTTACTGTTTTTTTTAACCTTCATTGTAGCGGCATAATTTCACTGTCTTTGTTAGCTTTAAAACTGATTTATATCAGTAAAACTGGGAAGGGAAGGAGGCTAGGCATATTTACTTAGCATTAATGTAAAAATCTTAAGCAAGAACAAACTGTGTTTTTAAGGTGCAAAAGGAATTCTGATAAACAAGGTTTCAGACTTGCACAGTGTGGATAATAAAAGCATTTTGCCTACTGATTTTTTAAAACAATTTACTAAATAAGCAACTTTTGCAAAATAATATGTATAGTGTTTTAAATTCAGATTGTGATTTTAAAAACTGGAAAACCTCCAGTTTTCTAGTACTGGAGGTAGTCATCAGCAGTTAGCTTCTTTGTGGATTCAGTTCTGGATATCACAGAAGTTTCCCTTTCTGCTACGGTGACCATATCTTCTTTATCATTTCTTGTTAATGGACTGCCCAGGTTGCAATCCTGAAGTTACAACTACTCATATAAGCCCGGTTTCTATCAGAGATGCCTGCTATACGTGAAGCTGTGTGATTGCTGAGTGACAGGAGTTGTGCCACAAGATGTCCCGAGCATAAGTAGGACTCCATTGGCAAAACTGCATTGATGGTTCTAAGTGGTAGATGCAGAAAGTATACTGCTGTGGACGTGCAAAGACGGCACATTTGTAGATCACAGTCCACTTTTGTTAGGACAAAAACAAGCCTTTTCGGTAAGCCCACTTTTTCTAGGTATAACTGCATCCGCCTCTGGGACACCTTTAGGAATATCTCAAGCATTGCCACTCTTCAAAAGAAGAGTGCCTGGTATTTTAATCCTAAAAAACTTTACAGCTGCTTATAATTTTACAGCCATAGGAAAATATACTTGAATGGATCTACCTCTGCTCTGTAGCTCCAAATCCCATAGCTGTGTTCAAGGTTTTCCCAGCTGATCTGGTCTAACCTGTTCTTAAAGACCTCCTGGCCATAGAGCCCACCACCTCCCCAGGTCCGTAACAGATTTATTCAAGGTCTCTCCAGACAGTACCTTTAAGAATATTTTCCTCCTGTCTAATCTGAATCTTTTCTGCAGTAATTTAAGCCTGTTAATTCTTGTCCTGTTGCAGACACAGAGAATAGATTAATTTCTTTCAGTGTGTAATAATATTATGTAAAAATCTTATGTGTGTTTGAAGACTATCATGTTTCCCCATTCCTTCCTCCAGTCTTATTTAAGCTAAACAACCTTTTTTCAATCTCTCCTCACCACAGATTTTCTCTATTGATGACATCATTCTTGCTGCTTCTGTGGATTTTTCCGGTTTGGTTCACCTCTTCCCTGAAGCATAGCTTCTCAATCTGCGCGGGGTAAACCTGCACAGATTTAGCAATGCTGACAAGAGAATTACTTCATGCGTTGTACTGGTTTTGGCTGAGATGCAGTTAATTTTTTTCACAGCCCCTCATATGGTGCTGTGTTTTGGATCTGTCACCAAACCAGTGTAGATAACAGAGGGATGTCTGAGTTATTGCTGAGCAGCTGCTGAGCAGAGTCAGCATCTTCTCTGTTTCTGATGCTGCCCGCCAGTGCGCAGGCTGGGGGTATGCAAGAGCCTGGGAGGGGACACAGTCGGGACAGCCAGCACCAGCTGACCAGGGTGGGTATCCCATTCCACATGGCGTAGCGCTTGGCAATAGAAACTGGGGGAAAGAAGGGGGAAGGGGTGATGTTTGGCATTACGACTTCTGTCTTCCCAAGTAACCGTCACGTGGAATGGAGCCCTGCTGTCCTGGAGATGGCTGAACACCTGCCTGCCGATCGGACAGAGTGAATGAATGCCTTGTTTCGCTTCTTTTGTGTGTGCGACTTTTGCTTTGCCTGCTAAGACTTTATCTCAGCCACAGGTTTCCTCTTTTACCCTTCGATTCTCTCAGCCACCTCACTGGCGGGGAGGCAGTGAGCAGCTGCGTGGGGCTCAGCTGCCCACCAGGGTGAGCCTACTGTAAGTGCCTTTCAGGTTTTAACCCTTTTCCTACTTCCCTGTCCGACACCTGTCATTTTCACAGCCAGAAGCGGCTGAGGTTTAGCCGCTCTGTGGTCCACTGCACTCCTTAACTCCCTTCCTGAAGAGCTGCTGCCTGATCAGTTACTGCCTGTACTTAATTTGAGCAGCCTGTTGCTCCTCCTCAGGTGTAATACCTTGTACCTGTTCTGACTGAATTTCATTGTAGGTTGTTTTTAAACTGTATATCCAATTTGCCAAGATAGTTTTGAATCATAGGTAAAACATTCAAGCGCCATCCTAGATTCCTGCCCCAGGCTAAATCCAGAGAAATTTTAGCAGAAACGGTTAAGTAATTTCTGAGAAGAGGATGACAGAAAAAACATACTATTTTGGCAGTGACTTGAAGGATGTTTTAGAAATACTAGTGTATATGATCCCACCTCTCCTATCTCTGTTCTGATAGGCACTACATCCCCAACCTGGCTGCCTGTCCTTTTCTGCCGTAACGTCAAGCTTCTGTTTTTTTCCAGTTCTGCAAGTTTCCAGTGTCCCAGCTTTCAGTTTCTGCTCATCTACCATCATCTTACAGTTCATGCTCAGACCCCTTCCCGCATCAATTCAAGTTTCTCACTTTAACTGTTCTGCCCTTTTGCCTCTGCATGCCTCCATATACCCAAATTTCCTTTTTCTCTATCTACCTGACCCTTGCCTCCCTCTTACATGTATCTCCAGTTTTTGCTTTCTGTACTTCTGTCCAGGTACTCAGAAACTCAGGACTGTCCTCTGCCCCTGGACAACCCTTTACAAAAACATGATTTGCTGCATCTTTCATGCTTTCGCTTCCAGTAGCCTGTGCCTTTTCCTTACTTTCTGTCTTCTGAAAACTCAGTCCTCTCCACTGCATTTCCCTCTTTCTCTCTAACAGACATTGAGGTCTTCAGGGCAGGGAAAACTTCTCTCCTCTTAGATGGCGTGCTAAGTGCCAGAGTGCTGCTGGCAGCCAGTGACTGCAATTATAGAGAAAGTCCTCATCAGTCATTTCAGTTTTGAGAGGCAGCACACAACGTGCAGTACAGTTAAAACAGAAAGCCTCTGAAGTGAGGGGTTGTGTGTGTAAAGTGGTTACCATCAGAGACCCTACCTCTAATAGAGAATCTGCAAATACAGGGGGTATACTGCAGTGAGGACAACAGTGCTGCCTCCATTTCAGCTGTTACGCGATTATCTGAAATCATATAAAGACCAGAAGCCTTGATTTTGGAGGAAATTGAGTGCAGAGAAGCATTTGAGAGTATGCATCCTCAGGCTAGAATATCAGGCATTAAACAGAAAATTCTTAATATTTCTGAGGTGTAAAACGGTTAGACTTGACCATCTTGGAGGTCTTTTCCAACCTTAATGATTCTATGCTTAAAAAAAATAGTTACGCCAGTCTCATGCTTCTTGGAGCAGAAATCCCTACTCTGCTCTCACTATTGTTTTCCCATTGTCTTCTTTTTCATCACTCAAAAGCCTGGAACAAGGAGGGAACATGATGGAAAAGTGCTGCATTCTTATAAACTCCATCTTGTGAGATTAACAGCCTCAATCGCCTTTAAGACTGCAAACTGAAGGGCAGAAAATCAGCTTTTTCTGACCAAAGACTTTATGCTACTTCATTTCCTGTACCTGAAAGGGCAGACTTTGGAGGCAGCAATAAGTTGCCTGGGGTACCCAGCCCGCTGAGCTGGAAGACTGGGATGGGGGAGCCGGAGGAAGCCCCCATAATCCAAGGGGAAATGGTAGTGACCTGCTGCACCACTTAGACACACACAAGTCTATGGGCCTAGATGGGACCCACCCAAAGGTACTGAGGGAGGCAGCAGAAGACTCATCAAGCCACTTTCAGTCATTTATCGGCAGTGCTGGCTGACTGGGGAAGTCCCAGCTCACTGAGGGTTAGCAACTGTGATGCCCATCTACAAGAGGGGCCGGGAGAAGGATCTGGGAAACTACAGGCCTGTCAGCCTGACCTCAGTGCCAGGGAAGGCCATGGAGCAGGTCACCTTGAGGGCCATCAGATGGCATATACAGGACACCCAGGTGATCGGGCTCAGCCAGCATGTGTTCATGAAAGGGCAGGTCTTGCTTGACCAACCTGATCTCCTTCTATGACCAGGTGACCCACCTAGTGGATGAGGGAAAGGCTGTGGATGTTACCTACCCAGAACTTAGTAAGGCCTTCGATGCTGTTTTCCACAGCATCCTTCTGGAGAAACGGCTGCTAATGGCATGGAGGGGCGTACTTTTCGTTGGGTAAAACACTGGCTGCGTGGCCGGGCCCAGAGTTGTTGTCAATGGAGTTAAATCCACACAGCTGGTCATGAGTGGTGTTCCTCAAGGCTCGGTATTGCGGCCAGTTCTGTTTAACATCTTTATCCATGATCTGGACAAGGGGATTGAGTGCTCCCTCAGTAAGCTTACAGACAACACCAAGTCAGGCAGAAGTGTTGATCTGCTCAAGGGTAGGAAGGCTCTGCAGAGGGATCTGGACAGGCTGGATTGATGGGCTGAGGCCAACTGTATGAGGTGCAACAAGGCCAAGTGCCAGGTGCTGCACTTTGATCACAACAACCCCATGCAGCACTACAGGCTTGGGGAAGCACGGCTGGAGAGTTGCCCGGCAGAAAAGGACCTGGGTGTATTGGTCAACAGCCGGCTGAACATGAGCCAGCAGTGTGGCCAAGAAGGCCAAGGGCATCCTGGCTTGTATCAGGAATTGTGTGGCCAGCAGGAGCAGGGAGGTGATCGTGCCCCTGTACTCGGCACTGGTGAGGCCGCACCTCGAGTACTGTGTTCAGTTTTGGGCCCCTCACTACAAGAAGGACATTGAGTTGTTGGAGCATGTCCAGAGAAGGGCAATGAGGCTGGTGAGGGGTCTAGAGAACAAGTCCTATGAGGAGCAGCTGAGGGAATTGGGGTTGTTAGTCTGGAGGAGGCTGAGAGGAGACCTTACTGCTCCCTACAACTACCTGAAAGTAGGCTGTAGAGAGGTCGTGTTGGTCTCTTCTCCCAAGTAACAAGTGATGGAACAAGAGGAAATGGCCTCAGTCTGCACCAGGTGAGGTTTAGACTTGTATTAGGAAATATTTCTTCACTGAAAGGGTTGTTGAGCACTGGAAGAGGCTGCCCAAAGAAGTGGTGGAGTCACCATCCCTGGAGGTATTTAAAAGAAGTGTAGATGTGGTGCTTAGGGACATGGTTTAGTGGTAGACTTGGCAGTGTTAGGTCTGTGGCTGGACTCGATGATGTTAAGGATCTTTTCCAACCTAAATGGTTCTATGATTCTATGTGAAATGTTGTTTTCTGTTTTGTACTATGATGTACTTAGAAGGTCCAAATGTGAGCAGGACCAACAAGATTAGACACTTCAGTTAATGAATACGTAATTAAAAAAATGGTACAAATCCCAATGAACTTATAGTTCAAGAAAACAAAATGTAAAGGAGGAAAAAAGTATGAGCATACACAACAGCAAAGAGAAACTGGAAGACAGGATTAAATTATTGATAAGGCTTCTGTGTGACTGAGATACTTGATCTCAGCAATATAAATGGTTCTGTGTGTATTTATTTCTCTAACCTCATGAAGATTTTCCTTAGAATAGCCCTGTCTACCCTCACAAAAGTTTACAGTTCTCACAATTTCATCACCATTTCATGTAGCATTGCTATGAATTCCAAACAATTATTAATTTATATTATGATGACTAATCTAATGCTACTTACAAATGTTCAGTTAGTGTTTTCAATTAGTTGGTTCTCATGCTTTAACAGATTAACTTGTGTGGAGGTTTCGGGTTGTTGTTGGGTTTTTTGGGGGTTGCTTTTTACAGTTTAAGAAGTACTACTGATACGGGGATTATGGCATTAACTGTACTTCTATTAGTGACTGTGAACATACCAGATTTTTTTAAAACAGATTATCCTGTATAAGGCCTGTGTTGTAACAGAAATGGATAGCAATGCCAGCAAACTAGGAACACATCTTATACGGACAAAATGTTTGCTTTTTGAATATAAGGTTCCATATAAATCAGACGCAGTATACAAGAATCATATTTTTAGCCAAAATTTTATATTCACCAAACCTTCTGGTGTAAGTGTAGTCCAATTACTGCATTTTCTTTATTTCCACCAGGGACTATTAACTTCAGAGGTACAAACTGAGGGGGTCCACGAGCACAAGGCTGCTGAAAGAATCAGGGAGGTAGCACTATATGCTTGCCACGCTACCCTCCGCACCCAGTACTACACATTTTCAGGGACAAAATATTGACTTGCATGGGTTGTTGATGTCAACCTTCACAAGCTTCCTGTATTTTTTTTTACAGAAAAAAAATTATAAAAATTTTCCTGTAGTTGCCCTAGTATTCCAGCATAAATTAATACTTAAATTCTTGTGTATGGGTTTATTTTGTTTACAGAATGTTTTCTACACACTGGAGGTGTGGAAAATCACATTTTGTGTTTACCATATCATTTATATATTTTTAGTAATGTATTCTGAGAACTCATTAGGACACATGGGTGGAAAATTCTCAGCTAAAGTAGAATAGTTGTTAAGCAACTTTAAAATTTAATTAGAACCCTTCACTGCATTTCATTATGAGGTTATTTCATAATTACTCAGTAGGTCCTAGGTATTTACTAATGCAGAAGTGACAGTACATGATACTGCTGAATTATAACTGCACAGCTGGAGAAGATACTTAGAGAAATAAAGAACAGATAAATGCATCATTTAAAAAGCACCAGGGGAAAACTCAGCATTGAGCATCCTCTCTCCCCCCCTTCACAGTTGTAAATAATACTACAAAATTCAGCAGGGTTGTTTGTCTTCTAATGACTTAGGGAGCCGACCAAATAGAACCAGTTCGTTCTGTACTTACACAGCTTACAGGAACTGGCATATTAGTACCTAGAAGACAGCTATGCTCCTCACCAACAGAGATTGCCAAACTGCTACAACTGGCCCTGTATTCACTGTGCTGAATTTAGTGCAGCCAGTCAACAGATGGAGTAGAATTAGGTTCAAAATACGCTGAGACGCATTACTTTTTTTGTGGAAAAAAAATCCTAAACCAACAATTCATTTTGCTTGAGTAACACCTACACTGCACACCCTCCTGAATTCTGCCATGAAAAATTAAGTTACCACCATCATTCAAGACAGTCTAAAGAATAGTCATATGTTACTACCTCTCAGAGAGATAAAGATTATTATTATGCAGACATCATTTGTGTACTTATTCACAGAAGTACAGCTTATGTTTTAACACTTCCAGACACAAGAAAGTAAAGTTCAATGGAATATATATAAGAAAACAATGATTTGCTGTGCCTTCCTTTTTCTTTTGACTACGAAAATTCCAATAGGAAACACAGTGTAGACACTAAAGCCCTTCAAATTAAGTAATATCTTCCAATTATTTTGCACATCTTCATTGGTATCTTTACTTAGTATAAATAAGTACATTTTTCATTTTTAGCTTCTCCTGCAGTTGAACTGGGCTTTCTGCAATCACTTACTTGTTTTCAATGTCCTGGACATCTTTGAATTTCCCTTTTTTCCCTCCTCTGCTCCTAACAAAGCCATTGTTTGATTCATGGAAGAAAACAGAGGATACAGCAAGCTTTTTCTCATTGTGATATTCAGAGCTCAACTTCTTAGCTTCCTTCCCTGCTGTTCTTTGCTTGGTCTCTTCCTGTATTTTCACCCCATTTTCCTCCCGCTGGTTCCAAAGGACGCCTGTTGCTATCCACCAGCAGAGCTGCAGCTGCGGCTGGGGTTTCACATGCGTTGAGCCAGCAAGCGCAGCTCTCCTTCACCCTCCCTCTGCTTCTTTCCACCCCAGCACCATTTCCTTCTTCGTACCGCAGGGAACTGACTCAAGCTAAAATCCAACCCAGCAGCTACAGAGAATTTTTAACCCAGCAGCATTATGGTGATGTTTTTGACAGTTTTTAACCCAGCAACAAAGAGGGTGGTGTGCATGCAGGAGAACAGGGGCAAGAAAGGTCTAATAGCTTTTTTTAATGGCCAGGCTGGTTCGTATAGATCTAAAGCAAATGGAGAACTATCCTATGAAATTATCAGGTCCTTAATTTTTTTCAGTCAGCCAAATTCCACCTAAATATTAAGGTGCAATAGGAACACAATTAACTGGGTTTATTACACAGCTTCTGCAAACTGGCATGAATTACATCAGTTTAAGCATCTTTATACCAATAACACAATGTCCAACGACTGTCAGTCTGTGTCAACTGTATCACAAGTAATGCAGTTGGACTGAACCTGTCCCCTATGAAAAAGACATGAATTCACTTTCTGTGCCTGAAAGGCATCAGGTTACCCCATACATCTGAATGGTTTGCAGGGTTCTTCTGTAGAACAAACATACATGTTTTTTGCTTCCAACAATATGCTGGATGAGACAGTACTGTCAAAAAAAACCCACAGCAACCTTTAAGGTTTTACATACAAAGCTTGCAAGTGCTATGGGAAGTATTAAGGAGTACTTCTTGTAGATGAGTTCGGCTATGAGAGGGTCCAATAAAAATTTTGCCACTGATTGCTCTGTGCACACCACTAGCACAACATCAAATACACCCTATGTGTAAAGAATATTGCTTCCTTGCCCAGAACAGCAACCTTAGTTTAAATACATTTTTCTACAGAAACCAAATGAAACTAAAACCTGCGAGTGATGCTTGTTTTTTTAACACTGTTTTATTTAATATTTTGTGCTTTTTTTCTCTACTTAAGGCAACATCTTCCTAAAATACAGTTCCTTTAAGATACCGGACTTTCTTATCAACTAACTCTTCCTTTTCCACTAACAAATTCTCATCCTCTAACAATTTCTTATACTCCCAAAACGAAGTCAGAAATGCAGACACACAATTTCCCAGTATCAGACCCACACAAAATCTTAGCTCACAAAATATTAGAACATGCTTCCATCATGATAAAAATTTGGTTTTCTTATTCCATCACAAAACATCTTCCTTAAACTTGTAAATCCTTGGTATAATACAATACGAACAAACAGAATGGATTTCTCAGGAAGATCTAAAGTGGTAAAGTACACTGAAGACATAATATTGGATTTTTAGATTAAAAACCATTCATTTGACAAAATAATGAGTCTTTGAAAATAATGCTGAACTGCACATTTAAATTAGTTTGTTAAGATTATCAAAACATTAATATTTTTTCTATCACACATTTTCATGTATCTGCAGCTGAAAAAAAAGCTTTTCTAAAGAATGCTTCCCCCTACAAAGAAGCAGCAATAGAGGCTGTAATATTTAATTCCTATCCACAGGTAAGCGGTTCTTCAACATAGAGTATAGTGTTCAGGCATATCACATTCTGTGCCACAAGAATAAATTACTACTAGAAAATATACTAAAAATGGATAAATACATAGCCATGCTGTATTTCATACATTTGCTTCTGTCTGTGCAGACTGATTACTTACATATGGATAAATAGTACTTAGCTGGGAGTATCACAATTATTTCATTTTTTAATTTCTGCAAATTTACCCAAGGCCTAATTTACCACTATGAAGATATCATTTGATCAAACTAATTCCCAGTTCTGTTTTTTGAATAGCAGAAATGGAAGAATCATCACTCAGTCAGGAGTTTTAAATGCAATTGGGAACAGAATAGTCACCTAACTGGTATTATCTGGCAGAAGAAAACTAGACTTTTTTTTTTCTGTCTCATCATTAGTCATCTACCATCACCAATACTAGAGACAGTAGATAGAGTATTTTGCTGGAGACAGAGGATTATTTCACACCGTTCTCTCTTATTTTACATTAAGAAAGATAATAAAGTGTGTTCTACAACACCAGTATTAGAAAATAAAGTCATAAATAAAAGCTAATGCAGTTGTTAAAAACATCATGAAGCACCAACCTCATGTCCTTTCATGAACAGAAACAGACCCTATAGGTAAGACATTTGCTTTTCTTCTATTTTGGCTTTGCCTGCACTATGAAATGTGATTACATTACAGTATTTAACAGCTGATGCCTGTCAGCTTTGTATCCGACCACTTGTGAAACAAGAAGTAAAACTTATTTCAGTGTTCTTGCATACCTTAACGTATATTTTTAAGTGATATAACATTTATTTTATATAGACCCTTGCTGCACATATGCTTGGCAGCACAGTCTTAGCAGCTCAAGGGTATTTTTCGTCAATATTTGCACTCAAGTAACCGATCTGTAAATAAAAAGATTCCTAGCAATAGACATGTATGTTCACAAAAATTTATCTCTTGAATCATTACTTGAACATTTCAAATTACAGGCAGATCCTTATTTACACTTTTTATTTAATGGCATTTTCTACTTTGGAGAAACTGTATGAGGGCAATAACACTAATAGCTGGTACCAGGGGGTAAATTACCTAAGCGTGCAGCTAGGTAGCCAGCAGTGCTGGGGCTGCTAAGTCTGTTTTTCTCTACAATAAATGCCAGATTGGTGGTTTAATAGCAATAATGCTTGCCGATACTTGACATATAGTACACACTTGTTATATGATGATTGTATTGTAATTGTAAACATTAAAAGAAATTGTCCTAAATAGAGAAAAGTCAGCTGTGAATATTTTGCTTGTAATTACCTTTATTTCCTAAATGCTGTTAGTGGCATAAAACATTTCCTCTTAATTAATGTAAATCACACTCTTTCCATCACAGATTCTTTGAACATATGTATATTCTCACCTTAGCATTTTAAGCTTTTGTTTTTTAATCTGAAAGAATGCTTTGTGAAGGTTGTGATTCTGGCAGTACTCTAAAAGTGAGATCAGACTGTCATCTGCTTCAGTTAATGCTACTATTGCTTCATATTCGTCCTGTAACTATGAACATCATTAAAGAAAGTCCTTGACCATTCATTCAGAAATAATAATCTCCTTTTTTTCCCCCCTTATAGCGAAGGCTGTTTTCATCCAAGGACAAAATTCAAAACTACCAAGGATGTAAGCACAAAGAAGTTGCTTAACATGTCAGGGTGATCTATACCAGCCAAGTTAACTGTACAGGCTCTCTGTGCAGTCTATGCAAGGAGTTCAGTGCTGCTAAAAAGGCTAATTAGCTGGGCAGGGAAATGCTCATTTAGCTAGTAAGAAACATCACGTACTAAATGTTTCCCAGCTCCCACCTCTACCTACAGATAAGGTGCTTAACAGAGCTGAAAATTAGATGTTGTCAGCCGCGTGGATTGAAATTCCTACTGCTCTTTGAGTAGCCACAGAATTGAGGTAAATTTCTTTTCCTTTGGTGCAATGACTTTGTGAGAGCTCCCTCGGGAAACAGGGAAATACCCTTACCCTGAAAGGCCTTTACTGTGTAACTCCTTCTACAATTGTCTCTCTCAGTTCACCCAACTCAGTTCACTTCCCTGGTTCATTCTGTTACCAATACAGATGACATTCAGGAAGCCTGCATTTTGCCCTTTTTCATACTAATGGAACATCGCTGAAATAAATGGCAGTTTTATCCTTGAAAACAGCATGAAAGTTAGATTTTTTTTCTATTCATCTGCCACAAAACAATAGGCTGTACATTGCCGCTGCTTTTTAAGTAGCATTGTCCAGTCAAACAAGTGATGTTCTTCCACCATCCACACTGCCAATACAGTAAAAGGTATTAAACTATTTTAAAGCCAGCATTAACTATGACTTGTATTGCAATATGCAAGGACTATGATACAGTCCTTCTCCTAAATAACTTGCAGTTTACACAGGCAATACAGATACTAAAAGAAGCAGGCGATCCATGAGCGGATGACAGGAAAAGCTCTGCAGGACCTGTCAGCCGTAAACAAGAAAGATGGAAAGATGAAAAGGCTGAGGGCAGTCCTGGCTGCAGTGATCTTGACATTGTGTTGTTCTAAACACTCAGAGAAGCCAGCAAGTTAAATGACCTGCCTTTTGGGATAACCTCTCCGAAGTGCACAAGCACTGGACAGTGCAGATAACCAAAATGGTGCGGCCAGAGGGCAGCACAGAGGGGCAGGCAACCCCTGACTGAGCTCGGATGTGAAAAATAAAGTACCTGGAGGGAGCTTCAGGAAGAACAGAGGGACATGGGTCAAGCACATAGGTCTGAGAAGGGCAACAAAGAGGGCTTCTGTGAGCACATCAGGAGCAGAAGGAAGATGAAGGACAACAGGGCTCGCTGTTCAGTGAGAGAGGAGAGCACTGGAACAGGCTGCCCAGGGAGGTTGTGGAGTCTCCTTCTCTGGAGATATTCAAGACCCGCCTGGACAGGATCCTGTGCAGCCTACTGTAGGTGACCCTGCTTCGGCAGGGGGATTGGACTAGATGACCCACAGAGGTCCCTTCCAACCCCTACTATTCTGTGATTCTGTGAGACCTGCTGACAAAGGACATGGGAAAGACCGAAGTACTCCACACTTTTTCTCACCTTGGTTTTCACCGGTGCTTTCCAGCCTCCCATTTCCCTGAGGACCCGCAGGACGGCACCACAACCCGTGGCAGGGGATGGGGCGGGGAGTGCAGCGATCCTGCCCAGGCGGCCATTACACATGGAGGGCTTGGTGACCCGCACCACAGCTGACCTTCGGGCTGTGCTGGGCCGCACACACACCTTGGCCGCAGGACAAGTGCAGGCAGCCCATGGCGCCAGGGGAGCTGGCGGGCAGCTCCTGCTTGGAACCAGAGATTTGGCCTTGCCTCTATCCAAAAGCGTTAGCTCTAACTACTAGCATTTTAAACGGTACTTAACAGAGTCCAAGGGTCTTTCTTACTGAGATCATATATACCAACACATGTAGGTGAAAATGGAGTGTTCTAGCCTGCAGACACACACAGCTCTCCATGGGACCAGACAGAGGGTGCTGCTGAGGGTGCTGACTCATGTCACCACAAGATCGCTTTCTATGATATTGCAAAGGTCACAGCAATCAGGAGGTCCCTGATGACTGGAAAAAGGGAAGTGTCACACCCATCTTCAGGGAGGACGATCCAGGGAACTAGTGTCTGGGCAGCCTGACCTCATTCCCACAGGCTAGAGAAGATCCTCCCTGAATCCCACCTAGGCACACGCAGGAGATGGAGACTGGGAACAGCCAGCACAGGTCTATCAATCTCAAGTCATGTATGTCCAGTCTGATTCTCTCTAGGAAGAGGTTTCTAATGGCATAGACAAGGGGCAAGCAGGGCAGAAGCTAACAGACGTGAGAGGCAGTGGGAAGAAGAGGAAAGAAGGCAGTCAGTGTTAGAGAACCAGTACGACATGGGCTGGACACATGGACTGATTGAAACCTCCTTAAGTTCAACAAAGGCAAATGCAACATCCTTCATCTTAGCAGAAATAACCCCGTGCAACAGCATGGCTTGGGAGCCAACTAGTTAGAAAGCTTTACAGAGCAAGACCTGTGAGGCCTGGTGGACAGGCTGAGCATAAATCAGCAGCGTGACCTTGCAGAGGCAACGACCAGCCACATACCAGGCTCTATCAGAGCAGCAAGCAGGTCCAAGAAAGTGAGCCGCCTTCTGCTTTCAGCACTTGTGAGACCGCATGTGGAGTACCGTGTCCTACTTAGAATTCCCTAGCACCAGAAAGCCACTGACATAGCGAAGCAGGTGACCAGCAAACGGCTGCCAATGTGGTCAGGGGGCTGGAGCACATGCCACTCCCTGGAGAGGATGAGAGAACCAGGTTTGTTCAGCCTTAAGAGAAGGCTAAGAATCAGAAGCAGGACAAATTCTGACAACAACACACTGCAATTTCACCCTATTAGAAAACCTAGTGTAAATAGGGAAAAAAATCCTTAAGGAAAAAAAAGATTAAAAAGTGACACACTGATATGGAAGTATGCTACACATACATTTAGATGAGCAGTTGATTTGTAGGAAACTTCCACCTCTTCTGTCAAACTGAAAAGTTGCAATACCAGGCTGCCTTTAACCTCTAATTTGCTCTCAGTACTGTTGGCATTCTGCTCCTTCTAGAACCTTAATGCAGAGAACTGGATCTGAAATGAGAGGTACTATTTACATTTTAAAGTCCTTTTGCCCTTTCCTCCCAGGTAAATAATTTTAAGTTTGCTTGCCACCAGATAACTCAGAAGTACTGTAACATAAATCACTGTTCCCTCCTGTGCAGCCCTAGATCAAACTGAACAATAGTCTCAAACATCTGTCTTGAGAAACGCAGATGTTCGAATTAAGCAAACTCCTAAATCAGGCAAGAAAGTTAAGCACTTGCACGAGGCTGCAGCCAGTCTTGCAGGGGATAGGGGCGGGGTGTGAGACCACCAAGACCACCAACCCCCCACACCCACTGACTGATTTTGAGCAGGAAGCACAACAGTCTGATTCCTGGTTGTTGAACAGCAGCCAATGTTCCAGATAAGAAACATCTTATGGCTACAGCCCTGCTCAGCTGAGGACACTGAAGGTTGAGCTGACTTCTGACACCCAACAAACATTTGGTATCTTTATCCAAGGTTATGCCAGAGCAACTCGACCTTGAGAAGGACAGTTAATCAGAATGTTTTCTGTATGCTGCAAACTTGGCAGCAGAACTGAGATTTCATGTACCCTCATTAGAATGCAAAAAAAATCACAACCCCTGAGCTGGAGACCCTGGCCCAAGAAAAGACCTTTATTCACTGAACATGCGCAGTGAAAAGGGAGGATACTGTGACTTTAAACGGAGATGAGACACGTAAGGACCAACGGGGAAAGAGAGAGATTAAGCATTACTGTAAAAGTACCGTAACTGTTGCTCATAATATATAAAAGTTTACCACATGTTAACCAAAGTGTGTTTGATCTGTGGGAAACTACAGAGCACCCAGGCTTATGCAACCCTGAAATCAAGCTCCTTGGTGCACATCCACCTCCACAGGACCCCAACCACCAGCAAAAGTCATCGCTGGATCCAAGTGTGGTGGTATCTTTCCTCTTATTTTTCCTTTTGTTTTCCTCTCTCTAACTCTGACTTTCTAGGCACATAAGGGTAATGTTGTTGTAAGTCTGTCAAACTGCCATATTTTGTAGTTTGTTGCAAGTTTTGCCAAATCAATATCCTTTCTAACCCCACTGCTTTAAAGTCAAGTCATTATGAAGTTGCAGTTACCATCTTTTGTGATCTCACTGAATTCCAAGTAAAGCTTTTTTAATCAAGCCTCTTGGGTCATCGTCATGACTCCCAGGTACCACACAGAGAATCAAAAACCTCCCCTCACCCACCAAGTAGGACAGTAGGCCTCCTTATAAGAAAAAGCTTAATGTTATTACCTTTTATTCTAAACATAAATGCTTGGCATTATTATAGTAAGACATTAAGAAAGAGGGCTCTATATTTAGAATGAAATGTTATGTTCACTGTTCTATCTAATGGTGTTCCATAGCTACTGTGAAAAATTCTCCTACTGATATGACCCAAAATATATAATTCTTTTAGTGTGAAGTCACAGTACTGGAGCAGTACAGCACACTCTAAGAAATCCCTTAATATTCATAACTGACACTTTAAAATTACACTGTCTCAGCTAGCTGTTTCTTCCTTATAACATAGCCTTCATTCAAAAAGAAGGAAGTTGCTGGGTTATAATAGCATGCATTGTTGTGGCCAGACTAGTATCCAGTATGATTAGGCTAGTCCTCAAGCTGTTCTTGCCAGACGAGTTTATTTGGAAACCTGCCACATTCTTTGGTCTAACCACTGCCTCATTCTACAGTTTGAGAGTGAATACCTTTAAAGGAAGTAGGACGCAGCAAAGTTTCTGAGAACTTTCTTTTTTCTACTACCTTGCCTTAGTGACAGAGCTTTTAAATGGGATATTCTGATGCACTACCCGGCACTGCCATAGTCAGTTTATTGTTTCCATTTTCTTTAATAACTATAAGAAAGGCAGGAAGAGCAAACTTTCGTCATTAATATAACAATATCCAAGCCCTCATGTGAGAACATTTAAGTTTCGTACTTTAAGACTGAATCAGTTGGAAGATTCCACTGAGATCAGCAACGAAAAAATGCAGTTTATTTTTGTCACTAGTATGAAAACATTACTTCAGAATACAGCTTCTGAAACTGCACAGTCAGATACACAGCAGGTGCTTAAGTCTACTTAGAAGTGTTGGCAGGAAAAAGTGAGTTTGTAAAATAGCATGGAGAAGAGATGACGGAATCAGCAGGAACTGCTTTCTGCTAGAAGGCTACATGTAACTTGTAAGAGCAACTGCCATAACAATTGCCTTCAGCAGCTCCTACAGGAATCCTGTTGCCCCTCCCCAGCAGGAGTGTGGCTGTTATCTCTGCTCCACATCACCACCACGGTCAGCTGGGGTTGCAGCCTTTTCTCTGAATTCAGCGTGGAAGAACTCCAATTACCTGGAGGACTGCGACACGCACCACTGCCTGGCACACTGAGGCAATATAGACACACAATAGATAAACAGAGCACAAAAGCATTAAGACTGGTAATAAAAAAGTTGGTTTTGAGAGCCAATAAAGTGCATAAGGCATGAACCAATAACTGGTACACATAGCCACATATGATTTTTTTTTTATATACTGCTCTTAACCAAGTATGCTTTCTCAGAATCACTTTATTTCACTCCTTTTTTGTCTGAAAAACCATGCAATACTTTTAATTAATTCTAAAAGCTTAAGCACAGATCTGGAATCATTCTATGCCAGAAAACTGCATCGAAATATCTGCAGAGTAGTCAAGTTCTAAACAGCTAGCAGTACTGAGATTTACCTTCTCACACTGGAGAAGAGGCACGGGAGCAGCCTTGCAACAAGAATATCCTAAAAATGAACACAAAGACAATGGGTAGAAGGGAAAGTCAGCCAAATAACAGTGCCTTTAAGCGGGGGAGGACACAGAAGACATTATGAACTTGTTTTAGCAGAGGTGACTAAACCTTCACACAAATGCAGAAAAAGAGGCGCATGTGTGACTTCATCAGCTGGAACAAAGACAACACTTAATTTGATTCTGCACTTTGAAAGACATTCTTCTTGCATTGCACAAGTAGAATAAAATCTATGGATTATTTGTTTAGCTTAGACGTTAAGGACTCCTATCCTTCTACATGGTAAGGCCAAAACTTCAAAGGAAGTTTCCATAACTCATCATAAAAGAAGTGTTTTCATAAAACTACAGTAAAGATTTACAGTCAGCTGTATTGCCTTTTACAGGGACTACATGAGATGAAGCTTGGTCATCTTCCTAATAAAAAGCAATTTTTTCTGAAAGTGTAACTAAAGATCCAGCAAGATAGCTTCCACACAGGCAAAAGCTTTTGCTGTTACAGTTCTGAATTGATGCACAGTTCCCAACAGCCTCAGAAAATAAACCCAAATATGACTCACGGTGTTATGGTTTGCTCGGTCTGTTTGAGCGGGGG
>Ga0065711_1002020_pt1 | contig 37896 bp, 22 predicted proteins | sample Hoacrofraction12_FD_59098 | JGI IMG/M metagenome (GOLD analysis project Ga0065711, IMG submission 59098) | Hoatzin crop microbial communities from Cojedes, Venezuela - Epithelial fraction 12 v2 (version 2) | ecosystem: Host-associated > Birds > Digestive system > Esophagus > Crop | place...
GGCAAAAGCCCAGCTAGAACTCAGGCTGGCCATTGTTGTAAGGGACAACAAAAAGTGTTTTTACCAATACATCAACAACAAAAAGAGGCCCAAGGAGAGTCTCCATCCCTTATTGGATGAGAGGGGAATATTGCCAACAAGGATGAGGAAAAGGCTGAGGTACTTAATGCCTTGTTTGTCTCAGTCTAATCAGACCTGTTATTCCCAGGGTAGTCAGCCCCCTGTGCTGGAAGATCAGGAAGGAGAGCAGAATAATCCTCCCATAATCCAGGAGGAAGCAGTTAACAACCTGCTATACCACCTGGACACTCACAACTCTATGGGGCCAGATGAGATCCACCCAAGAGTGCTGAGGGAGCTGGCCAAGCCACACTCCATTATCTATCAGCAGTCCTGGACAGGGGAGGTCCCAGATGACTGGAAGATGACCAGTATAATTCCCATCTACAAGAAGGGCTAGAAGGAGTATCTTGGGAACTGCAGGCCTGTCAGCCTGACCTCGGTGCCGGGCAACATTATGGAGCGATTCATCCTGAGTGCGCTCACCGGGTATGTGAAGGACAACCAGGGGATCAGGCCCAGCCAGCATGGGCTCGTGAAAGGCAGGTCCTGCTTGACCAACATGATCTCCTTCTATGACCAGGTGACCCGCCTAGTGGATGAGGGAAGGGCTGTGGATGTTGTTTACCTGGACTTTAGTAAGGCCTTTGACACTGCTCCCCACAGCATCCTCCTGGAGAAACTGGCTGCCCATGGTTTGGATGGGTGCATTATTCACTGGATGAAAAACTGGCTGGATGGCTGAGTGCAGAGAGTGGTGGCGAATGGAGTTAAATCCAGCTGGCGGCCGGCCACGAGTGGTGTCCCCCAGGGCTCACTTTTGGGTCTGGTCCTGTTTAACATCTTTGGCAATGATCTGGATGAGGGGATTGAGTGCTCCCTCAGTAAGCTTGCAGATGATACCAAGCTGGGTTGGGAGTGTTGATCTGCTCAAAGGTAGGAAGGCTCTGCAGAGAAATCTGGACAGACTGGATCAATGGGCTGAGGTCAGTCTTGTGAGGTTTAATAAGGCCAAGTCCCAGGTCCTGCACTTGGGTCACAACAACCCCACGCAACGCTACAGGCTTGGGGAGGAGCGGCTGGAAAACTGCCTGGCGTAAAAGGACCTTGGGGTGTTGGTCGACAGCCAGCTGAACATGAGCCGGCAGTGTGCCCAGGTGGCCAAGAAGGACAACAGCATCCTGGCTTGTGTCAGGAATAGCGTGGCCAGCAGGAGTAGGGAGGTGATCGTGCCCCTATACTGGGCACTGGTGAGGCCGCACCTTTAGTACTGCGTTGTTTTGGGCCCCTCACTGCAACAAAGACATTGAGTTGCTGGAGCGTGTCCAGAGAAGGGCAACGAAGCTGGTGAGAGGTCTAGAGAACAAGACTTATGAGGAGTGGCTGAGGGAACTGGGCCTGTTCAGTCTGGAGGAGAGGAGGCTGAGGGGGGACCTCATTGCTCTCCAGTTACGTCAAGGAGGTTGTAGTGAGGCAGCTGTTCATCTCTTCTCCCAAGTAACTAGCAATAAGACAAGAGGAAACGTCCTCAAATTGTATCAGTGGAAGAGGTTGAGATTGGATTTTAGGAAATATTTCTTTACAGAAAGAGTGTTCAGGCTTTGGGACAGGCTGCCTAGGGAGGTGGATGAGTCCCCATCCCTGGAGCTGTTTAAAAAGTGTGTAGATGTGGCGCTTCAAGATATGGTTTAGTAGGCATGGTGGTGCTGGGTTGGTGGTTGGAGTCCATGATCTTAGAGGTCTTTTCCATCCATAATGATTCCATGAAGTGCGCAAGACTTTTAAGGTCAGATCTTTTTAAAGGTTTTTCATTGGATCTATTTAAAGCTTCCTAGAAAACACACTGGTAATTTCAGCTCAATGGGTAGTGTTAGTCTCTCAATCTGTTCCTGCCCTGAAGATGAGGCATGACTAAGAGCTCATCCCCAGATTTTCCCAAGGGTGGTGCGTCTCAAGAAAGGAGAGGCTAGCTACAAGCCCTGCCAGCCAGCTGAGGGATTTAAGAGAACAAGCAAGATGGCAGGCCAGCTCTGAGGATCAGTGAAGGTGGTTTTAAAAATTTGAGGGAAAGGGTTCATTGGTATTATGCTGGGTTTTTAGCAGCTTGGCAGTGTAAAGTCCTACTCTGTTTAGGCAATAGGGAGCAGAGGTGAAAGCTTAGATCAGATTTGTTTTAAGGAAGAAGCAACTGTTTGTGTCAGGTTTATGGGTCTGTTTTGAGGAATGAGCAGAGGTTTGTGGGACTTCATGTGACCCAACCAGTTCAGCCATCCGTAATGTGGCTTCGTGTAAGAGAAACTACTCTGAGCTGACTACGAGTGGTCTGACCTGCTGTCGGCGAAATCAGTACAGGTAAAATTCATTTGCTTAAGATGATTTAAGATGATAGAAGATTTAAGATGATAGAGGTCTTTTCCAACCTTAGTGATTCTATGATTATTGAGCTGCTAGGGAAGACAACAGCTGAGCTCTGACTTGGATCCTTCAGTGAAAATACGTGTTATGAACTCAACAGGGCTCTCTGGTAAGGATGGGTGGCTGTGGACAGCAAGCGTACTTGTGACAGGTAACCTCCAGTCATCCATTTAACAGGAGAAAACACTGATTTTCAGATCAAGTGTTACTCTTGGCCTTTCTTTACCTGTGTTGGTTTCTCTGCATGGTTGGTGTCCTTGTTTGTGCTGTGTTTTTGCCGGCCTTGCTGTGCCATGTGTATCCGGTACCACTCCAGCTCTGAGAGGTGGTGAGGAATGGAGAGAACTGCTCACCAGAGTGGATGCAGCTCTTCAGCATGGTGTGGTACTTGCAGGAGGGGTGTTTCAGGTTACGGCACCTGGTCCATCCTTTATAAAGATCTGAGCACTGTGGTGACTTTTCTTGCTGGTGTAGTAAGCTAAGACGATTTCAGGCAAACTACTCTCAACATGTATAGGAGCCATTTTGATGCACGAGGTATTATAATACTTTAGTCAATCCTCTCTCTGTCTGCAGTATGACCTTGTCTCTTGACTTTTCTTCTATTTTCACATAACATGTTCAAAGTGTGGATACAACTTTTTTTGTATTTTTTCCCTCTCCTCCTTTGTTCCTTTCATAAAACTGCTGTGGTTTCTGTCTGCATTCATGTTTGTGAGCTTAATAATCTTGTTACTCTCTGGATGCCAAAAGCATTACACTATTTCGCTCTTGTGCAACTGGAAACAGAATCAAGCTTTTTATTTATAAGTGGGCTATGGGACTCCTGTCAAAGTAATCTACTTATTTTTCAATACACAGCTGTTCAGGGCCAAATTTTGGGAATTTTTTTTGTTCCTTTCTTTCTCAACAGCCCTAGGGACAGAGGCTACCGACTGTGCAGAGCTTCTCAAAACATTAGCATAGGGTTAGCGGCTCCTACCATCTTCACAGAGGGAACTCGGCAATGTCCCCCGGAGACACATAGATCTTCTACATTTCCAAACCTCTGCTGTACGAGGCCAGTGCCCAGGTGAGCATGTTTTGTACAGCCACCGGGCTTTGGCGAACTACCGACTACAGCAGCAGCTTTGCGGAATTTACTGACCAGCTGGAAATGCTGCATTGTTTCTTACGGTTGAGCAGTGTGCTTGGTGTTGATTGGCTGATGCCTACATGCACATGTGTGTGCACAGTGCTTGGGACCGGCCAGTCTGTGAGTGCTAGAAACATATATGCCAAGAGTTTCATATATTAGAACGGGAAGAAAATGTTTCATATGAGGTCTTCTTAGTTTCTGTTTCTTATTCACAGTTTTGTGGGAGTGTGTGTAGTTCTGTTAAATGGACTGTTTCCTCTGTCATTTCTTATGTGATACATTCACATGCCTACAGAAGTGTTGTGCTTGTGGAGCACACTCATAACAAGGTTATGAAATATGACCAGGTAGATTAGATATCTCAGTGTTCATGTGCAGCCACGTCTGCTTTCCTTCCAGCTCCTTAGTCGCTGTGCCGGACTCCAAAGACGTTTCCTGTTGTTTTCCCTACACTCACATCTAGTGTTGGGTGCAGTTTCTTTGTCTTTGCCTTTTTTCACTTACTAGCCATTTTCCCTTCCAGCAGGACTGCCTGAGGCTAGCTGAAATAGTAGTACTGGGGACTCTTAATAAGAGGGGGTGTTATAACTCCAAAATTATTTTCTGACATTAATATATTGTAACCTCATTCTAATTTAGCTACACTTTCTTCTTCCTCTTTGCCTTCCCACCCACCTGCCCTCTTTTTCTAATCTACAAAATTCGCCTGACAGAGCACAATGTGCATGATTGCATCACAAAATTAATTCATTCTTTTTGGGCAGTAGAGTGTTAAAATTTTCTCTGAAACTGTAGTAATAACATAATTACATAATAATTCTGATGTTTTGTTGTGATAATGTTATGGCCACTGCTAGTGTGATCAGCATGGAGATGTCTCTGCTGCTGGTAAATATTTGTTATTAACACAGAGCTCTGGGTTTTAGTTTTTTCTATTCCATGTCAACTGTTTCTTCTCTTTTTTTGAATTGTGTTTTTAACGAATACAGAGAAAGCCACTAAAAAATTTCCAGTGCCTTTAACTTCATATTGCCCACCTTAACCTGTAAAAATTTAACTCCAGCCAGGTTCTTTCTCTCTGTCAAGCTTGCAGGTGTTTCATGGACCTCTGTGGCATGAGGCTTTAAGCATCTACACGTTGAAATTTGTAATGAACTGCCATTACTTATGAATGGTCTGGATGTTTTTCTCTCACCAAAAGGCTTGAGTCATTCATGCTTCATGTGCTTCTCGGGGGATGATGGGCTGGAGTGACCTTGGGCAGCATATACACTTTGCTGCTGAAAAGCCAATCAAAAATGATGACTGTTAAAAAGGACTATGGCTGATTCTCAGTCACATGGGAGGGACACAGGAGTCATGGGCCTCTGCTTGGAGAGAGGCATGGCCGAGACTGCTCCCGCCCCAAAATATTGCAGCTCCTCTTAGCTCCCGTGGAAACAGCAGGAGTCTGGTACCGCTGTGTGCAGACCTACCACGGTTGTAAGTGTGTCTGCCTGGGTCTGATTCCCAAAGACTCTGAATGTAAAGGTTCCCAGCAGCCTCCCTGCGTGCTTTCACAGACTAGCAGACTTTCAGGAAAAAGTCAACAGAGGTGAAAGGCCTAAGTGCTGTTTTCTTTCCCTTTGTGTGAGTGAGCAGTACTGCGGTGTGGCAGAGGGAGCAGCATTTCAGTGAGGAGGTGGGAACAGGCAGTGGTAGCCCAGGCAGCTGTCTGGCACCCAACTTCCTCCTGCCCCTAGTCCTCCACCTGAGTGCCAGTGCTGTGAAAGTGGCAGTCTGGCCCTGTAATTAAATCTCAGCAACTGTGCGGTGTTGAAGAGCCCGTCATCCCAGCCCATCAAAAACACATCACTCAAGAGAGATGTTATTAATTGCCTGCAGAGAAAAGCAAGAGGCATACGCAAGTAAGGCATGTCAAGCTTCTGCTCCCAGCCCTCCAAAATTTGATTCACAGAAAGCTGCTTTTAGTGAAGCTGATGTGTGGGTCCAGCAAGGCCTCAGGGCTGTAATTTGCACCTCCTAGCATGATTCAACGGAAATGGGATGAAATGTTATGGCAGGATTTTGACCTCTTGCTGCCGCAGTTGCTCTGGCATTGGGAGTAAACAAATGTTAACATGGGGTGACTATTCTCTCATAAACAGGCAGGAGGGGTGCTCAGATGCTGTTTTGTGACAACGAATAGATCACACTGAAAACAACAGATGCTGATTTCAATAAAACAATAGCATTTTCAGGCAACGATTTTCTGCAAATTTGATGAGATTTGTAGGCCAGAATTAATACACTGATGTTACTGTGGGTTGTTGCTGTACAGCAAGTAGACCTGTTTCATTGCTGGCTTGCAGCTTAGCCCCTGTTCTTCACTTCAGTTAACGGTAAACTGTTTTGCACAAAGCTAGTTTAAAAAAAAACTTTTGTACTAGCTTTTATGAACGGGCAGAATGTTGAATGACAAGACCTTCAATGTGCATTATCTTAGTTATTTACTAATCTGGTGGACAGCACAGTGTGGTACTGAGCATAATGTACTTATCTGCAAATAATATAGACGTCTTTTTCAAGTCCTTGCAGTTCCAGCCTTCTGGCTCAATCTGCCGTCTTGGCACCGCTCTCAGCTGGGTGAACTTGTGTACAGAAATTGTTCCCTTCCCCGATTCACTATTCCAAGATCTCTGAATGTGACATTCCCTGAAGAGCAACAGAGAGCTAAAATGCAAAATTGGACAGAACAGTGGATTGGAGAAAACAGAATGAGATTTTTTTCCCTGGAATCAACATGGCAGCAGATATCTTTTTCTCCATTTCTATTAGGTTGGGAAAGGAATAGAAACCGGTTCTTTTGGGGTCAGACTCTAAACACACTGTAGGCTGAAAAATTGTTTGGTAATTGAGTCAGTACAAAAGCATGGTGGAAGACAAAGAGTTTAAAGTTGTATGTTTACTTTAGGAAAAGAAAACCATCAGTAAATGTTTCCTTCCCCATGCACCATTTTATTCATCCCAGTGGAGCGGAAGACCGCTCTACTCAGTGCCAGTCATGTTCCAATATTAACACTGCATGGCTAGCGAATCTCCAGCTTCCAGGAAATGCCTTCTCCGCCCAGATCTGTTCTGAAATGTGAGCAATATGTGTATAGGAATAGAGGACTCAGTAAGATATTGTTGGTCAAGAAGTAAAAATTCTTCTTAGTACAAGTTCTGTGTTTTGCAATCCTTTTCCTGGAGATGAGGTATATTTTCTGACCTTCCCTGGCTGAGTGCTCCAGATCCTTGCTTCTGCAACAGCCAGAAATTTTTTCCCCTTTTTTGCTATGCAGGTGCTATGACCTCCCTTCCCTAAACAGTAACGCTGTGACTTACTAGATGCTCTGAGCTCAAAATTAACTCATTAACCTCACTTCAGTGCTTTGAAAGGTCTCGTGCTCCTTGTGTACTCACATCACTTTTCTTGCTTTTGTTGCTGAACGATCTTTTATTATTTTGCCTTATTTCCTTCTGAAGATGTGACCTGATTTGTTTGTTAGGCTGCTCTCGTTCTGAAAGGAGGGAGTGCTCCTCTGTCGCAGCAACAGCTTTACTGGCTTCCAAAAAATAACAGGCTCAAGTGTTTTCAGAGACCTGCAGATGGCACTGCCTTATTGGGCTGTCTGAGTGGCCGTTGCATCCCCTGGAGTGGGCTCTGTGTAATCTTCAGTAAAAACTGCTCTTCATTCAGCTGGAGTAAATAGTTCAAAAGCTCTGGCAGGGGATGTTTTTAGTTAACAACGAAAAGTCACACGGAAATTGCTAGGCACCTTTCCCCTTAGTCCTCTTCAGGTGGTTTTGTATATTGGACTTCTGCTCTTTTTGAGGTTTATCTTCAAAGGGTTTTCAACAACTTCTCTTTATGGCTATATTTTTCCCTCCCCCTGACATTTCCCTGTGCCAATTTAGAACAGAACTGGCTGCACAACTATTGCTTCTTCCTAGCAGGACCCTGCTAGCAGGGAGCAGGGGAGGGAGTTTTTTGTCATCAGTGTTTCCTGGAGGATTCCCTCCTCCTGAGGCAGAAATACCATCTTTGTAAACAAATGGCAGCATCAAGGACGTAGCAGTAGTGATGTATCTCACGTTATTGTAGTTGCCTCTTTCCTAAAGCTGCAGTGGCTTTGTTTGCACGTCCTGTTTCGTTAGCACAGCTTTTCCTGACAGCTTGTGAGGTGTTCCAACCTTCCCTGTTGGGAAAGAAGACAGAGCATTTCTGGCCTCATGCTTGCAGCTACCCAGTTGCCCCACAGCTGCTCCCTGCTCAGTACATCATGACTAAGCTATGTTTGTTCTTTGGGTGCCAGCGCAGCTGTTGCGTTTAGCCAGCAGTGGCTGGTTCTCCAGGGGCAGTCACGCACCTTCTGGGACTCTTGTCCCACATCTTCCAGACCATTTTTTACATCTTCTAGACCATTTTTCTTTTGTCTTCTGTCCTACACCAGTTGCAACACAGAGTGACTGTGACTGGTTCAAAATCTGTTGACATTGCAAATTGCTGACAAGCAAATGGAGGTCTATTTTGTGTGATTGCTCTCTCTGGGATTTTATGGTGGGCAAAACAATTTGTTTGCTGTTGCAGTGATTAATGGAGGCAGCAGCTATCATATGTGAGGAATCTCCCATATTTCCCAAGAGTTAAACAGAAATTCAGACCTGGCGAGTTGTTCTCATTTGCTCCCAGTACATAAATCCTCAGCTACCTTGCCTCAAGGTCAATCAGGTATTTCACGCCTCCTAAGTGGTTAGTGTTGTTGAGCGGCTGAGAAATAATAATGCCCAGATATATCAAATCAATGATTTTCACTGCTTATATTTCTTCTGTATGGAAACACTTGATTTCTGCTTTCCTTCTTTGCAAATATGACTGATCACATTTGCACACTAGTAGCTCTGCACAAGCTGCTTTCAGGATGATGGCCCTGCAGCCATTCATAGGGAACTCCATTTTGTGTTTGCTGGTGGCGAGCTGCTGCCTGCGTAGGCCCAGTTTTTCTGTCTCTAGCAGCCCAGCGTGGAATGGATGTTTGAAATGCACCATCTCCGTGGGGTCTGTTAGCATTCTTCACTTGAAGTATTTGAAAGGGAAATTTTGTGTCTCTGCTGCCAAGAAACCTGACTGAGTTGACTTCTACTTTCAGAAATTTAATCTACACCATGTATGGCAAACTATCTGGTTTTGATGCTTCTATAGTTTTCTTGATTTCTAAATACTTTTTTAAAGCTGTTTTGTACATTCATACATGCAAAGCTGGGTATGAGATTTTTTTTAACATCTCAGCTCCCAGAGACAAGTGATGACTGTTCAAAATCACAAGTTGGGAACAGGAGACTAGATCTCTGGGATGTGAAGAAAAGCCTGAAACCAAAGAACGGTTCAAAATCCAGAAGGCATTCAGACATAAATCCAGAAATAATAATTTGGTCTGAATGTAGTTCTTCTGATTGTACAGCAAGACAGATTTCACATGCTTGTGACAATGTAGTGCAACAACGTGAGGGCTGGTTGTGGCAACGTACACAGTCTGGATTCCTGGTTTTGGTGTCCCAGACTACCCAAGCTTTAGCAAATTAAGCTGTACATCAAATCTTCATGATGAGACTAATTAGCAAAACAGTCGTTCATGTTACAGAATTAGTAGTATCAAATTACTTTAAAAGATTTCTGTTGGATATGGGTCCCTCATGTATCCAGTTAGGTTTTTTCTTAGAGCTGGTCAGGAATTAGAAGTTAGGTTTCTCTTAAATAACTGTGCTTTATTTAAAAACTTCGAATAGTTTTGCCAATTGTAGGTGGCAGTAAGGTGTGAGTCCCTACCAGTGTGGCTGTTTGAAGGATATTGAATCCATTTTCTTTGGTATGTTGATTAAATTTTCTGCAGGGAAAAGAACCATCTCTGGGAAAATTATTTTTTAATCCTTGTAACGTCCTACCCCACCCCGCTTTGTTTTGAAAATAAACCATTAAAATTGAAATCCTCTTTCTTCCTTCAAACAACAAGACTGCCTTGTACAACATCTCTCACAGAACACTTGATTCTGACAGAGCTAATAACCAAACCAGGACATCATCATAAAGTGGGAAAATTTTGTGTAACAGTATCAGCGAACATTTTCTACAGGTGTGGGGTCAAGAACTGGAATGTTTTTTAGTTACTTAAACCTTTCAGAAAAAAAGGCCCTTCAAATACTTCTATTTTCTTATTTTTGACAATTTCTGAACATTGGAATCCCTAATCAGAGATACAGAGGCATGATAGTGGGTGAAAGACATTAGGAAACAAGAGCATGTGGAAATACTGTGCCCTTAGTTCTGCCACTGTCCTGACATTATCCTCACTCATTCCATCTTCATTTGTAAGTGACCTGGGGCCAGGTCTGGTCTTTTTTATGCTCGGTGTGTGTGTGCAAATTTATAGAAATTCAGTGTGGGACAAGCAACTACAGAATTCTCAGCTTCCCTGTACCTCCTCATTGTCCTTTCTTTTTTATTTGGGGCATGCACAAATACTCCGTATTGAGGAGACTGGTACTGTGACAGCTCATAGCCCTCCTGCCATGCTTACTTCTTATGACAGTTACTGCAGAGAAGCAGTAGACAGCTTTTGAGAAAGTAAACCAAATTGTCAAAAGAGGTAGAGTGCACAGAGGAGTTTCTCAGCAAGTCCAGCAAAAAAGTGTTCTGGCAGGCAGACAGGCACCAGCAAGCAAAAGCCTTCTTGCAACTTTTAGGAAACATCAACCAAGGAATGGCACAAGTGTGTATTATGGTGCAAGGGCCAGTTCATGCTGTGCTCAGGTGAAATTTCTAATGCAAACCTCTTAAACACTACTTATGAAATGCTCTAGCTTCAAGGGTTGGAGTGATTTACAAGGACTTCCCAGTGATCGCAAACAGGCATAGCTGCAACCAGGGCGACAGGACTCTGCCCTTTGCCTGACAAGCCAGCCCAGGGTGGTCTTTGGGCTGCTCATCTGAGGATAGGGTTGTCCCACAGTGATCCATGGCATGTCTGCAAAAACGTGCCTGCCGTGGAGAATTTTCATTTTAATGCTTTCGGACATTCCTGATTTGGGAGAAATTTTGGATGTCAGCAAATGGTAAGAAGATGCACACAAATCTGGCATAGACAGAAGCTTTCTGCCCTGGCTCTGAGCTAAACCCAAGCAAAAATATCCTTTGAAGCGTAACTAGAGCCATGCTCTGTTTTTATATCTGTTTAAAATCTTGACTTACAAATGGGTTCCTATGATATAGAATCATAAAAATTAGATTTTATTTTTTTAAAAAACTGCCTTTGAAGTTATTGACTTACCAGCCCTGTCACTAAAGAAGTATTGAATCTAGCACCTCCTGATTGCTGTGAGCTGTTCCTTGTTGGTTACAGTGCGTGAGTGTTGTCGATTTTGAGGGAATAAAACTAACAATGCTTTTCGATCCAGAGAGACACTTATCTTTTCATCTGTAACTATCACTGTCTATGAAAGAACATATCCAGGTCTGTAAATTCACACTACAGTTATACATTTTTATTATTTTCTACCCATGATTTTCATTGGCAATATTGAGCAAGACACTTTTTTTATACAACTTTCCACTCTGCTCTCATCTGGTAGTGTTCCCAAGGGCTAAAGGATATAGATATGTGGGATTCTGGATGATGGAGGGGGTGGAATCATTTCACAGCCTAGGTCTTCATCATCTATCAGAACTATATGATGATTTATATTTTATTGCATATATATTTTATTTGCATATTGTGTTTGGGTCAGATACCCAGCTACTTAATGACTGTATTGATTATCAGGTTTATGGACCTATCAGAAAGGGAGGAGACACATAAATGTAAAAAGTCAGCATTGGTATTCGTTCATCCTATGCCATGATGTTTATCCAGATGGGTTTTCTGCAGCAAACTTGATCTGAAAAAAGGGAAATATCTCATAAACCTTCTTTTTTGCTCATTTTCCCCCTGCAGTGCCAGTGCAGGATGTTCCTGGGGAATGAAGCAGCTGCAGAGGAGGGTTACCAGATCCCTCCATTTGCCAGCTTTACTGCTACTGTACTCGGCATTCCCAAATACTAGGATGCTTCAAGAATATCTTGTAGCTTTTGTGGGATGAGGCAAAAGGAGGCATCGAATCTGCTTTCCTTAGCTGCTTCTTTGCTTCCAGCCTGGGAGAATTTGCTGGCCTGGAGAAGATTGCTGCTCACTCTTGTATAAAAAGCATTCACCTCCCTTAAGTGCAGGGGCTGGTCCAATGACCACATCATCCATGGTGTTTGCTCAACTCAGGCAGGTAGAGGCTCAGACACAGGTGCAACCTGCATCACATCAGCTATGGGCGTTCATCCTTACATGTTTCAGCAAAGCTCCTGTGCATGAATTTGTGATCGGACTGCTTTCAGTTTAAAGGGGTTTGGAAGGTGCCGAAAGATGGATCCTGGCTTGCGTGGTGCAGTGGTTAATAAGAGTTTGGTAATGCCTGTAATGCACATTGCTGAACTGGTGATCCTAAAGTTCTTCTGGGAGCAAGTAAAGAAATCCAAAGGCAGAGATCTAAGAACACAGACTGCTTTCATCTTGTAGTGTTATAAATGTTGTAGATTGAGAGAAGTTTTTGCCTTTTAGTCTGGATGTGGAAATTACCAGAAAAGCGCAGAATTTAACACATGGAGAGAACTCTGCTATTTGCTGCCCTTCACTCTTGAGGTTTCACAGCATTGGTTTGAGTTTGCTTTAAAATGATTAAGGAGGAGCAAACTGAACTTTCTGTGAAACATGTATTGATCTAATGCGGTTGGTTTGTTTCACTTTGTTTTCATTAAGCTGTGCACTGCTTGATGTGCCATAATGGTTATTTATGCATTAGAAAATAATATGCTAAAACTAAAGTGTTTTATGTAATTACTAAATTCATGAATATGTAATAATAAGTTTTTACTTGTCTTATGCCACTTATAGTGAATATGCATTTAAATACAGCTTCCCAAGATGCCAGAGCAATTTTGCATGTTGATCTAAATGCTGTACATAGAGGTGACTTACAGCCAATGTTTTTCTGGTACTTTCAGGTTTTGTATAAAAAAATGAACTTTTCTAAATCATTCTTCTGGAAAAATACTGGACCATTTAATTATCACTGAAGTGTCAGTGTCCTGGAAAGATGGACTTTTAACAGCACATTATGAAAAAATGCCATGAAATTAACTTCATATTTCATGAAACAAAAGCACCTTCAAAATGTGCTGTTTTATGGTTTAGCTGAACTATTGTTAAAATTGTCAGTAAGTCAGGAATTGAATGGATGTGTCCTCTAAATTCTGAGAATGGACAGTAACAACGGAAAATAAAGGCAGTGCTCAAAGTTTTCCAGTGCACCTTTCTACACTGCATAATGCCAGTGTACAATGCTGATAGGCAAAGGGGGTAACTCTGCATGGAGTAGGATAAGAGTGTCTAAACAGCTTGCTGAATTCTGCATTGCTAATTTCTTCAGTTTGTGTGCACAGAGAGCTGCTAAAAGAAGACAGAATAATCTGAATAATTGCCGTGAATAGAAAAACATGCAGTGAGCAGATATACTGACAGTTATGTGGTACACTAGTATGTGAGTTGCAAATGCTATCAAAATGCTATCTTCAGCTGCTGATGCAGAGAGGCAGTGGGAAGAGTAGCAGACCTTCTAAATTACATGCCTATGCAGGAGAAGAAATGAAAAAACGTATGTTCCTGACTTTCTGAGATTCACATGTGAACTTTGGGAATTCAGGCAGCCTTCCCCATTTGAGAGGTTTGAATGATCACAAAGCGACAAGGAATATGTCTTACTGGCAGCTGAGAGAAATTCCATAGTGGTGATTTTATGCTCTCTGCTGCAAGTACATGGAGGTCATTAGTTGTTGAGCGCTGTTAACGTTTACAGATGTAAATTGATGTAAGTTTCATTGCCTTTTGGTGGAGGAACATGTTCTTGGGATATGAGATAATTACATTTCTAGTTTTCCATCATCATGCATTTTAGAAACTACTTATTAATGAAAGCATTATTTCCTTATCCTGCAAGTCTAGTACCTGAGGTCTCAAAATTTTTTGAGAGTTGGTATTAAATTTGTGGTAGTCAGAACCGCTATTACATATGATTACTTAGTGTATCTTCAGCTCCTATAAAGTGAAACTTCCCTGTGAAAGAACAACACGTAACTTCTAATATGATCTGACAAATCAAGGCCTATCCCTGCACTGAATTGTGTATATTGAAGGCAGTGAAAAAATGGCTAGCAATAAGGTAGTAGGAGAGGCCAGAAGAAAGAAACAAGTATTAACTGGTGTTTGACATAAAAGCAATTCTTCAGTTTTTTATTTTTTCTTCCACCAAGGAAACAATACTGCTCGAGCTGTGTGGCTACAGCTGAAGACTGAGGTTTTTATAAAACCAGTGGCAGAGCTGTGACTAAAACTTCCTGGGAAATATGAGCTTCACAGGGAGTTGTTGGCAGCTTTCCTGTATGTTCTGGTCTCCCTTGGCCACTTCCATTTACAGGGTGACGGTTACATGCGTCTATGTTTCTTAGACACTGCCTCTTCCATGTTTTTTACTATTATTTTTCAGCAGGATTAGGTTTACCATAGAAGCAGCACTTTCAGTTTATAGTTTATGATTGAGTGTTTACGATGGGTAGGCAGCCATAGTTTGGGGCAAATGTTAAGTGCAGTTTCAGCCACCCTGAAGTTGGGTTTGGTTTTCTTTGAACTAGACTCACAAACTTCTAAATATCCTGCTGCGAAGTTTAGAATTTAGCATATTGACTCAGCCTCATCAGGTCTCAGGGTGGTTTCTAACTTGGCTTGAGCTCCTTTTGTTGTTACTACCAGAGGAGTTGATTTTCGTAGGGCAAGGTGTCTTCAGTCTGTCTCTGTGGCATTGTTTCTTCAGTAAATCTGTGGACGTTCACTGAAGTTGGTGCACTAGATTCTAGGGATGTGTCCTGTTCGCTGTTGCAGGGAGTCTTTCTCATGCCCTCTCTCCGCGACTTTTTCCATTGCACTGAGCAGGGTGGTGATTGTAGGTGGTGAAGACCACGCTCTCCAGCGCCCGCTTACAGAGGAGTGCTGTCATCTGCACAGAGGTAAAAACACGTCTATGAAAGGCAGACTCCCAGCCTTAAATCAGGCAGAAGGTTTCCGTGATCTGTGTTATTAAAGTTAGTATTTCCATTAATTTTCACAGAAATGTACAGAACAAAACATTTCATTTCGGAGCAAATAGAATGTCAAGTGAAATGATTTGGTGAGGGGACTTTGTTCTGCAGAGAGTAAAAATGGATCCACGATTAATTTTTTATTTTTGCTCTATATTTCTTGGTTCAGCAGCTGAACCAGAAAACCAATTGTTCCTACAGTCTCTTTACAGAGGCAGAATACAGATTCATCTAAAACTATATCATTTTAATCTGAGCTTGTGATTTAGAGGTGGTAATGAAAACTCTTCTGGGGTATACAAGTGTTTAAGTACTACTTTAAACAAGAGTGATAGAAATACGAGTGTAATTGTAATTTGTTTGTGGATTAATTGCATACAAAAACCAGGCAGAAATTTTATGTTTCGAAATAGGAATTATGGCATCTGATTACTGATAAATGCCTGTGAAACTGATTTAAATGAGCTGACTTGATTGTGATCAATGCATAGATTAGCCCTCTCAATGAATGGTTGTTAGGCACTAAAACAAAATTTTTCTGCAAAATATTGTTTTATTTATGTCTTTGCAACAAATAGAGTCCAGAGACCAAGCTGGGGCTAGTATCCTGCCGGCTATGTTTGGGGCCAGAAGTGGCACCCTGGCCAGGTGAGGGATGAGGTTATTGAGGTAACTACTTAGGTGAGATTATGGGGAGAAAGGATGTGCTGAAGACACACTTGCGGGTAAGGCTCGGAGCAGCATGGGATCACAGATTAGGTATAGAGTTTGAAATTTCTGAGGCTGCTCGGCTACTATTAGGGTGGGGCTGGTAGGATTTAGTTTCCCAGATGGGATTAGGGTTGGCCCTGATTTTGCTGTTATTTTCATACTTGCTCTGTAAATATTACAAAGAGGTCATAATTCTCATTTGAAAAATCCTGCTAACCTGAATTGCTAAGTGATGCAGCCTTGCAGCAACCCTGGAGCAGTGGGAGTAAAGACTTACTGATCCAGATATCACAGAGGCTCAGGTCCCTTCTTTAAGCAATGATAAATTTATTTCAGGGCGTCCATGACTTCATTACAAATGCACAGATGTTTGTTTGGCCCTCTTTCACACCTGCTTTGTAACAGGTTTAGAAACTCTTCTCTTTAGACTGTTAGTACAACCTGTAGAGAGAGGATTCTCCAGAAGGGAATTTGGGGCTGCTATTAATTTTCAGAAAGAAGCTAATTTCTGTCAGCTGACAATGGATGTAGCCTAAGGCTAAATTATCAGGCTTGACAGAATACTCTCCAGAACAACCTTCTCCACCTCTTTGTCATATTACTTTTCGATGGAATTTGATGAACAGCTTTACCACTGAAGGCTGGAGCAGTCTCACCTTGTTTCAGGTCAGAGTACTCAGTTTTTATAGTTTTATTGAACGTTTTGATGCTGAGGAGCACTTCGATTATTACCCAAACTGGAATTCAGTCTAAATCATAATCATATTACCTTCAGGTAGGTATAGTAGTGTTGGAACCTCTGCTGGTCCAAACTAGTAATTTGGATTTTCTGGACCTGTTTTTAGTATTGTCCCAAAGCTGCACAGAGGCTGACATCTATCCTTCGCCCTTCTCATGTTCATTTAACACCTTTGTTCAAGCAGCCAGCTGGGGGCCAACCTGAGAAAGCGTCACAGCTAAAAGTCTATCTAGCATGTATGTGGGTGTCTAGTGTGGTGCCTATGCTGTGGCAGTGGCATAGGCAATGGGTGTCCCTCAGCGGGTAGTTGAGTTCAGCAAAGCTTCTGAGTCTTCTTTTTCAAGAAATGAAATCTTGAGCCAGTAATTGAGCATAAAGACGCTCAGTTCTTGTTTTTCCTTGGCATGTTTAAGCACAAGTTGACCTACATCTGAGCAAAGCATGTCCCTTTCTGACAGTTTCATAGGCAGGTGGGGTTTAGTCAACAGCTTATAGTGGAAGCAATGCTGACTTAAATTTTGCATTTGAGTCTAGAAATTCTTCTTCAATTAAATATTCCAAGGCAACTGTTGAAATCTTTAAAGGCAATTCCTGTTTATAAGATATATTTAAAGCAGTATGATATTGTCAAGTATAGCAAAACTCACTGTAGGCAGGTCTCTCAACTTACCAAGGGGTCCTTTTCTTTTTAAAAACCTTCAATTACTCTCTAACTACACTGGAAAAAATCTCTCAAAAATGTACAGTGTATTTTAAAAGAACACTATGTCATTTATAATGCAGTGAAAGCCCTAGTATTGACTTATGGGTAGTCTGCACTAAAATATTACATTGTCGACCCTGTCTAAGAAAATCACGAGGAGAGATGCATTAACTCTGGGAGTTTTAGATGGCTCAGTGTAAGTGTATTTACAATGCTGGGTCACTGTAATCCTGATACCATCACGTGATTCTTAGTGACAGCAATCCAGCACCGACAAGAATGAAAAGTAAAATTTCAGCATTTCCGAAACACTGAGCCACTGGGAATTTTACCAGACTCAGTGAGTTCAAATCTTGTCATCTGTTGAACAGAATTATTCCATAATAATTAGTGATGCAAATCTCACTTGGGGAGGATCTTCCCTGTGATTTTAGAAACTAATAACATAAGACAGAGACCATGAAGCTGAGGTTCAGTGCTCAAGTGAGGTGATAATGCTGTTATGTTAGTAAGGATTAGAAAGAGTGAGCCAGCTGCCTCCACCACTCCTTATAATACAAAAAAATGGTTTATTTACTCTGTGTGATTTTTCAAGACAAAATGCAAAGTATTATTTGATGAGTCTGTGATCTACAGACAAGCAAGTCTATATAGACTAAATATATTACCATTTTTGTTTTTAAATGCCCAACTACCCCTCCATATATTTAATGTTTTACTATGGAGACAGCTAACTAATCAGAATTATTTCAGATGGAATTACTTTCCAGGTGGTTGACAAAATTTTCCCAATAATTCTGCTCTCGATGATATTCTCTCACAAGCTGTTTGCAAAACCGAGGTTTGAGAGAGGATTTGGGTCTTCTGATTTCAATATATTCTGTAAATGTTTATCTCAACTTAAATGTTCTTCTTGTAAAGTAGAAAATGATCTCTTTTTGTACAGTTAGAGTAATTACAGTACACCTCAAAAAAGATAGTGAAACATTCAGAAAAGGTTGTGTACTGTCTAGAAACATTTAGCCTTAGACTGTATAGTCATAATTAGTGTGGGTAACACTGGAAAACCATGAACTTTTGGATCACGAAAAAAATATGTAGCCTTCTGTTCCTGTTTGCAAGAGGAGGCATCTGTGATTTTTGTGCTACAACTTCTGGATATGTGCACTATTTTGTGTCAAGGCAAGAATTTATCTTCTTCAGAAATGGCTGTTGGGCTTTCTGATAGAAAGTGCCTTTTTAAAGTTGTCTCTCAGTAATATGTAAAATCTGATTAGCCCCAGAAGTGATCACCTGTCTAGACTGCATCCGCGAATTTCGTAGTCATGAAATACACGATTCTTAGTCTCTCAGATGATTTGGTTTCAATATACAATCTGTCTTCACAATGTTGGACTATTCATGTCTCATAAAAAACCAAGAGGTCACAGAAAGACAGGCGTGTTTTTGCTGGGGAGCTCTCTGGAAGACTGTAGTTCAGCTCCTGCTTGGAGCAGGACAGTCACCAGCACTAGACCAAGCCATCCCTGGCTGTCTCCAGCCAGCTCTTGGATAGCTCCAAGGATGCACTTTCTGCCACGTCTCCAGATACCTGTTTCAGTGCTGCATCATTCTCTTGGTGAAACAACTTTTTCTAGTGTCCGATCTTTACCTTTTAAGCTATATCTTGTGACCAACATACTCTCTTCCAAATATCAGCTGCTACAAGGAAGATTCTGCCTCTGTATCTTTGTAACTCCTTTTGAGTAGATCTAGGTCCCTTTTTGAAAAGCTAAACAAGCTCAGTTCCCTCAAGCTCTAGCTGTAGGTCTTGTATCCTTACCCCTGGTTGCCCTCTCCTGGATTCTCTACAGTTTCTAAAACTGGGCAGAGCATCAGTTGTGCAACCTTGACAACTGAGGCAACATGTAGACGATGAATACTATTTCCCTCAATCTCCTAGCCAGGATCTTCTTGGACATTCCTGTAGGTGGTCTACCTTGCTTATGATGGGAGCCTGCCACTGGCTCATGTGTAAATTTTTGTCTGCTGCAACCCCAGCTGCTTTTCAGCAGGGCAACTACTAAGCCAGTAGTGGTGATGCATGGGGTTATTTCACCCCAGCTGCCCATGATTGCACTTGTTGTTGAACTTTGTGTGGTTTCCTTCAGCCCACTCCCCAGGTTTCTCAATGTTCCCTCTGTTTGAAAAAACATGGGATACAGACAGATACCACTAATGAGAAACTGGTCTCAACAGTTCTGCATTAATTTCTAATGTGGCGAGAATGAACCTGATATCTTTGTGCAATATCTTGTGATACCATATATATGTATCCTAGTGGAGGAAGAGGAACTAGCCAGTTATGCAGGAAGAAACACACACTATTTATTGTCACACAGGATGCAAGGCACGGTAAAATAGCAGGGCAAACATTTTCAATGCTTGTTTTAAACTTGTGGTTCATCCACATTCCAAAAGATGTCATCTTTGTGTTGCAAATGTTCTGGCTTTTGCCCTTGCCTTGTTTGAAGAGCAGGTTAGTGCTGTCTTTTATTTTATGAGCCACAGCACATAGGTATCTATAGTCAAAAAGGCTATACCATAAGTTGCTGCTTAGTACTGGATGCATATGTGAAATTGTAACCATGCCTGTTTATTTAAAAAAAAGAAAAAAGAGGAGACCTCCATCTTTGACTTGCTGAAGTTACTGGAAATGGAAGTATGCTATTGCTTTTGCTGGCTTTTGGGCCATCACTGTGCAAGACCGCTACACAAGGGGCTGTTTTTCCTCTCTTTGAGAGTTACTAAGATTTTGGAAAAATATTTAATTCTGCATGCAGAAAGCAAGCAGTGTATGCTTTTTCACTTATACCGTCACAAGATGCAACAGTAGTCATGCAATCAGAATCCTTTGCCTGAATGTTACACAATGAAACTCTACTTTCCTGCCTGCCTTGGTCAGCCCAAGCTGAGTATCTTGGTCACATATATAGCAAGCAAGTGCTTTAGCCGGTGCTTCTGCTCTGCGCCTCTCTGATTTTGACCAGATATTTCATTCAGTACCTGAGGAATCCAGATGACAATAAACACTGCTGAAACTTGTAGTGGTAAAGAGATGCAATTTCAACGAGTCAACTTTTTCTGACAAAAGCAAAATGTGATCAGGAAATTCCTGACCCGACCTAAACCTTATCAAAGTTTGGTTAGTGTGTAAATTTTCGTCACTGCAGCGTTGTAAATCATCATTTTACTACAGACATTGAAAAATTCTGCTCTCCTGATGCAGAAACAGTATTGCCATCTCTTTCAATTAATTTTCATCAGCCTTCGCTTAGTAATTGTTGTTTTAAATCTCCTTCACCTAAATTCCTGTGAATATTGGCTAGGTTTCTCTCTGTGTTTTTGTTTGTTTGCTTGGGGTTGGGTTTTTTAGTTTTATTTCATGTTGTTTTAAGCAATTCTTCTACCCTTAAATCTAAAGGAAAAAGTTCAAAAACGGGTTGAATTAACTGTAAGGAGCAAAAACCAATGAACAAACAAAAAGAACAAATACCAACTCCTCATACTAGGTTTTTAGTCCAATTTCAGCCAGCTTTAAAACATTTGTATTTATGTCCTGATCTTACATAATGTGGGCTGACTTCCTCATACCTCCTGATGGAGTTGAAGTACGAGTTGGATGATGGTATACTCTCTGTGTCTTCTATATCATCTACATCTTACAAGACTGGTGGTTTATTTCCACCTGTAAATCCTATGATGTTTTCTCTCTTCACTATTTTTGCTTGTTGCTGGCTGTTTTGGCTGCATAATTCATTGAAAAGACATTTATTAAAAGGGTTTTTTCTTTCAAGACACTTGGTCCAGCCTTTGCTCTCCCCTGCTGTTGTTGAATTTCCACAATTAACCATCAAGCGGGGACGTAAATTAAGCTGATGGACAAGCAGATAAATGAAATTCTCACAAGTATAATTGCCAGGCACAGTGGCTACAATTTTAGCAATTTTCATTGGCCTATTATATCAGCCTTCTATTGCTAAAAGAATAAATCATTGTTTGTGTAGAAAGAGGTAAGTTCTATATGAGAGAGGGAGAACTATTGCTTATGCAATAGGGTAGGCTGTTCGGAGACTTTTAAGCAGCGAGATTGTATTGGAGACCTTTGACAAGGCCCCAGGTAAGTTAAAACACAATTGTTAAAACGGGATGCAGTGCTCTGTTTGGACGCTTTTCCAGTCTGTGTGCATAGTGAGTTTGAAGGACATGCTGAGAGATGGGCTTGGGGTGTAGGCAGGCCATAGAAGCACTGGGCTCGTGGTATACCAATGCCCAGGTGTTCTCTGGTCGTGCCTGAGAGTGGCTTCGTAGCTCCACATGAAGGCCTCCTCTGTCGTTTGTCTTCAACTGTGAACCAGTTTCAAGGACCGTATGTCACCATGTCCTTATGCCATAGTTCACTCAGGGATTTGCATTGGGACGTAAGGCAGAACCATGATATAAACCACAGCAAATAACTTTAAGAAGCGTTAGCAAGCTTTCATTTCCTCCCCTAAGTCATGCTTAATGTTTGTATCTGCTTTAAAGAGAGTGTCTATGTGTTTTATCATTTCCTTTTTTGTATGACATCCAAGAGACTTATCCATATGTCAGGTGACAAGAACATATCTTTCACTTAGTAGTGAAATGAGAACCATTTGATACATGCTTTTGATGCATTTTTCAGTTTGCTCTGAATAATTTTATTCAGTCTGTTATTGTGCAGGTATTTGAAGCATTAAATTGTACTTGCTTTGGTATATCAATTGGATGCTTTGATTAGTGAAAACTTCCATTTGGGGAAAACCAAAAATTAGAAAATCAAGTTTTGTTAACTGCGCCTACAGCAGAAAGTCATCACAGTTTCAAATAGCTCTCAGGAGCCCAAGAAGGTATAAATCATTTAAGTTCGTTAGAAAGTCCCTTAAGCTCTTCTGTTTATTAACTTAAAACTCTCTCTTATGCAGTATTTTATCCTATATATAAAGCCCCTACATCTCCTTATTGTTATGAAAAACAAATGAAAATCTTTCTTTGGTCTGTTTTCATGGAGGAAACTTCTGAGATATCACATGAAGGATATATTACACACTTAAAAAACAAACAAAACCCCCCCACAAATAAAAGCAAAAAAAATAAAGCCAAAAAACCCGAAACCACTAACTTTGGGCACTTTTTGACAAAGCTTCTGAGGATATTCAATGCCTCAAAGAGATGATAGGCAACAGATGGAAGCCCCATCTTTAGTAGATTATGCCACTGTGAAGAGTCTCTGATGGGTCACTCACACATTCTGCTTCTAAAAGTACTGACCTTAGTGTTTCTATTTACCCTAAATCTTATCAGTAGCAATGACAAAGGAACCATGTCCTGAACTGAAATTCTGATTCTAATTGGAGAATATCACATGCTTGTAGGCTCTGAATAGGTCCAGCACAGTTGCAGATCCAATTCAATATAAGTGAGGTGTTTGGTCTTTCTGCAATTTCCCCATATTGCAATTTTCCCAGAAATATTTGCAGATAAAGAGAAAGCAATTTTAGATATTCCTCATTGGCATCCTCTGTACTGATTTCAGGCTCTTTTTGAAATGCTAATATATCATCCTCACTGCTATACTCTTGCTGCCAGTTTCCTGAAGGGGATTTGAATTGCCTTAGTAGCAGATTATTTCCTGATCACATTTCTCATATCAGGGTATCCAAGTATGCAGCAAGAGACCAAAGCGCAATGATCATTTTACAATTTAGCTTTATCTAGTCATCTATTAGCAAGTCACAGGATATTGCAAGTTGTTTTAGCTTTGGTGAGGAAAAGATCTCACCAAGAAATCAATCACTCAGTAGTTTGTATACAAAGCAAATGGGAGCCTCAAAGCATCTAAATAAAATACCTTCTCTTTCCCTAACAAACAGATGTTCTTGCTATCAAGGGTGCCAGAGGATGTTTACAGATACCTTCATGTGTCTACTTTGCTGGACCATTTAATGCTAATCTAGTGTTAGGTTTCCTTTCTAAAACTGCTATCTGCTACATTATTTGGTTTACCCGAGGCCCCAGGGATTCAGAGATGAGATTTCTATACACTGACAACTCATGGCTGGGTGAAAACTCAAAGCAGATACTTTACTGCATAAGGTATGAAATGCACTCTCATCCTAATACTGCCAAATGAGAAGGTAATGGAGAGATGTGTAAAATGTTTCTTTATTCCACAGAAGAGATTTCACCTGGGGATGAGAGCAGGGAAAAATATTTCCTTGAGACATATGCAATTGCAGGAAGGCCAAAGTGGACATAAAATGCTGTTTGGCATGAAGGGAATGCAGATTTTAATGTTTGTACATAGTACGGAGTGGTAAAGGCTTAGACCCTATTTGTTTTCCCAGTCCTGCTAGTCTCAGTGGTTCAGACAGTCCAGGGAGTTCAAGAAGACCAAATGCATCTCAGTGAAGAGGGGCTTGATAAGAGATTTTCAGCTGGCATAAATCCATATTGTTCTCTCATGTCCCAGTGTAATTATGGCTGTTAAACTTCTGGGGTAAGTACTGCAAGAGCTGGTGAGTAAAATGGGCCCTAGAGAGCATCTCTGCATATGGCTGCATGACTAGAAGACTGACATTTTTCCAAGACTAATGTGACCTACCAGAACTTTGCACTCTTCTTATTGATAGAGTTACTCTACAGCATTTACTGCCCGAATGTCTTTCCTTTTAACAAATGACACACTGTATTTACAACTGTTGTCATCCTGGAAGCTTACCCTGGAAAATGTCTCAAATACCTTTGTTTAGGGTGCCTTTGGGGGTCTTTAGTATTCTGGATGGACAGTGCTGGTTAGCACACAGCAGGATTGTAATATGGAAGGAATCCTGAGTTTGATTTTTCGTAGTGTTATATCTTTTGTGTCCCTTGAAATCTGGTCACTGAGAGTAGGAGATCAAGAACCTCCCATAAAGAAATTCAGGACATGATGCCAGCTTTGTGCTCTCTCTAGTGCCACCTGAAACTGGAAACTTCTCTTTCTGCTTTCCAAGTAATGCATCTGTTTCTTTCTACTTCAGATGGCAGCAGATGAGCTACTCATACAGATTTTCTTTATAATCACTAGTAAGTAATAGACATTTCTAAAGCATGACTCTTCTGATCTGTTTCAGATATCTGCATTTGGTGGAATTCACTGTTTCTCTCTGCCAGCTGTGAAGGGAGGTTCTCCATGTCTAGTTCAGAGGTAAGCATCCAATCTTAGCTGGCAGAGATCCTAGCTCATATGTTCAGCCCCTTTGTCTGAAGATCTTAATTTGCCCTTCTAGCAAAAAAGGCCTTTTCCGAGTCAGACTGTATGTGTATTTTAGCAGCTGAACAGAGCAAAAACACAAAACCTGTTGCAGGGATTTGATTTTTCCTCCAACTCAGAACAGACAATACGCAGATTAAAAGCTACGTTTTTCTGTGTTGAATGAAACGCTCAGTGATGGTCTTCCGTGAGAAGCATTGAGCTCTGCTACACTATGCCAAAGTGGGATCCCAGACCTGGTGGGATGTTGGTTCCCTTTGGATTCTCCTAATAGGAGATGACAATTTCCTTCCAGAAGTGACTGTGAAAAGAGAAGCTGGGGCTTGACCTTATTGCAGCAAGTATCGACTCTGCACATGGTCGCATTCTGCCATACCTTCTACTTTAGTTGCCCCTTCTCTTAGGACTTTTTGCATGGTTAACCAGATTTTCAGCCTTATCCCTTGCTGTGATTTCCAAAGCTAAGGCATTGGTGTTTGTGATACCAGAGTTAAAGAACAAACAAATAAAGCCTTTGTGCCTTCCAGCTTTCTACTTCCCTGTTTACTTGCTTTCCCAATGCTTGCTCCCTCTCCTTGTCTGAGCTAACAAGTGTCTTGTTTGCAGGAATGTTTTTGACTTGGGTATATATTTACTGAAGGCCTTGGTGTGGAGCGTTGCCCAAGTCTGAACATGTGCTACGGCAAGCCAATGTCCTTGACCATTAAGATGGTATCACTTTGTTCAGCAAGGGCTGGTGCAGATTCAAAGAGTCTTTCTCTAGTCCGCATTCTTAGGTTTTGTTTATATTTAAGAAAAACTGAGGGAGAAAAGGGTCTAAAATAATCCAAGCTAGAGTAGGAGAAAACAACGGCTTTTAAAACCTTGAGCGAGGAGTATTGGAGAGAGACTGAAGCCTTTCATGAAATGAAATGAACCTGGTGACATAACCCGCTCAAAGAAACTCCGAATGTTTGTGCTGCATTCAGGTATTGAAGGTAGTTGTCTTGATGCCTAGCCTTCACTGCAAGGTTATTTTTTCCACTCTAATCCTTTGCTCCATCTGGACCCATTTGGAAGACAAGGTAGTGACATGCACAATGGCAAGAGCCATTACAAAAGACAAAATCTATCTGAAGTAGATTGAAGCTTCTTTAAGCTGATTCAGTGGCATGTCCATGGCCAATGCAATGGTCTATAAGATGGGGTGGATCAAGAGTAATTGCATGAAAGGCAGAAGGGACACCAGTTAAAGCATACCTGATTTCCCTGTAACACTCTCCCCAGACCTCTGCTACTGTTTGTCAGGGAATCTTCTAGCTAGGCTCCTGCTTAGTTTTATTTTCTAGAGTTATTTGCAAATATTCATGTGGCATTTACAAGCGTACTATTTGGTTACTATTATGCTGTCCTTGAAATGTAGTTGGAATAGCATTGTTTTAGACTGGAGATGTCAAAAGAGCTTTGTGGTTATTAGAGACCCAGATCTACTGAAATGTGGAAGGAGCTGGGTAGCTAGAACATAGAAAGTTCACTGAAAATCCCAGGCTAAGCCATTTGTTGGACTTCGTAAATTAAGAGCATGTCACAGGAAAAAATATTGGCCATAAGAGCTGTAGGGAACAATCCCACTGTTTTGGCTGCTCTGTTAAAGTCTCATAAGGCAGGATAAACAGTGTAGCAGTCTTTATCCCTTTGAGGCTACAACATGTGGATCTGACAGGATTAACAAAAAAAATTTCAATGAGTGCGTTAACAAGACGGTATTATAAGAGTGTCTTAAATGCCAAGTAGGGCATCAACCAGAGGCAGACTTTTCAGTGTCTGGAACTGCACACACAGGCGCTCTTAGCTCACTCAAGAATAAGTTGGTCTTTAGCAAAATGGAGATGTTACTGGAAAAAAATAGAACTTTTTCCATCCCTGAAGGCTGCATTTGCATTTGAATGTGTTTTATTCTTTTCATGCTTATAAAAGCGTTATGTTAAATATTAATATGGTATTTTTTCTTATGTTACTGTACAGTTTCCACATAAATGGAAATTAACTCCATTGTACCACAGTAACCCCTAAAAATTAAAGAAAAAAGCTGTTTAATACTGGCACAAGAATATTGCAAGAGCAGATTGAAAAGTTTGGTTTTTCCACCTGTCTGCCAAATTCCTTCACTGACATCACTAGAATCATATCCATGACTTCTCTGTGTTCGTTTGTTCTTAAAATGTAGCAGAACAACAGGTAAGGCAGTGCTTGATAAAGCAGAGAAGAAACTTGCATAAACCTGCTTAACAGCAGGTTGCTCGCTGGTGGTGTCTACAAATGAGAATGAAAATTTTCACTTGACCTGCAGGGTGTTATCCCTGATTTTTCTGCAGGCTGGAGTAGTGTGTTTATGTGAGGAGGGGAGATCATATTGGGATGGACCCCATAAATTCCTTGGCACTGGCTGGTGCAATGAATGAACACCAGAAACATTTTTGCTAAAGTTGCCATGAACTCAAGGGCAGGCCATTGCCGTTCATTCTGGTGCAGTTCCTTTTGCACTCACACTGATTTGAGCAGAATTTTGTGTACTTTGCTCCCTGAAGAAATACATGTGCTCTGACTGCTTCGAATTCTTTCAGAGTTGGGTTCTGCCATTTCCAAGCAAGGTGTGGATATGTGAATTTATATTTCAATTTGGAGCAACGCAGAAAAGGAAGAAGGAATTTTTCCATAGTTATAATGGAATTAAGACACACGGTGTCTAAAAGCACAGTAATTACATGCTCTCAGTATAAAAGCTAAGCTCATTAATTTGCTATTTTATCTGAAGTTTTGTCATGGAAACTCCATATCAAACTTAAGATCTAAGAATGAAGTCTGTCCTTTTCTGAGGAACAGATAGATTTGTTTAGGCTTGCTACACTTATGTCAAATTCTTCCTGAGAGATGCTAGTGGTTGTATCGAAATAATGAAAAGATTCTCTTACATTATACTGGTTGACTTTCTTATATGTTGCATAACAGCAACTTGTTAGTTTATTGGGCTGACCTTACAGAGAATGCAAAAGCCGAAAGAATCAACGCAATCCTGCCTGAGAAGACAAGAACAGCTGACTCAACTAAGACATATATTTGAATCGCTCATGCTAAGCTAACAGACTATAGTATTTTCAAGACTACACTAAACACCTAAATTTATTTTGTGGACAAAAGGATTTTAAGTTAAATTATTCTCTCAACAAAACGAATTAAGCAAGTTAGCATTTTGTTTACCGAATTGTGATGAAATTCAGTCTTTCTACACAGCTGATTGGACAGTTAGCTGAATGCGTTTTCTCCACAGATTCAAGCATGTGCCATGACTGTTAAACAAGGTTTCCTCCATGGTTTCAAGTCAGTTTGCAAAAAATTTAATACAAAATCTATCTTCTGCAAAATGAACTTAGGTGTTAGTTTTTTGTCAATAAAGAATGCAAAGCCAAATGCCTCTCTGCTGGACAGTGATAAAAATCTATAGAGTTGTGTGTACACAAACATATAGAGCTGTGTACCTTGTGTTGTTCTCTGAGTCTGAATGTCACAAACTGAGCGCCTGTCGGGGAACAGTGTCTGATCCAAGCTGGGATGAGACATGGTCTGGTTATCATAGAACTACAGAATCACAGAATGGTAGGGGTTGGAATGGACCTCTGTGGGTCATCTAGTCCAACCCCCCCATGCTGAAGCAGGGTCGCCTACAGCAGGCTGTACAGGACCTTGTCCAGGCGGATCTTGAATGTCTCCAGAGAAGGAGACTCCACAACCTGTTCATGTTCATGTTGAGAGCATCACAAGGAATTATCTAGTAGGAATGCAAAACACAGGGGCCTGGAAGCTATCAATACCGTTTCTAGCACGGATTCAAAGTATCCCTGTGTGTTAATTCTAGTTCTACTTGTATGGTACAAGCGCTTGTAGGAAGCAGTGGTTTTCCTACCTTGAAGAATTGTATTCCAAGTACATGTGGCGGATGAGAAGCAGAGAGAGGATGTGTTGTATTCAGATCATCCTGGCTGGGAGCTAAGGCACAATGAAAAAACTCATTAGTTTGAATCCCTATGGGCAAACACCTCAGAGAGAACAGGAACAGATTTGAGTCTTCTTGATCATGTAAACCAAACTACCCTCTCCTTCTGAACAGACACTATTTAATATTGTACACCATGAGTTATGTGCCCATACAAGATGGAGATTTCACTTAAACTTTGATTTCAAGAACAATTGGGTTCATCAGAATCCTACTGCTGGCTTAATTGTCTTTTGTCATTTTAATTTTTGATATTTTTGCAGCTACAGAGTGATTGCAAGTATTCGAAGGGCTCAGTTTTGAAGACAGCAGCTGGAGCTTCAGCTCTGAGCAACTCTTGGGTAGACCTGCGTACTTAACGGAAAAAAATGTGTTTTATTCTGAAAATATCATTATACATTTGGAGCAGTCTGCTTAGCATTAAATATCTGGAAAGCAACAGGAAAAGTAGAACTATTCTGTCGTTATGTCATAAAAATTGCACAAAATAATTTTTTCTTTTCCCTCTCCTCCTTTATGCTTTTAAGAGGGCTAAATCTGTGGAGGGTAGTAAAAATATGAAATAAAGCTATTTTGAAATAGACCTGTGTCATACTGCAACATAGAAGTTCAGCCCTCTAATATATTTTTATGTTCATTCAGGAGGAAACAATCAACTAATACTCAAGTTCATTTATACTGTTTGAAGGACCCCTGCTTTCAGGTCCGCTAATTGCCTGAAAAGGCGAAAGGAAAGAAAAGCAGTTCCCTTTCACCTGTGTTTTCTCTAAATATGCTCATCACTGCCAGAGTGCTGAGCTTAACGAGAGGCAAGGTTTTAGGCAAAAAACTTGTTTTTGCTAATGATGTTTGTCATCTACAAAGGCATAATCATCTCTGTTTTCTGCAAGGGAACATTCATGTCAGGAGCACTATGCGAGAAACCATTTTCAAGTTCCTTTGCATTATGTGACGTTTCAGATAAATGAAGCCCTGTACCTTCTCAGACACTGCACACATTGTAGCAGCATTGGCAGGAGCTTGGCTGACGGTGTGGCCTTTCAGTTAACGTTGGACAAAAAGACAAACCAGCCTTGCTTACAACAGGAGATGACAATGCTTCTTGAGCTTGACTGTCCATTGTTCTTTATTAAGTGCATTTTTAATAGTGCTTCCAAAATTTTTTCTTACTGTCTTTTGCCTTTTGCTTTCTGGTATGAACAACTGTTTTGCAGGGCTGAGCAGGAGAAGCAATGGAGGTTTTGCAGCTGTTATACCATTTATTCATGCATTTTCAGTTGAATGCATTATCCTGTGTCCTGTGAAGAGCCCCAATCGCTAGTGGAATATAAAGCAAATCAGAGGTGTCAGACTCTCTTGTTAGTCAATAGTCACCAATATCTGCAGCATATGTTGCTGCTTCCCAGCCCACTGGGAGCTCGGTGCATCTGTTACTCCTCCAGGAGCTACGTTCTGATTGCTAGTACCGTGATCCCCATGCACTTAGTCAGCAGAACCGTGGTCTTGTTAGATTGTCCCAGGCCAGTGGGGCTCGTGAGGAACTGTGCGGGAGAGGGGGTGCTAGGAAACACAGAGAGAATTATGCAAGAACTAGGGACCATGACATGCAAATCTGTAATAATCTGCTGTAAGTGTATGGCAGAAATCCCAAATTGTAATTAAAAAGGTGGCAAATTGCAGATGTGATATGAAGGAGTGTTCATAAGGCACTCACTGCTGTTGCATGCGTAAATAGACCAGTTATTAAAAAACTGCAGTGTTAGTGTTGAGGGACCTCTCGAAAGCCAGGACTTTGAAAAGGATCAAGTACCTGAAGTGTGGGTTGTCTATAAATATGGCGAGTGTACTATGAGTATAATGCTGAGAGACCACATTTTTAAAATGGCATGGTGCAAAAAGAATGACAAAAAAGCTTTATTCACCTCTGTTTTCACGTGCCTCCTCACAGCTCACCATATCACATCTTGCATGTTTGCATAGTTCCCAGCACATCACACTGCGTTTCCATTTTACCCTGACGTCATCTGCAGAGCAGGCATTCAAAGTTATGCCTATTCATAAAACTGATTTTACAGCCTAATAACTTTTCAGGGCCATGGAGAGAACAGGATTTTAATGCAGGCAAAGGCAGGACACAGAAAAATAAAAAAAATCTGTACTATGTGCACTAAGGAGGAGAGAATGGAGTGGTTGCTATTGAACTTATATTGTGATACCATGTAATAAAACCAAAATTTGAGCCACTAGAAAGACCACACCATGCTCTCTTTTGCCTACGTGCATTTTCTTTGCTAGTGTAGCTATTCCTGCTGCTGGCTCCAGCAAAACCGACTCATAAATTACTTGGCCTACATTTCTTCTTATTTTCTAGTGGAAACCATAAGTATCATTTTAGTATTCTGAATTAATGTAACAGATCTTTTCAGTATATGAATTATCAGCATGGTTAAAGGCCTAATATCTAAGTGCACGAAAGAGCAGAGACTCTCAGTAATGTCTGTCTGCAAAAGTCACATAGAATTATTTTGAGTGTAAACTGCAGAAATGTTTTCTGGAAAGGCTGTCTTTTGACACGAGGAGCAAAAATGGCAGTAGTTATTCCATCTATATCAAAAATCACCGAGATGTATGTAGTTTACGGTTTTGTGTGAACTAGATAAAGTATGTTTAGATCACACTCACTACATACAGCCCACTGGAGGTTTCTGTTGTTTAGCGCATTTGCTCTTGTTTTTTCTGGTGGAATCCCAAACTAATGGAGCTGTCATTGTAATCTGACAGGTCGCTAAAGTATAAAGGGGGAAATATATATTACTCGGAGCAGCACTTCTTTGGACCTATCTCATTAGTCACATGCAGGAAATCAGTCAGCAAGTGGTGGGACTTCATTAATTCAAATGAAAACAAAATTATATGTATACATATTTCATAGTCTATGCAGGTAACCATTTTAGGTCTGTGCTGGAGAGATTTTCTGTCTCTAAGACAATTTTTTTGTGGAATTCCCACAGGGTCTTCTTGATGTACAGAGGTTCACAGTACTGCCCTGGACAAATTTGCCTTGAGACATGGCCCAGCTACCCGGCCCGTCTTTGCAGCAGTGATGACAGGCTGAAGAGATAGTCTTAGTGCTCTGCTGTGGGAGCACAGCAGGAAGAGGGAGCAAGATTTCCTTGTCGGAAAAAGCCCGAGCTTGTTTGCTGCACATACTGCATTTGCAGCTAGCCTGAACCTAGGGTGAGAGCAGCTTGCTTGTGATGGGCCGTGTGTGGGCAATGCCACGTCTGCGGGACAGCCTGCGATTCAGAGCAAGTTTACCCTTCTCCCCAGCCTTGCAGCTTAAGTCCTTTCTTATCAACATGATGGATCCCTTGAGTGTGTCCAGGAGGTTTCTGTGTTGCACTTTCTGATTTTGTTGCTTTTAAGTCATCTCCTGGTCACCTTGTACTTGCTACCAGCCATGCTTTTAGTCTCCACTTACCTGAAGCTACATGGCTTGCAAGGCCATGTCTCGATTGAACCGTATTGGTGCTTGTCACGAAGCAGATGATTGCCTCTGGACTGCTCAGTGCAAGAGTTCCACCACCAGATCTTTCTTCTCTTTTTATAGCCTAATGAAAAAGCGTAAGAATGATGCTTAGAAACAACACGGCTGACTCATAAGGGATGACTCTATGTCACTCATAGGATGTGAGATTATTCCAGAGACTTGATGTACATATACATGCACTGAGACTTGGTGTTATTTTTCATAAATGGAACAATGCCTGCTGTGTATATTGATATGTGCCTGGCATGTAATATAACGTGTTCTATGCCATTGTATATGTGACATTTAAGATTCAGTGGCCTTACTAAAATAGTCCTCCTCTCTCAGGAAATCCAGCATTAATCACATTTTCCACGTCCTTTTCTTTAACTCATAAGACTATGGCTGATGGCTGGTACAGTGGGAACTGTATCTTTCTCAAGACATTAAAATCACCAGATTTTATTCGAGACATCCTGGGAAGGAAGGCTCCCAAGCGAAAGGTTTGGCTGCAAAAATCCCCAGATTTTTGTCATCCTGAAATTTTGCACTGACTGAAGAGAGTTCTGCTATTTTGCTTCAAAAACTAGGAAAGCCCTGTTCAAAAATCTCTGTGAAGGACAGACACCCTGAGGATTAATGGCCTGTCCCTTAAGCAGCACAATTAAACACGAAGTATCTCTGAGTGTCAAAGATGGGAGATTTCACTGTTACAGCCTCTCTAACAAACGCTTGAGATCAAGTGTCCCGTTCGGTCAAATGAAATCTGTCACTTTGCTTCCCTCTGCCAAAGGTGTAATTGCAGTCGGTTGGGTGGAGCCAGTAATCTGAGCCCCCGGAGCAAGACTCAGTGTCACCACTAGATGAGCACTTGTTCTTTGCCCTTGTAGCTTCCTTGGTTTCCCAGCCAGAGAGGGATTTTGCAGCTCTTCATAACCATATGCAAGCAAGGAAAACCGTGTGATGGATTAAAACTAGCCTCCTTGAATGGGGCTATAAACTATCGATGACTTTACATTATACCTGCATTTTTCTCCTGGATTATAACCAAAGCTACTTTTTCCTCAGAATGAAGAAAGCTCTTGGGATTACACCTGACAGCACTCTTTTCCAATACTGTTACATGTAGTGGCATCTTGTCCCATTGATTTTCAACTTGGAGACAATAAAGATCTTAAAAGAGATCACAATAAAAAAGGATAATTCACACCTCTGAATTACAAGGACTACAAGGGAATTACAAGTCTACAGGGAAAGTTTTCTCCTTCTAGATTGATGGTTTCCTTTTTTTTGGCTGTACATAGCACAAACAGTTCTTTGTAAGCATCCAGGTCATTACTGCCCGTGTACTCTCTGCTGTGCTCCAGTTATTGAAGTGCCTGAACAACCTAAACTGAAGGATGGCATACTTCTTGTTTAGTATTTATTAGCTTGATGTGCATCTTGTTCCACTTACGATTGCTTAAACAGGGCTGTTGGGATAACTTCTGAAAAAACGCAGGAGCTTCGCAGTTGTTGCAGACAGATGAGTTGCTCTTCAGCCTTCTTACCTTTTTAAAGAACAATCAGGTGGGGTGGAAGGGTAAATACCAGCATAGTTCAGGCAATGACAGTCATTTCCAAGATGATATTTCGATGTTGATTTGACTATATGCTTGAGTGCATTCAGTATTTTTCTGCACCACTGTATCAGCTGTCTTGAAAACAGGGGTCGGAAGATTTTGTTGGGAAACACGCACCTTTTACCAGCTCAAAGAGACTCAACCTGCTACACGTGGTAATCATTGGACTATGTATGCACTGATCACCTCTTCTCTCCATGCTCTGCTTGCAATTGTTTATCAAAAAGAATGCAAAGAGGCTTTCGCAAAAGCGTGCTGTTTTATAAAAAAAGCTTTGCCACGCTGAATATGAGCCTTCAGTGACTGGAATAGAGACAGCTGTTGATAGAAGGCTGCATTGTTCAGCAACAGCAGACACCAGGATGAAGTGTGAAATTTGGAAACTGCATCATAACTTGCACAGCAATGTTAACAAGTGACATCAAAGATTATTGGTGTTTTCAGGCGTGCATTCTCAAGTGAGCTTTCTTTGGGTAGGATTTTCCTCCTAGAAAATAGTAAGAGTACAGATTTGTGTAACTTGTTGCAAATTCTTAGCCTGTTTTGAAGTTACAGTCTGTCACTCCCCTCTATGGCATGTAGCCTTTATCAAAGCTTTAGTTGGGATGTACGCAATAGTGCTTAGAGTCAGGTGTGCATGTGCCGTCTACAGAATGTATTTTAAACAAGATGTCTTCTGAAAAACCCTTGTATGATGAATTAACCCTTTCAGTCTTCTGTGCATCAAGCACCAGACTCGTCCACTAACTACATGTCACGAGCAGTATCCTGTGCTCAGGTTGAGAACTAACCAACATCAGACAGCACAGTACCCCTAGTCAAAATTTGCAACTTTTAGCCAGAGATCGATTTACCTTGATAGGTGTGCGCATATCAGTGTGAATGTGTGCCCTGGCTCCAAGGTGTCATCAGCGCACAGTGCAGCCCAGCAGAATGGAGCATGATAATCTATCTCGATGTGAACTGCCAAGGCACGGGTATGCGGGGCTTGGCAGACCTGCTCTCACTTGGGAGGATGCTCATCCAAGCAGTTAGCACGGGAGCAGTTCCTGGGTTTACAGGCAACAAGCCAGAAGTCTTGGTGGCTGGCCTAGTTAAGACTGTCCAAGTCTGGTTCATGGTGTAGAAATAGTCAAGGCACGTGAAGATCTGGGTGTTTGAAATCCTAGTTTTTAAGGAAATCAACATTATGTCTCTGACACCAGTTGCTGTAAACTGCGATGATGATCTGCGTAGATGGGAGAGGGTACGATGTGAGAGCAAAACTGCTGTTTCCTTTGTGTTGTTTTTTGCTTTGTTTTCCTTTTTACTAATAGCAAATACAATGTTTTAGAGAATTTACAGGGCACTGAATGTAGCTTTTTGTGGTAAATATAGTTTGGAAAAGGTGACAAATATTAGACACATATTACAATGTGCAGCAGTCCAGCAGCTTGATATTTGGAGCTTAGAGTCACAAGTTCTTGCTTGTACCAAAATCAATCAGCAAAGTCTGTATTAACAGTGTGACAGAGGCTTGGCAAGAGACCCAGAATCTTGGCAGAAGTTCAAAAAAAGAGTGAATCCACAAATCTTATTCAAGGAAAGGAGCAGTTTTAATTGTGTCTGAACATGCAGTTCGACCTTTGTCGTTGGGAAAAAGCAAACTGTTCTGCTCTGGTGAAACTGGGACAAGCTACGGGTATAACAGCATACTTCCATGATTCAGAGTGGAAATCAGCAGTAGGCTGTGTGCAGCTGGGAGGGTTTTGAGACTGTTCCAGTCTGAGAATTGTTGTCTGTTTGACATTTGAAGTAGGGCTTTTCCTGCTCCCTTTGAAAGGCAGTGCCACACCCCTGTGAGATGTTAGCTGCAAAAAGATTGTCCTGGTGTTTATCCTGCATTTCCCTTGCTTAATTCCAGCCCATTTTTCAGCATTAAAATTGGTTAAAGCGGGGAAAGAAGTTTTTTGTTTTAGGAAATTTGCTGAAAATCCGCTCACGCTTATCATCTTTTTTTAAGGGAATACGTAATTAGCAGCATCAGAAGTCTTCGATGGAATGCTTTGTTGGACTCCTGAAGGTTTAAACGAGCTGTTTCCCTGATTGGTAAGAAGCGACGTCATCTGTTACCCTGCTTCCCAGAGCTTCACGTGAGACTTTGGCAACATCATTTCACTGCCAGCTTCCTTGAGGCCTTTCCTCCACTCCTCTGTCCTCTCCGGGACCGTCTTGGTGCCGACCTTGCCCCTGATGTCAGCGGTGTGGTGATGCCTTGCCAGGCTGTGCTGGTGTGGAGGGCTGCTGTGAGGAGAGGACAGGGCTGCGGCTACTTCCAGCCTGTCAGCATCGCTGCTGGTGTCTCTGGCAAAAGATATTGAGGAACGGGTAAAAAAGCAGTGCAAGCGGAGGAATGAGGAGAAAAAAGCAAGAAGCAGCACGGGTCAGAGAAGGAGGAGAGCTAGGGGGTGCTCCAAGCGCCAGACCATGTGCCACCTGCAGCCAGTGGAGAGGACCACAGAGGAGAAGGTATGACCTGGAGGCTTTGGAAGACCACATTGGAGCAGGTGGGAGGTGTGAGGAGGAAAGAGTGGCAGAGAGGAACCATTACATACTGACCTCAACAACCCATTCCCCATCTGAGGGAGGAGGTAGAGGAGTTGGAAGTGAAGGAGTGAGGTTGAGCCTGGGAAAGGAGACGAGAGAGGAAGATGTTTTAGTTTTGCTTTCGTTTCTCATGCTTCAAAACTATTTTAATTGGCAATAGATTAATTTTAATTACATCCAGTCTTTTTTACCTGTGGCAATAATTGATAATGGATCTCGCTGTCTTTATCTTGACCCACGAGATTTTTCATGTAATTTTATCTCCCAGCTCATCAGTCACTTTTTGCAGTTGAAATTTTTCTAATGCACCAGAAAACCCAACATTCCTATTTTTGTGGTGCACTTGAAGTCATCTGCCTCTTCCTTACTGGAAACTCCTTCTTTGAGTCCAGTGTATGTAATTAAGCAGAAGATGATATTGCAATGTGCAATTCGTCATGTGGAAATCAACAACTTAAAGACGGGTATGGTTGCAAATGGATATTAGAAATGTGGCTCTTCTGAATGGCCTGCCTCAACCTCAGCGACTGTGTACCTCCCTCCATCCCTGATTTTACCGATCATCTGCTGGAGCGTGTTTTTCTTAAGTGTCTCAGCCACTATACTTCTCTCCAAATCTGCATTAAAAGCACGTCATCCTTTGTTGCATCTTTTGTTTATCGCTTCACCATTATTGTTCATAGTCCCTTGACTGTCTCCTTTTTCTGATGGACAGATACTGAAACTGGAAATCAGAGCCACACATACAGATACAGGTACAGAAATTGTTTGTTTCCTGTGGTCTACATCGGATGTACTTTGTAAGCAGTAACATCAAAGTCCCTGCTTACCTGCTCATTGCTTAAAGTAGTTCACAGTGGTATCACAACATAGCAAACCATGAATCTACCATCTACATACAATTCACTTGTGGTATGTATCAAGTCATGCATGTGTATATTTACATATGTAACAAAATATTTTCATATCATTACTTTTTTCTTCCTAGCAAGTGGCTACGCCTTCATACAATTTAATGATGTATTCACTATCTTAGCATAAATGAGAAGAAGGTCCTAGTAATGCAGGATAGAAATGGAGGTTAAATTTGAATAGACAAGCCTCAGTGAGAAAACTGCATGTGGTTTAAACACAGGAGGTGGGCATTTGCCTCTAAAGTCTTGGTCAGATGCGCCTGTTCCCACTTAGATGTGTCTGCTCTCAGCACATAGGCAGGGAAACTATGAGAGCAGGGAAAAAGAAAAGTTAATCAAGTGGGATCTGATTGTGCTGTAAGTGAGAGGAGAGTGCAGAGACATCCCCAGGAGAAAACCTTCGCACCAGCGGTGATCTGTTAGTCCCACAGTTGATTCCCAGGACTCCTGCCTCCCACTTGCATAGACAAGCTGTCATCTTTGACCCTGTAAGACAGGAACAACAGGAAATTAATTAGGGACTTGGCTCCTGCTTTTTATGAAGGGTAAAGAGCAAGGCAGAAAGAAAAATCCCTGCAGTGGGAGAGAGGAAAAACTAGGCTGTTGCTTATGCAGCAGCATAGCCTGGAGTGCTGGATGTGCCAAAGTGCGTGTTGAGAAGACACTGTGGAGAAAAGAGGAGGATTGCTGCCTGCTGCCCCATGGGGAGAGGTACTTGCTGCTTTCATAGCTCCTCTTCTTTGGCACTGTTAGAATCACAGAATGTTAGGGATTGGAGGGGACCCCTGGGGATCACCTAGTCCAATCCCCCTGCCAAAGCAGGGTCACCTACAGCAGGCTGCACAGGACCTTGTCCAGGCGGGTCTTGAATATCTCCAGAGAAGGAGACACCACTACCTCC
>Ga0065711_1002734_pt1 | contig 37896 bp, 37 predicted proteins | sample Hoacrofraction12_FD_59098 | JGI IMG/M metagenome (GOLD analysis project Ga0065711, IMG submission 59098) | Hoatzin crop microbial communities from Cojedes, Venezuela - Epithelial fraction 12 v2 (version 2) | ecosystem: Host-associated > Birds > Digestive system > Esophagus > Crop | place...
CAGCCCCTCTGGGCAGCCTGGGCCAGGGCTCCGTCACCCTCAGAGGGAAGAAGTTCTTCCTCGGGTTCAGCTGGAACTTCCCAGGCTTCAGTTTGTGCCTGTTGCCCCTTGTCCTGTCGCTGGGCACCACTGGAAAGAGTCTGGCCCCGTCTTTCTCAGGCATGAATCTCCCTTCTTAAAAGGAGGCAGTGACGGGCATGGCTGACGAATCAATGACTAATCAATGTTTCTGTTTCATCGAAGAAGACAGGGTTCATGTGGTTTCCACTAAAATGCAAACCAAAACGTGAGAGTTTGTACTGCCTTTTCTGAGAAGCGGAGCGGAGCGTGTGGTCCCCGCCGCAGAGCTACGAGTTCAGGTGTGGGTACGGGTCTGGGGCTGCCCGTGCTGACGCAGGCCCCCCCGGGGTGCTGCACCCACGGCGCTTCCCAGTGTTCCTGCAGTGCTGACTGACCCACGTTGCCTTCACACCTGGCGTGGAGGAGTGTTTGAGGCAGAGTGGTGGCTGCGGTGTCTTCTGCCAGGAGGGATTTCTGGAAGTGGGGCTTTTAGGGAGCCTTTTACCTGCTGCGATCATTTGGTCTTGTGCCAAATGAAAGGATGGGCTTCTCGGGCCAAAACCTGGGACAAGGACCCAGAGACAGCCTTCTGCTGTGGTTCGGCTGGTGAAGGACCTCGGCGAGCCATGAGAACTGGCCCACGTGCCATCAGCTGATCATACTCCGTACAAGAACACTACGTATGTGTTTGTAAAAGAGAAGGTTTGAATTTTTACCTTTCCATAGGCATTACGGAATTGGCTTTGCCAGATGCTGAACACCTCCAGGTCTTGCTGTGTTTGATCCAGGCAGGGATTCTCGGTGCCTTGCAGGTGAGCGTCCTAAGCCCCTTGCAGGGTTAACCACCTTAGAAAGGAGAGAATTTAAAGAAATCATGGAGACTTTTGGGCAGCTGATTTGAAAAGCCGGGTTTCCTTGGGTTTTTTTATGGTTCCAACGTGTCAACGTGTAATCGATAGAATAGCCGCGCTGCCAGGAGATGCTGTCCTGATAGAGCCAACTGCTGCTTCCTCTTCCTGTTGCGTACTTGTCACAAATGAGTCCCTCAGCAGATGGGCGAGATACAGCGTTCTTTAAGCTGTGCCCCCGTTATTTCACAAGTCACACTGCAGAAATACCAGCCAAGCAATGAGAAACGCTCGGTGTCGCATTGTGGATGAGATGTTTTCAGGCAAAAGCAGAGGAATGTTTCCCTGTTCCTGGAGGCTTCGTTTATCAGGAGCTGGGAAATTGTATTAATGCTCCTGGTTTTGTCAGAACTGATATGAAATCTGTATTACATGCAAATCTGTTCAAAGTATTCTATCGTCCTAATATTTTTTTCCAGAATGGGACAGAACTAAGTTGCATTGATTGGCCCTGAGACTGGAACCGGTGTGAGGGTCTGTGCAGGTCAGCAGTGACTTCAGGCTGCACAAGCTGGGTTGCAGGGAGCCTGTCCAGGTAATCTGAACTAGCATTTGCTTTCAAATAGACGAAAGGTTGTGCTTCGATCTTTCTAGTTTTGTTTCAGATAGTGACACTAGATTCATTGCTGCTTACCATTTTGTTTTGTAAAAAAATGTTCCAACGTACAAATTTTTAAAAATAAAACCAGTCTATCAGAGATTTTTTTGTTACGGTGTTTTCCCACTTGCAATAGTAAACAAGCATTTTAATCCTCTGATGTCTATTTTTTGATAGCAAAATTCTCTGATGACATAAATTACCAGGGTTCTTTTTCTCTGGAAGATGAGAAAAAAAAACCCTTTTCCCTGGAAATTCAGCAGTGTACAAGAAAACATTTCTCATGGGGAAATTTTGCTTTGACCTTCTTTTGGAAAGTAATCCAAAAAGCCAGAAACAGTATATGCAAGCTGGCTTTCTCTTTTTGGAAAGGGAATAGAATAAACATCACGAAACTATGTGAATTTCTGACATCAAAGTTATTTCAGGGCTTGTATCACTTGGAAATGTTTTAATATCTAAACTGAAAGGCAAATTCTTGTGCGTTGCTGAATCTTAACATTGATATTAGAGACGCTTTACAATTAAATAAACCCGTATTTATCTAGTGCCTCCATGGATACGCGTTGCTGCTAAGTATCTGAGGACGGCCAGATAATTATCTATAACACGACATAAGTCAAGTAAATTACCACAGAACGTCGGAGATCGTGTTAATCTTCTCGTATTCAACTGCAGTCCCTGCCAACTGGTTTCCATCTCAGCTGGCCTCCAGCAGAGACTTCTGCTGGGAAATACCCACCAGGACAGAGCCCCAGGCTTGTGACGGAACGGTTCCACGTTAGCTGTGCCGATACACCCACGTGGAGCTCAGACCCAGATTTTCCCCATTGCTGGGTCGCCTCGTGCTGGGGACGGTTCAGGTGATGGACCTGAANGCGGCGTTCAAACCCCCGCCNTCCACATGCGCCGTGGTGNAAGGACGTGGGACCAGAGCCGTGGGGTCCAGCCGTCCNCGAGCACGCGTGCCCGTCCACAGCCTGGCGTCAACAGGAGCTCGAGGGAAGCATCACCGCGCTTCGGGAGGGTCAGCGCGCATCTGCTCTTCTGGCTTTCAGAAACCTTGCAGGCCCTCCGGACCCGCGATGTTTCGGCTCGCCAGGACGCAGCGGCTGTGGTGCTTCTGGGATAAAGGCAGGGCTCGGGGTGAGGAGCCGGCATCCTCTTGCTGCAGCGTGCATTGCTGCGTGGTGTGTCGGTCTACAGAATGGCTTCTGCCACCGAGATCTGTCCTGTGGCTATGTGAACTGGCCGTGTGTCCAGTGTCAGTGGTCTCTACTGTTTAATTTGACACTTTCCTTTTTAATTTGCAATTGCTACAGTGCTTTATGTGGCAGACTTTTAAATGAAGACAGTAGTTGCTGTCCTGTATCCATAGCTTCTCTACTCTGATCTCAGCTTGTGACAGATCTGGAACAGAGAACATCGTCACGGTTCTGTCCAAAGAGCATCTTTCTTGTTAGTTCTTCTTAGGACAACAGCCTAACAGCCCTTGATTTCTGGACTTTTTTTAGGTCGTAGGAATAAGCTGTGTCAAGAGGACGATACTGCTACTGACTGGTTCATGCAAGGAAGCCCCGTGTCCGTGTCTAAGCGGAGATCGCTGGTGGACATCCTCGGAGCTCAGCAGTCCTGGGCTTCTAACAGTCATGAAGGAGTGAATGCAACAGGCAGGCACTGGTATCAGGTGGACCCTGCATGAAGCGGGAAAGAAATAACATGTCAAAAGGATATAATTAAAAAAAAAAAGCAAACCCAACAGAGCAAAAGCCTCATCAAGCTCTCCAGGAAAGGAGGAAGCAGGCTGCAAGCCGTGGCGGTGGTTAAACACGCAGCTCCATGCCTGTGCAGCAGGGTTTGCCCACCAAGGAAAGTATCAGGGGAGCTAATGCCAACCCAAACAGAAAATGACCCAAACCATCAATTTGGAATGAAAATAAACTGTAGCATGCAATGGCCACATAGCAACAGACAAACATTTTGCCTGATCTAACAGCTAGTGCGAGGGTAGGATATGCAACTGCTTGAGGAGAATTTAAGTCAACAAAAATTGAGGCATTCAGCATGAGAATGATGAACAGAGATCATCAGATATGCAAAGTAATTTGGTTAGAATCACCAGAGGAAACAGTATTAAAAATTTCCTGTTATCTGAGCACTCAAGCACTCATCTTCTTGGTTGGGGTTTTTTTTCTTGTTGATTCAAAAAGAAAAATGTCAAGAGAAACCCCCTGACAAATGATGACATACTTCAGCAGGCTCTGTGTTCAAATCTGAGATTCAGATAAGGCGACTTTATAGACCAGGAACCTGTGAAAAGATGCTCGGACAGCTACCAGCATCCACCCACAACACTTCTGTATTTCTGCTAGGACAGATCGCGGAAGATATCACCAGGAAGTTTTACGCAACAGTGGAAGCTTGGGGTTTGATAGTTACATCCTCTTATTCCCTGAATGTCACTGGTGGAACTGCCTGAAAATAACACAGATTCTCATCCGAGAGATGAGTTGTGTGGCATATACCACCACGCTGAGCTGCTTTGGCTCTCACCCAGTTGTTACCCAACCCTTCAAAACCCACCACCCTTCTGTCCTGTGCTTTCCGCAGGGATTTAAGGAGGGGTGGTCTCAGCCCCCCGTGATGCGCCTGGTCCAGGCCATCCGTCAGCTTCTGATCAGCCCCGAGAGCGCCTTCCCCGATCTGCGAATCAAGCCCTGCAATTATATAACCCGCTGCTCTCCGTGGCTGCTCTTATCTGATGTGCTGAGATGTAATTTTTTTTAAAGAAAAAAACCTCACTGGACAAGGACGTGACTGTTTTTCTGCCATGATTCGACTGCTCTGTGCTCTGCCACTGTCTGCAGGAGGAAAAGTTGATTTTGGCTTTTCCTGAGTGTAGGGCATAATTTTCCAGATTTAGGAATCTCTCTAAAATAGGAGAAAAATGGACTGAAGAGGATTGCAGGTTTTTTTCCCTGTTGCAGGTTTTTTTCCCTGATGCCCCCTCCTTGCTGAGCTCCGTTTGTAACTGCCAGTCCTGGTTAAAGGACTTGTTCTCCCCTGGAGTTAAACCCAGGGGATTTTACAGTGGGTGTCGCGTGAGCATCTGCCAGCGGGGACCTGCAAGAGTTGTCACACAGGGGTATTCACCATAGATGAGCTCAAAAGCAGCGTGCATTCCGGTGTCCGCCCCAGCTGTGCCTCCCTCGCTGCTCTGGCAGCGCTGCCTGCTCACCCACGGCACTCCCAGGAGAGAGCATCGCCGCGCGGTCCCCACCGTGCCAACGGTGATGGGGTGTGAGAATTGCAGAAATTGGGGAAAAATGTTGTGAAATGATGTCTTCTACCTCCAGAGCTCATGTAGAGCACAAAGCAGAGGCGACCGCATTAGTCCTGACTGTTGGGTGTCTGGTCCCGAGACAGACAACTGCAGCCTCCAAAGCCACCCAGCAGGAACCTTCTATGCGCATTAATTTCACACCACACAGACTGCCTACGCAGGCAGGCAACGGGAGATAACTTTCAGTTGACTGCAACGGACAATATCTTGCTGTCCCCATGATGGCATAAGGAGTGTCCTTCTTCCAACTGAGAGTAAGATCTGTTTAATACGCGCGCTCAAATTGTCCTCTACAGACTGTGCACATAAAATGCCATGAATATGCTTTAGAATAGAATCATAAAATCATTAAGGTTGGAAAAGACCTCTGAGATCATCCAGTCCAACCCTCATCACCCCAACCCCACTGTGCCTGCTAACCCATATCCCCAAGTGCCACAACCACACGCTTTTTGAACCCCTCCAGGGATGGGGACCCCACCACCTCCCTGGGCAGCCTGGTCCAATGCCTGACTGCTCTTTCAGTAAAGAAATTTTTCCTAACATCCAATCTGAACCTCCCCAATGCCACTTGGTGCCATTTCCTCTTGTCCTCTGGAAGGGACCTACAACAATCATCTAGTCCAACTGAAACTGCCGGGACTTTTCCTCAGCTTACTTAGGAGATTGCCAGTATTTCTGGAGCAAAGAATCTCAGCCCAGCCCCTCTTAGACACCAAGTGCTGAATCTTTTTGCCTGTGAAGTGAAATAGCTGCAAACCACACGTGACGGTGCCGGTGCAAACCAAGCATTATTTTTCATTCAGCAGTGTTTGTAGTACCTGGATGTCTCCACTAAGCACCACATTCACGCTAATCTAGTCCCATTGTTAAAAATGCTAATTACAGGCTGTTCTGGTTTTACAACAAATCATTCCGTGTCAAACCAGTGGTGCAATAGTCCAAAAACTTTGAGGTTTTTTTCCTCGTTGTTAATTATGTTATGCAATCCTAAATATTTTGAAATACACTTTAAGGCTTTCCCATTTGGTATTCTTTTCCTATGGTAGAAGGAGTTAATAATGCATTTAAGCCAATTTAAACCAATTACCTGTTTTTTCATGTTCTCATTCGAAAAAAATAATTCTCAGGCAGGTAATAGATGGAGGACAAAGGACAGGCAAGAAACAAGTCATATATATATATACATACATATATATATAGTCATAGGTTGGAAAAGACCTCTAAGATCGAGTCCAACCATCCACACAGCACCACCATTCCTGCAAAATCATATCCTGAAGTGCCACATCTACACCTTTTCAAGTCTTTGTGATTAGAAAGTAAAAAGTGCAATGGAAGCTGCTGAAGTAACATCCAAGGACACCAGTAAAGTTAAGGGGCTACTGGAGATGATTTTTAATGGTAGACCAAAAAAAGGAACTCTACAGTCAGAGCACGAAATATTGCCCTTCGCGTGCTTTACTGTATTTCATGCCATGAAGCACACGCAGGAAACAAATCATCTTTATTACCATGCCTGTCAAAGTCGAATTTCGTGGGAAGAAATGCTCTCGATTCCTCCTGGCATGGGTGCAGGACTGGAGAGGGCACCAGAGTGTCTCCACACCTGCTCTGAGATGGGGACCAAACCCCTGGTCCCGTTCACCCACAGCCTGCCGCGTACCGAAGGCAGCGGAGGACACAGCTTTACCGGGGTGGCTTTGTTTCCTGGCAGTATGTCAGATCTCTCACAGCTGTAGATTTAGTTTTCCTCTGGTTTACAATGCAAAAAAATTTTGGCAAGCGCAGACTGTGAATATTGCAAAGCAATAAAAACGGGTCTCAGAAAAGTTGCTCGGTTGGTTCTTGGGAAAAACATTAACCTTTCAAGTCTGAGCAAAACTATGGGACTTGCTTTTCTCCTAAATTTATTCCCACTTCCCACAGCACAGAAATAAGGAGCAACCCTGGGAAAAGAGGTTTCTCCCTTAAAATCTGAGCATGCAAACTTTACCTACCAGCTTCAGCTAAGCATGAACACACATTCTACAAATTCTCTTGAGTTTATAGAATTCCTGGAAACCAGAAGCTGCTTGGGACCCCTCTCTATCAGGACGTTATTCCAATGTTTATTCTCAAATGACATTTTTATTTTAATTTAGTACTATTATTTCCAGTTCTAATCTGAAGCATCATTTCCAATAATTATTCTCTCTTCCCGGTGTCAGTAACCTCTGACTGTTGCCTGCTCCCTCTTCCCCTCCCTCTCCTGGGCACTCTAGGCCACATCGCATCTCTGGCTGTTCGCTTCAGTGAAGTGCATTAGACCCCTTTGGTTTGATGTCAAATGTCCTCAGCTATTTAATTGCTTTTCAGAGTTTAGTCCACCATCTTTTCTCTTTCAGACAGTGCCTCAGGCTCTTTCTACTTTCCTGCTCCTTGCTAGTGTCTCTCCCACCTGCTGATAAGCGTTGCCCGACAAGCTTGCAGTGAAGGACCGTTGCCTTCCCGTTTACCAGCGTGCTCTTCTGTGCCAGTTCAGATCACGGAGGCCACCTCCTGCCCGTGTCAGCCCGATTTACAGCCCGCAGCCATCCATTTCTGTACCTGCTGCTCCTGCCTACCAATGCGACCACAGCACCTGATCAGCTCCCAGTCCAAGACACGCTCATCTGTGAGATCTCCCTGGTTAGAGAAGAAAACCACCAGTAAGAAATGACCAACTAGCTCTGGAGATGCAGCCCAAAAGTAATCCAGCATGATTCCTGTTTCTTTTCCTATTTTACAGCCATATGAGTTAACACAACAACCAAATTAGAACAACTTTGAATTAAAAGAAATGACAAGGGAAGGGTGTATGATGGGGCGAGCTGTACTATGAAGCGTGAAACAGTAACTACACCGATTGTCCTTTTCGAAAATAATAGTTCTTAAATCTCTATAGTATCAACATTTCTGAGCTCCATCTGGGCATAATAGGGGTCTTTCTTGCCAAAAGTATTAACTTTCATGTTCTTTTATGATACCAAGCTACATAAAGTAGCTTACCATGAATTTCTAGCACTTAATAAACTAATTTGTGCAGCCATACTGAGGAACCATGAAACATCCTTCTGTATAATTTGGGAAACAGGGCAAAAACCCAACAGATGGAATGAAGGACAGTATGGAAATGGAAGGAAAGGAACACACCTACAAATACCCTACAACTGAGTTTAAGCCTTAGTCATACAAGACGACGCTCTCATGGCCTTTCTGTCCTGACAACTGTTCTGCAGCCCTCTCCTCTCAATGTGCTGGGAAGAGGGAAGAAACTTGCAGAAAGTTCTTAAATCTGTAAAGAAACCAGGGAGGTACATGCGCTAAGTGATGTTTGGGGAGAATGTGTAGCAGAAGCATCTCCAGTTGTGGTTGCCCCAGCCACTTGCTGATGGGAATGGTCTCCATTTCCCAGGAAGGGCTGGGTGATGCAAACTTGCTCAGCCATCAGCTGTTCTTCAGGAGAAGATGGGTTGCTGATCACAAGAGGAGATGGGCTGTGTGCAGGTCATCCTCTCATGGTTGAGAAAGGTTGAGAAATGAAAGAGGAGCCGCTAAGAATGTTAGTGTGAAAGCTTTTTTCCTAAAAAAATAATAAATAACACACAAGATCATCTCCCTTGTGATGACTGATAATTAAAATGCAGTGGTGCCACGTGTGGTGGCAGAGGCTGGGAAGAACCCACAGCCCAGGCTGTAGTCCTTGGTCAGCTGCTGTCCCGGGAAGAAACAGATGTACGAATTGGAAATTAAAACAGCTTTACTAATAACACTAATAATAAATATTAACAATAGGAGAAATAGGGCAAAATATACAAAACCGGTACGGAGTTTCCTGGAGTTGGGTGCCACGGGTGCTGGTGTCCGGGAAGTCCTGGACTAGACTCAGCACTAGATGGGAAGCGGACTCAGGAATGCATGGATTGGAATCTGAATCAGGATCGCAGCCAGGACAAGGAGCAGGGTCCTCTTCAGAAGCCGGCCATGGACAAAGACCCTCATGATCCCCCCAGTTTAAAACCGAGTATGACATGCATGGCATGGAATACCGCGTCGGTCAACATGGGGTCACGTCTTCTGTCCATCCCTCCCTGCAGGTAAGACCCTTTATGACTCCTCACCAGCAGGACCTAAAAGGTCTACTGGTGGCCTTGGCTGCTATAGCAATAGCTATAAGCACGGGCCTTTTCTGCATTCCATTCCTACCGTTAGCTCAGTACAACTCTAGACATCAGGTGTTATCAGCTCTGGACTGGACGCTCTCTGTAAATTAGGCAGCCAACTGCACAAAAAAGCATTTACTTAGAAAAATGTAGCTGTAAGGAAAATTCACTAAGAGAGAATCGGGTCTGTTTTAAGCAAAACAAGGACAGCCAATTCTAGGGCAAGGCATGCCGCTGGGCTCAGGGCGACGGTACCAGCCACAAACATGCCATAACATGATTCATTGATGTTTATCTTGAATTCAATACAGCAGCAATTAAAATCATAGCTTTATAATCACATGGACTCTGTGTTTTGGCAGCAGCATTTAAAATCCAAAGGCAGTCTGTGTGTTTCCATCTGTCTGAAGATTGCTCAGAAGACAGAAATACTGCTGGAAGAGAAAATTTCTCCTATGATGGATGACAAATAACATATGCTATCCAGCAGATATCAGTGAAGCTTCTGGAAAACTGAGACGTGCTCATTGTGGAATTAATGCCTTTTTGGTCTCTTCCAGTAAATTTCCAAGTGCTGGGAAGCAGCGAGCTAAGGCAGTGCTGTAGTCAGCACCCAGTAAACACTGGGGTTTGTTACCCATCGCCAAGCAACGCCTTAAACCCCTCTTTGTGTTGCTTCTGATCCACCATCCTCCAGGTTAAGTGGATGCAGGTCACCGGGCAGTCAGTGACCAGAGGCACCACTGGTGGAAACAGATCTGTCCCCAGCTTTCTGTGAGATCCCTGAAGTTGTTATTTGGAGGTTTTTTTTTCAAATTTACAATACTCGGAGCACACTTGGATACCAAGCACACGAACACATCTTATCTGATCGCTCTGTGGCTGTTTGTCCATCAAAACCACGTTGACTTTGTGAGGTCAGGCTCAGGAGAGACCTCTGACCTTGGACCGACACAAAATTCAACCAATGCCAATCTCTTCTCAGGAGAATTCAGACTTCTGTGAAAACTGTCTGCATAGATCTGAGATATAAGGCTGGTGCTTGCTCCCCGAAGATCATCCTACATCGTCAAAATTGGCCTTTTTTGGCCATCTGAGTACTTCTGAGATAAATCAGCTATGCTTCTGTTTAACTTATGGGCTGAGACTGGCGAGGAACTAATGTTAGAAGCTGTTTGTTCAGATAGTTGTGCTTAATATGGATGGCTGCTCTCTGCCTGGCAGCCTTCATAGCTGTTCTTCCAGAGCCCTTCCTGATGTGCCCCATGATGGTTTACACCTGTGCAATTCATGCAGGGTTGCTGTACACCACCAACTCTGGACCTGCTGGTCCTCCATGAAGGGCAGCAGATCCCAGCAGAGCAACCCAGTCAGAGATGATGACTTCTCTGGAAAGCAGAGCGTTTTGTGCCCACCCGACGCTAAACCCAACAACCGATTTCTGCATTGTCTGCCAGTTAAGCTGCCCACATTCAAGTCCCTCCATTGCCTTAAAAAATGAGATTCCAGTTTCTCATTCCTTCCTTTAAAGTTCTGTATTAGAACAGAATTAAAAGGTATCAAGCTGACATTTCTCAGGCTCTCAGACTTCCACTGCAGGAATCCTGAGCCCTTAGTTCAGCTGAAGCCTTGGCCTGCTCCATCACTTATTTAGCTGTACTTGTATGCATCATTATTTCCATGTTGTGTTTTCCTTCTAATTTTTCCCACAATGTTTTTTTCCTAAGGCACAGCAGGACTCCATAAACAAGGATCATCGTTATTTAGCCTTTATTTTTGTTTTACAGGCATTTGAGATTTTGGAAGCAGGAGTTGTTCTAGCAAATCCATAGGGACGTGTCAGTGCAGAAATCAGCGTGAGTACCTGCTGCATCTCCCTGCCAAGGACCAGCTGCCTGTACTTCTACAGCTCTGCAACTACGTTGACTACTGCCAGGAACAACAGATGGGTCCTAGGTCCTATCTGACAGATCCCAGCGGTCTCTTCAAACACGAGGAGAACGCAAATCCCAATAAAACAAAAGAAAACTGGGAATTCTTCAGTCTTCCCTGTGCAGGTCGTGGCAATGGCCACTAGCATTGGCACCATCACCCATGCACGTTGGGCTGGGTTTGTGGGGAGTCAGGTAGCACAACCTCTGCAGTTTCAGATGGCAGAGAAAGTAATTTTCATCTGAAAACCACTGGTGCGGCCTTAAAAAAACCTAAACTTCTGGGAATTCCCACATTTAACAAATATGTGTACTCCTCCTACCCCCAAACTCTCTCCAGTTCTTTTATCTTATCAGCTAGAACAGACTTGTGATCTGCCGAGTGACAAGCCTGGAAATCCCAATACCAATCCTGATATTTTCTCTGATCTTAGGACCAGAATTTCTTTGAGCAGCAACCAAAATTTTCCTCTTTATTGGCCTGCATCACAGAAGCTACAGCTGTCCCAGCTTGTACAAAGCTTTCTTCCACTCTCATTGGCAGCAAGGCTCCCTCTGGTCTACTTGTCTCAAGCAAATTGCCCAAAGCTCTTTCTTTACCATAAGAAACATACATGGTATTCACAGCAAATTGAGGACTTCCATGAGAACGATCAAGTCTCTCCTGTTACCTTTCACGGGGAAAATAAAGAGGAACCTCAGGAGATGGGCTGGGCTGTTCTGGCCCTTGCTCATTCCCAACCTTGGCAAACCCATTGGCATCTGCTGCTGGTGGGGCTGGCCAAGGCCCCGTCGCCACCAGACGGGACTATCTGCAACTGCTGTGCCCTGCCAGGCTGCAATATCAGGCTAAAACAGGCCCTCCAGAAAGGATGTGGTTTCAGAATAATCCCTTGTCAACCAGAAAGAAACATTTTATATTTATCTTCTTGATAGTTCTACAGAAGAGGAGGGTTCGGTGGGCAAAGCATCAAGCGTAAGTCTTGGGGAGCTGCATGGCAGGACACACCTTGGGGCCAAAGCTCACCAAAGGGCTTTTACAGCACTGAAGCCAGCCCTATTTTAACTGCAATTTTATCCATCTCTCTTACAAACTTCTGAAATGCAAACTAGTGCAATAGCCACACACAAAAAAGGAGCAGTAGAGACAGGACAAGTGAAAGAGAGGATAAGAATGAACGGAATGTCATTTTTGTTTAAGAAGTGTTTATGCTGCCAATCTTTTTCTCAAAGTTACAGCAGCGCTGTTCCAGACAACGAGAAGCCAAAGAACAGTAACAGCTCACACAAGAACCTGCAACGCTGCGTGCAAGCTGCAGCGGGAGAGAGAAAGTGAAGCAAGAGGTGACAACGCAAATGTGAAAAGGCAAAGCCTTGAGGAAATAGAAGAGCAAGGTGCCAAAACTCTCACCGCTAACTCCTTGCTCTCTTCCTCGTAGGAGCCTGTGCTTCCAGGAAAAGGAATAACTTCCACCACAGAGGCCAGAGAGCAGGTCTGCAGCCGTATCAGTACTGTAGCAGGAGGCACTAAATAGGTGAGAGCAGGTGGATCGAGTCACTTCAAGAACAAGCATCAGGAAAAGAGAACCACTTGTGCAGAAGCCCTGCCTGGGTGGGCAGAGGGCTGCAGAGATCCTCCTCCACCAGAGCCAGGCACCAGCGCAAGCTGAGGAGCGAAGGCATGCAGGTCCACCGAGGGAAGGACACAGGTAAGGGGGTTTTCCACGGAGACCAGAGCTGAGGCTGTGCTGGAGGCTCTGCATAGCTTGGGAACAGCAGATTTTGGCCAGGACTAATTGACACGTGAACAGCTCTACCCTCTCCTGAATCCCAGCTGATCCAGTCAAACCCTCTTTCCCCCTCTTCCAAGCTGACCACCTCAGCTGTGCAATCACCACCGATCCCTCCCCTCCTGCCCTGCAAGGACAGCCCTGCCTGCATTTGGTGGCCCAGGGAACTGTATAAACCTGTGATTGCTCATGAGGAGCTGCTGTGCTGCATTTGGGGGCTGTGTGCAACGTGAAAACCCACGATATCCAGGCTCCCTTCGAGAGGACTTGGCACAAGGCAGCCCCCGCCAGCCCCCCCGTACCCAGGGCTGCCTGGACAGCCCTTTCTCCCCAGCTAGCTGCAGGATGGCTCCCTCCACGTGCCACCAGGTTCAACCTGCTCGTGCTTAGTTACGCCATCGACTGCCAAAAACGTTCAATGGGAACACAAAGAAGTCTTGGCAATGAGGGACAATGGCCAGTTTTTCAAGGTTTAAACAATCTGAGCATTAAGTAGGACTAAATGACTCCCTTAAGGCAGCTGCGTTTCCAGAATGCTGTTCCAGGGTTGCCAGTGAGGTGGTTCAGACTGCCTGAAGTTTGGCAACAGCGAGGTTAGGTTGCCCTCTGTTTTTCTTTGTAAGTTATTTTTGTCCATCTGTGTGGTTCCACTAGGAAACAGTTTATTAATGCCTGTCATCTGTCTAAATAAAATACTCCTAGTAATACGGGAATTGCATGGAGTAGCACAGAATTTGTTTCCTCCTTTCACTCTTTGAGGCAACAGTAACACTCTAAATATCTCCTAAGATTTTTTGATAAAGAAATAATAAATTTTGCTTTCTGTCTGCTATCTTCCCCCCATGCGAGCTGAAGATAACCAGTGTTAATCTTCAATACCGAAAAAGCAGATTTCTGGCAAAACACTGAAGGCGGTACCAGTAATTCCTCTGGGCTGGCACCTCATTCTGGATATGGCACCAGTGCCACGTGTCACCCGTCCCAAATTAAAACCCAAGAAAACCCCAGCAAATCTTCTGTTTCCTGGTGCTGCTGGGAAACAGGAATCTCATTCTGCTAAACTCAACCATTTGCAACGTGTCCAGACCTCAAGCACTGTTTTCAGTTCACAAGTGAATTTTCAGTTCCGGGGGTTCTTTCATTCTTCACTCAATGATAATTCACTATTCGGGTTTACAAGCCTGAACAAAACTGTTTTCTTAAAGAAAACAAACAACGCAAACCAACTCGCAGACATCAGGAAAAAGAACCCCCACCAAAACCAGAAGAGTATCTCAAGCTCAGACCAAGGTAGACTTGGAAAACAACTAATACCAAGTGGAAAATCACATCTGCAAGTATTTTCTTTTAATGTAGCCCCAGTCACTGGAAAATAATTTCCTTGCTGTGTCCTATATTTTCCCTCAGAGGAAAATAGAAATTAGACTCATATGCAAAGGAAGCATCGCAAATGTTTATGGAGGAAATGATTCCCGAAGAAAGTCCAAGGGAATGACATATGTGTATCCTCCAGGGTCTCAAGGACAGCAAAGAACATTCTTCTGAGAAATCTGTGTTGAACCCACTCCAGAACAGTAGCGGCAACCACACGTCTACGTGACCACGTCCCTGTCACTTCCCTGGATTTAGTGCCTGGTGGTAACAGCTCACCCGCTGTCGTAAAATGAGTGGTTAGGTCGCTTAAAGAGTCACCGTCCAAGGTATTTGCAAGAAGTGATTTTAATAAGAACTTATAAAATGTGATTTTAACAAAGTTTGTTGGCAAGGTTCACTCCGCTACTTATTCACTGAATGGAATACAAAATTGAAGCGGGACTGAGGTGGAATGGTTTGTACAGAGACTGAAGAAAGGTGTGAGGGGTAAGGGAGACCCTCCGCTGAGTCGCCAGCTTCGGAATGGAGCCCCTCGCGTTCTAAACTCCTGCTCAGAGAGGAGCCGTCGGGCGCTGGATCCAGACCTGGCCTCAGACCACAGCGGTTTATGGCTAAAGGGTATGTCTGGCAGCAATTGAAGGTTTGTTCCCAGTTAGAGAGCGAGCAGCAATCATAGGAAATGAGCAGTAATTAATCCCTGGTTAACTTAACGTTTACAAAGTGGTTAAAAAGAATTCACCACAGCCACAGTAATAGGATATTATGATTGGAATCGATTCACACGATACGCACAGATAAAGGTACCTGTTAAAAATTCCCCTTGAGTTCAGTGACATACTCACTGCAAACGATTCTCCTGCCCAGACAAAAGCTGAGCTCCAAGGAGTGAGGGATGCCCGTAGCTGAGCCCAGGCGACCTCGGGCTTCGGAATCCAAGGGCTCTGGGAGGCATCCCACCCAGAGGGAGATGCTGGGTGCAGCCGCTGCGGTCCAGGAGAGCTCACAGGGCCTCACTTGGTGCCGCTGTTCGTAGGGTCACGAGATGATTGACTTCAGGTATCAGTAAATTTCCATCTTGGCCACAATCCATATGAGGTAATTCTGGTATCTTCACAGCACCCATGCAATCCCAGCGCTCCCCAGACCGTACAGCTCTGCCACCTCCCAGGCAGCAGGAGCTCCCGGTGTGGTCAGGGAATGCCCCATCAGCCCAACTCGCCGCTCTCATACCAAGACAAGGAAAGTGCCAAGTTGTTGCCGTAAGGACAAGAACACAGTGCCAACGGCCAGGTGGCCCGATGGGGTGTGGGAGCTGTACCACCATGTCCCCACCAGCAGATATCCAGCCTATGCTGCTGCCGGTGCCACGGTGGACGGCACCGACAGGGAAGAGATACCATCCAAGCCCGCTGCAAGGCTGGCCAGTCCCAAGAGATGGCTGAAGATCCACGCGTCCACTTACTGCCTGCGCAGGGGAGGTGATGGGAGGCACGCTGCTGGTACCCGCTCCCGCCCAGCCCTGCCGGGACTCGCAGCCCACGTGCAGAAAAAGCTGCTTTTCTTCGTGCCTGGCTGGCCCCTGAGCAGCACCCACCAGCATCAATGGCTGGAGACGTTCAAGGTGCCAAAGTTCTTAAAAAAAACAGGCCAAAAAGTGAATTTGCTATCACCGCTGGATACAAGAAATCGCTCTGAGTGTACCAAGCCTATGTAGGCACCTCACGAAGTCTGACCATACCAAGGCTATGACTAAGAGCAGCGGAAGGGGAACGGCGAAACGGGCAGGTTGGGGGGAGCCCGAGATCGGGGTGCATCACAGACAGACGTGAGAACAGCAGTGTGTTCCTGGGACGTTTCCAGCATGACTCGAACCACGGATGTCCTTGGACCACTCCTAACACGGAGCCGTGGTGCTGTGGGACATGAATCATAATTTGCTGCAGTTTCATCTACTGCAGAGCAAAGTTCAATTCCTGGCGACATTATTCCATGAATGTTCACAAAATAAAACATTTCTAAGGTGAAGCAAGGCAGTGAGCAGACCAGTTGCTCCCAGTGACACAGCTCCCTCCCGTTTTCCCTCTGCTTGGGAGGGCTGGATGCACAGCGGCTCTTGCAGGCATTGATGTTTCCTCAGTGCTGCTCTCATGCTTTGGTTTGCTGTTAGGAACAACAAGAAATATTGGCTGCATGTAGCATGCAGCTCCAAATTTGATGACACAATTCCTATCGGAAGACCGCGGAAAAGAGCTCCCTCTCCCCTTTTGTGGCAAGCTGGGGGATGGGGTTTCTGCCTTCTCACGTGCTTCACACCGTGTGCGCGTTTGTTCTCAGGTGTGAGGAACTGGAAGGAAAACAAAAGTCTTGAAAGGCTTTTGGGCAGATTACTTATGAAATGCAGGAAATATGAGAAAAGTAAAAATTTATGTGTCTGTGTCTTGGCCTGAGGTTGAAAAAATAGACTCCCTTATCCACGCAGAGAGTACAGGATAACTTCTGGCTGAGGATTAGGGTTTTGGCCCTTGCTGTCCTGGAAGATTTGGTAAAAATCCACCACATATTCTTCCTGATTGTCCTGTGCATCTTGTTTGAGATAAAAAAGTCAAAACACTTGGCCCTCTTTACAAATACAATATTAGACTCTATGAGTAAGACTCTGTAAATCTTTACATATATGTTGGGTACAAAGAAACACCAAGAAAGTACAAAACAGAGGGAGAACACAAGATCTGAACAAATGATAATTTAGAGAAGTGGAGGCAAGTAACAAGGGGATCCTTAACAAGCAAATATGCCATGGGCAGTAGGCAGAGCCCCTAGACTGTGCATCAAGGAAGGGGAGGAAAGGTCTTAAGATGCAGACAATAAAATCTAATAAAGACAAAGTACTGGACAATTTTAGTGAAAAAAACCCTTCTGCATTGATGGGATGTAGTAGAATCTTTTAAACTCAAATATACTTATTTTTAACATTCAGTTAGCTAAATAATAATATTATGCCTTGGATATAGAATAATGCAAGAAGGCAGAATTTAGCATGGGGACACATGGAGGCATCACCTTTGGGGGAGATAAACTGCCTCTAGCACTCCTCCCAGGGCAGACCAACAACCACTTCGATTTTTGGCACCAAGGAGAAAACACTGTATGTGCGTAGCTTCACACTGCGTGGTCCACGAGGACCGCCCGTGATGGAGGCAGTCTGCTCCAGATGCTGGTGAGTGTGCGTGGAGTGTGGAAAGCGGAGGAGCTCAGGAGAAAGCTGCGGTGCCAGAGCCGAGGAAGTCTGTGTGTGCCAGGGACGTTCCTCCGCCCGCATCCTCGGAAGTGAGCCGAGCGATGCCAGCGCAGGAACGCTGCATGACTCAAAGGAAAGCACTTCCCCAGACCCTTAATTGAAACCAGACCGATCGACCGTGGTAGCTACTGCGGGAGCTGCGGCTGCTGGGAGCCCAAACACGAATGATCGGCGGCGGGTAAAACCACATTGCGAACAGAAATAAAGAGGCACGAAGGCCTCTTCACTGCACAGCGCAGAGAGAAACAAGTGAGCACCGGCTAAGGACAGGGCAGCAGCTCTGCAGGGGAAGGTCCCCGAAGTGGTGAACCTGGGCTGCGTCAGGATTTCCTGCATTCTTCATCTAGAAGAGTCGTCAGCTGAGAACTTGCAAATTCATTCAAGAGATTCCCAAAACTTCAGCTATGGGCAATTCTGGGGAAATTCCTTCTCAGTGGCTTTGCTTGGATAAGGGGCGTTCCCTAAAACGCTGCTACCGCTGTTGTGTCAAGGTTGGAAACGTGAGTTCGTCAGTGAAGGAGGAAGCCAAAACCAAGCGAGACTGGCATTAACTGTTTTGCACCCAGTTCTTCCCCCCAGTTTTGTGACTCGCCACGATTTCTTTATGCATTGATCTGGAATCTTGATACTCTCACTACCTCAGACAGAAGGATTACGCTGTCAAACTTCTCACTGTTTCCCTGTAAGGACGTCTCTTCTGTCAGCGACGTGCGAGGGGCTGTCCACAAAGAGCGATCCTTACGTTAGCAATGATTCACCCCAGACTTTGCCCTCCTTAAAAGGGGATTTCCTTTTCTACAGTGAAAATAGAGAATAAAGGCAATAAAACAAGTGAGCTGATTATTTTTTTTTGATGATGAGCTGTTTGGAAGTGCGGAAAGTGGAAACCTGTGTTCCTGAGAGAGCTGCAGAATCCACCCAGGTCACACGTCTTCGTCCCTGATCCTTCACGTTTTAGCAAGGTGCCACCATAAAACCTCTGTAAAAAACATCTTGGAAGATGATGGCTGGGGAGATACCCACTGTCCCCTGCCAGCAAAGGCGCGACGCCTCGCCTCGTGTCATGCCTGAGGGTGTCAGTTACGGCCGAGAGGCAGCTGCGCTGGACCTGAGGATGCGTTGGGAAGTCCGTCCCTCCGCTGCAGAGTATAAATCTGTGCCGTTCGAAGCCCTGAACCAGCATGGATAGGGCTGAAACTCACCAATTCCTGCTTCTCCGGCATGCAGGCTCTCCTATTTTTTCATCAGAAAGGACACGAAGCAGGTCAGCTCAGCAGCTTTTGGGAAGCCCTCCTGTTGGTTTGCTGCCTGAGAAGCTCCCGCTGTACTGGCTGTGGCTTGGTGCCTGCAGGAGCTGCTACTTGTCACTTCTGTCCTCCAGACTCTTCCCTTCATTGCCCAACCCCTCCTCGCACTTGAAAATACCTACCTGGCTTCTCCTTTTCCCTTTTATACTCAGAAGAGACACTCATTCGGCTGGTTTGTAATTTTAATGAGTTTCTTGAACTCTGCAAGGCTGTGGAGAGAAGGTAATGATAAGGAATTGTGGAGAACTTCAGTTAGGAATCACAGAAGGAGCTGGAGAAATGAGTGATCTCTGAGGATGGGAAATGATGTAAGGTCAGATGTCCAGACAGGAGACTCTCCGTCCATTCAGTGAGGGAGAAATGGAAAATCTTGCTGAAGTTCAGACAGTAATTGTTCTGGATTCTCAAGCCAGAGGGAAAAAAGAAAAAAAGCCAAAGGCTAAAAGTGGGAAGAGCAGCAGAAGCTGTACATACCATAGAGGTAAATCAGGATGTCCCAGGGAATCGCAGCAGCTGGCACGACTTGAGAACCAGACAAAGAGTTAACCCCCAACGAATAAGAATTAGGACTTGTCCTACAAGACCAAACGGCTGAGTTATTTACAAAGAAAACTGCCTGCCTACAATTTCCTTGAAATCTTCAAGCGTATTCAAAAAACCTCCCAGAAGTGCAAGATATTCAGATGATGTCATTTATCTGGATTTCCTCGGCAAAGTTTTTCTCAGCATGGTATAAAATGAAAGAAACAGGAACAGGATTGTTTTCAGTATCAGCAAGAGAAAGGGGCTGCAGGAGCGATGGGCAGTTTGCATGGTGCCCCTTGGTAGTGTTCGAGGGGGTACAAAAAAGTGCTACAAAGAGCTGGGGAGGGGACACCGATGAAAAGGAGAGGGAAAAGTGCTGGAGACCCTCTGGGATGGAAAGCAAAGTGAAGTACTGTGGACTGAAGAAAACTGAAATTTTCTTACCTCTTGCTGATTGCTGATTAAATTCAGTTGTATTTCAGTTGCTGAGAAAAAAAAAAAAGTCCTCAGCTGTGAAGAGCGCTGCTAATCAATGTGCAGAGCTGGCCAAAGCCTCCAAACAAAGGTGCAGCGCAAAATAAACAGGATATGGAAAAATACTGGACCCCACCTCGCAGCACTGCAGAAATCAGTCAGGGATGATGTGTTTGTTCTGCTGGCATCAAGGGAGATACCGGTGGGTTAAAAGAGGAGCACTGAAAGCCACGGGAGCCATTACTAATGCAGGTAGAGATTAACTGAGGGGAACTGATTAATGATTTTGCCCCAGCCGCCTTTCCCATGGCCGGTCCCGTCTCTCCGCGCTGGCTCTGCGGACGCCTGCCAGGCGTGCGAGGCGAAGCCGGGTCCGGAGCACCCCATCGCACCCCTCCCGCCTTCCCAGTGGTTTTGTTCTTGTTTTCACAGAGTCGGTGCCGTGGGAGAAGCACGCTGATGAAATGGGTGGTGCCCTGGAGAAACAGAGGGCTTTGCCTTATCTTTGCCGTGGGTTATTACGAAATTTCCAGCTGGTGAGAAAGCGCGTGGCTTGTTCACACAATTTATGCTCTTGCAGCTGACGGTTCTGTTCTATCATCTCAGCAAGCCAGCAAAATAAGCAAGTGTAATAGAAACAGTGTCTGTAAAAAATAAAACTGCTATGGAGAGCCTCAGGCAAAAGCTAACTCATTCTTATTAAAATCAATTAAGAAAATAAATATTTATACACATAAAGCACAAATGATATTAATCCCCAACCAGTCAAATCCCTTCATTCAGAGACTTTCCCTGGCCTTGGCAGATGTCCTCTCCCCAGCACTCCAGTGCACAGCCAGCACTGCCGCTGCCCTCGGAGCCTTTCCTGCGCATCCTCAGGCTGCGGCTGGAGCAACCGGGATTTTCAGCTGCTTGATCTTCCTACCGCTCTCCGTCGCTTGGAGAGCCGGTGAGGGAAGCGGCGTGCTGCTGGCAGAGCTGGTGCTGGCCTGGCAGCAAACCCTCCCCGTTGATTAGAAACCAATGCAGTGTCACTGCCTTTAATTCCCTGCTTTCATGTACTGACTCTAGGCGTGAGGTTGGCAGCCGCGATAAGGTTGGGAGCTGCGGGACGTGTCCGTGCGTGTGTCCTGGTCTTGGCTGAAACAGAACCGGTTCTCTTCTAGTGAAGCTTCCTTCCCTGTGAGCGTATTGGTTTGGTGTTCTCCATGATGTCTGTGGGATGGTTCTCTGCTCTCCCACCACACCGAGACCTCGTGAAGAGACTCCCCTGCCCTGAAACAGGGTGAACTTGGCTTAGCCAACGTCATGCCTGGAGAACAATAGAGGAGGCTTAGCGTGAGCGTAATCAGCACCAACCTGGGTATCCCAGGCAACCCCAACACAAACACTCATCGGGGATAGCCCAGTCCAGCTAGATATAGCGCTGCTTCTCATGCCAAAGGACATATTTCTTTGCTCAGAATAAAACATTTTTTTTACTCCTGGATAGCCTGTGTTAGCTCATACGACACTCAGACGAGCTCAGCGTTACGCCCTGTAATCGGCCCCATCTCAAAGCATGTATTTGAGGAAGTGTCTGGGACTCCTCTTCCACACAGGGCATCAATTTTTCCAGACAGCTGAAAGTTAATAGCTACCATGATTCAAGCGAGTAATTCTTGTGAAACCAGCTCTGGGGATGTTGCCTAGCAAAACAAATTCTGTCAGCATAGCCCCATGCTCTGACGTGGTACCAAATAGGCGACGCTATATATAACGAGCAGGAAGCGATCCAAGGGAAACGGCACAGTTTAGCTCTGCTGCAGACCATACACAGAATACAGTGATGCAGAAAACTATTCCTGGCTGCTTCTTCCAGCAAATGTAAGTATCTTTGCTTTTAAACTAAGTCAAAGCTAATAGCACTTCATCACAGTCAGGATATTCAATGATAATCTGGGTTTCAAATCTGTTCTCCTCTGCTGTACTTTCTTTGACACAATTTCAGGAGGAATTTTGAAAGGAAGCATTTGTTTTAAGAGTAGGAGATATTTTTGTGTACTTCTCAGTCTATAACTGCATACCAACGACAGATGAGAAGTTATTATTGACTGGAATTTGTAAAGTGTCTCAGGAGAGCAATTTCTGTGGAGATAAGAAATATTACCATTGCAGATGCAAAGTGCTAGTCCAGGATCCCTCCCCTGAGCCTGAGCTGAGGTTTCATCTGCAGAAGGACTAAATAAAAACTGTCTAAGTGTCACTGCCTATGTGCAGCGACCCTCCTGCGGATGATCTGTAGCAAATACCACAAGAGGCTGCTTTGAAAACTGCAAATAAATTAATGAATTGGCTGAGGTTGCCTTCTTCACCCATTCTGGCCATTCTGGCAGGACAGGAGCAGCTGTTCTGGAAACAGCCCCCTGTCCCTGTTCCCACCCGGCCCCATCCCAGGCGCACTCCCAGCCATCCCTACCTTGGCGCAGGCAGAGGGAAGGGTCTGCTGATGGAGGGCACCTATTCCCCACTCCCTGAGGTCCTTCATGGGCTGGCAGGATTTCCCAGCTGGAGGGAAGCTGCTGGATTGGCTGTGGAGGAGGATGATGGCAGCCACCTTCTCCAACAGAGAAGCCTGTGGCTTCAGACCTTCCTTTGCACTCTCTTCTTTATCCAATGACTCTTCAATCTTACACGTGTAGAGGCGATGTCTGGCTAGTGATGTGCTCCGGACCGATCTCTGACGCCGAGCTTGGCTAGACCAGCGAGGACCATACCCTGACACCGTCCTCGCAGCGTGGCAGAGCAGCCGAGGTGCCTGCGGGCAGCGGTCCCTGCCTCCTGTGAAGCCCAGCCCATGTCCGCACCGTTCAGGAGGGTGTGCGATGGCCGGCACCAAAACTGTGCTGGGGGTCATCGCGACTCTCTCAAGACTGTGAAGAACTGAGCTCCAGTGCCTGGGAACATGTCCCAGCTCTGCTTAATTGGCTAGAGCGATGGATCCAAACAGCATTCGGAGCAAGTATCAGATTCCAGGATGCCCTTTTCCCTGGCAAACATCTGCAACTACCTGTGTTGTGATCCACGAGCCTTTTCCTGGTTCTGCCCCCTGGCCCAGGGTGTCAGCTGTTTTCCTAGTCTGTGACCAGATTCCTTAGGTGGATGAAAAGCCTCCCCACCTCAAGACAACCTGTAGCGTGCTGGGTAGGACACCCATGAGAGATAAACATCTAAATCCCCATCGGCGAAGGAGGAAATCAAACCTCGTTGTGCTACATTCTGGACGAGAGTTTGAAGCACTAAATCATAGTGTGGAAGGGGTGGAGGGAGCCACAGCAATGATCCCGTCTCCTGGGGCAGCCGTGGCTTGAGAGGAAGGACACCACTGACACAGCTCTAACAGAAAGTGGGAAGGCATCCTCCGTCCAGAAACTCCAGTTCCTCTTCAATGACATTGCAGAGTTAGGCAAAATGCTGTCAGCATTATGTAAAATGTTGATGTTTTCGAGAAGTGAAGATGTGAAAAACACGCTGAGCTCCTCAGCGTCTGGACTGGCTGTTTTGGGGCACCTCCTCCGGCTGTACCGGCTGCTCAGCATCCTTTTCGAGTGCTTGTCATTGGAAGAGCCTATGGGCTCGTCACCAGCTCCTGGGGTGTAAGACAAGACCCAATGCCCAGAAGCTTGGAGTTAAAATGCTCCACATGAACAAGACCAAGTTCTGCTGTAAATCCAGCCATCGGTGTCTTCTTCCTTTCGAACTTCTTAAGTGAGGAGAAAGGATGGAGGAAATATATGAATGAGATCGACTCACTGGAGAAATCTGGTTTTATCCACATGGTGAACTTCGGTTTGATTCAGTTTGTTTTTCAGAGGAGTTTTATCCTGACATTCTCCAGAGGAGATGTAAAATCCCAAAGTTAATGAACTGCACGTTTTGCTCACTCATTCAGCTGCTCAAACCAACTTAGATTAGTTCACTACCTCTCGTCTGGGAATCATGGTCTCGAATTTGGCTGAAGTCCTGTGGCCAGGTATGTTGATCTTCAGCGCACAGCAGCCTGGGACAGGTTACGTGTACAGGTTATGTAAAATGAATAAAGGTCTTTATGGAGGCCAATAATTTGCCTCCTTGAAAATATACTTAATGAATGTACACAGAAATAGGCTGCAATAAAGTACAGAACATTCTTAATGTACTTTTCCAAAGAAGGAGTAGCTTGCTTGAGTAAGAAGATAAATCCGTGTTCAACTGTATCTGCCACAGCCTGGTTCTCCTCCACTTCTAGATAGTGAGTGGTATGACCTTTCACACTGTGGCTTCAGATGGTTTTGCTCCAATCAATCTTAATTTAATTGATGTTCTGTATCGAGACAATTGGTCAAACTAACGCTCAGACATCAATGCTCAGAGATTAAGCCTCCTCTTCACCACCTCCTGCATCCTAGGCAGGGCAGCAAAGCTACTGCTCAGTAAGTTAGTCTACACTAAAGGGGCTGCACCAGGACTAGTGGCAAAGCCCCTTGACTTAATGGAAAGAGCACAGACCACTGATTTCAGAAAGATTTTGCTTTTGACAGAAAATGCAGAATCATTTTTCCAGTCACTCACTGTGGAAAACTAGGGTAAGACAAACTGTATCACAGTTCAGCTGAAGTGTACAGCTAAATTTTCCCTACCACTTGCCTAAAGGATCCCACTAACAAGTTGGCTCAGGTACTTCAAGAAAAAGAGAAGAGGTGCATGTGACTCTTGGATGAGTCAACCTAGTACAAACTGAGTCTCAACAAGCAATGGGAACCCCATTCTTTAAAAAGTTGGCTTGGTACGTGTACCGGCCCAGATCAAAGCGAGCAATCATAGGAATCAGTCAGAACTATCATTTTGGCATCATCTGATCAAAAGGAAAAACAGGCAAGGACTAAAGCAACCACCCAGACCTGTTGGGTCACTGTACTGGGAACGCTCTGTAGTACAAGCTCCAAGGTGCTCACATAAGGAATACTGAGAATTTACATAAGGAGATAAGTGCTCAAATACGAAAGAAATGGTATTGTTACATTTAGCTAAGTCTCTGATCCCCTCAGACTCCTTGAAACACCTTCGGTGACTGATACCCTTCTTGAACTGTTCCCTCAAAACGGGTCACATACTTCAGTCAAGGCCTAACTTCTGCCGAGCGAAACCAAAGACTCATCCCATGCAGTTACAGATATTTCTTGTGTTTATGCATCACAAGATGGCATCTGCCCTTCCCGACATGACTGTCGCTGACTCCAGCTGTGGGTGTTGCCATCCACAGGCTGTGTCGATACCCACTTGTTCTGGCATTGCTGCCTATGGCAACCATCCTCCTCCCCTGGCTTGCCCCCTCCTCCTCCTCCTCCTCCTCCCCACAGGTTCATTCTTCCTCTCACTCACTTCTACACAGGGATGGATCTGAAATTGCACTTGCAGATTTGTGATAGCTGACTTCATAAGCGAACTTAATAAGCATGAACTCTAATCCTTATTGTAGTTAGTGAAAATGCACAAAAAGTCAGATCTCTGCAGAACCCCATCTGATACATCATTTCCCTAATTTCCAGTAATTAGCCTTTCTCTTAGTTTCCCATCCAGCTCTGCATGACTTCATCAGTTTTGTCTAGTCCACATTTCCTTAGCTTGTTCCTTCATAAGAATGCCTCATGAAACAATACTGAAAGTCTTAACAAAATTAAAGATATACGACACTTGCTAGTTTTGTCCTCACCCATGAGGTCTATTATCCTGCTACAGAAGGAAGATGGGCTCAGTGAATTTGCTTCATCTGCACGAAATCCATGTTGTTCATCCTATCTCCTCTCTATCATTTAGGTAATAATTTGATTATTGTAGTAGTTTTCTGGGAACTGAAGCTTACAAAGTTCTGGATCCTCTTGCCCTACTCCTGCCGTTTAAAGACAGGCCCCATCTTTGCTATTTCAAGTTTTCTGGAACCTCTACCATTTGTCTTTTAAGATTTCTCAGTGATAACCACGAATATCTCTGAAATTGCTTCAGCCAGTTTCTAAGTGCTCTTGGATAAACTTCTCGAAGCTCAGGGGTTTGAAAACACAGAATTTATCTAAGCGACACCCATCTCGTCCTTCGTTTAGTCTAGTTAGGAACCTTTAATGGAGGTCTTCTGTTGCTAGCTTCAGATGCGGCACATGCCCAGCTGCAAGCGTCTTTCAGACAACAATGAAGCAGAAGAAGAATCGTTGTCTTCAGATTCTGGCATCAACGGTTGGTTGGCAATGCAAACTTTTCAGGGAGCAGACTCTTTTCTTGGTCTTCCTTTGTCTGACAATGAACATGGAGTGTTTCCTCCATCACTTCTTCATTGCACCCCCCCTTGTGTCTTGGTCTTTCCAGTATCATTCTTACATATTTATGATATTTTTTTATACTAATCTTGGTCATATAATCCTCACTCCATTTTCTGTAAATGTCTTTCTTGCTCCTGAGATCACAGGAAACTAATGATTTAACCAAACCAGCCTTCTCCTGGTCTTTGTAACCTTATCCCCCACAGGGATAGTTTGCACTTGTGCCTTTTCGAAGCAAAGTTACACAGACTATGCTAATACATGAAAATATCTGGGCACTTTAAAAACTTCATTCCTGCTTAAGATATGAGTGTGTAAATAGAAGGTAAGATCCTGAGCTGTTAGTCATCTCCGACCAATTCTCCATGTTGCGCAAAGCTGTAGTTGAAGGTGATGGGTACTTGGCATGTATAGGAAATGAGTAAAGCCTTGGAATGCAGCCCTGATTTGTTGGGTTACTTCAGCACGTTGATACGAAATGCCTGTGAAGAGTTGCTAAGCAAACTTCATCTCAATGATGCAAAATACTTCATCTGAATCTGCCCACTGAGATGTGAAGGACCCCCAGGCAGAAACAGATCAACCAGGTTCCTCTTTCCACTGAACTTAAGGCAAAAGGACTGTTTGCAACCTTTTATAGGAGATAGTGGTCACATAAAGAAGGACTCCCGCTGGCATCCTACAGACACTGGCTGTTTTCATAAATTTCGCTGTTTCGAATGTTGCCTAAACGCAGCAGTTTGCCATTCTGGATGGCTGGCTCTGTGGGGCAGCGTTAGCTAACAGTTGGAGGGATGGAGTTTTTCCTCTTGCTTGCATAACCTAGTGAATTAGAGGCTTGAATGAGGCCTGTCAAGAGCGAAACTCAATCCCAACGCACACCATCGCTGCAGAAGAGTGCAGGCAACCGGTGGCAGGTAAATGCGAAAGGACTCCAGGCTCCCAGAAGCACCAGGAGCAGTGGATGTGGTCCTCCTCCAAATGCCTTCATCCCAAGGCTCGTTTGTGCGCCTTCCCACAGGTCTCTGAACTTTCCCTCAAATTCCGGGTCAGACCTCACAACCGATTCATAAACATCCAACTGGATGCATTAGGAGATTCAACTGATAAACAAATGGAAACAGAACAGTACAGCTGTCTCAGTGGGAAATTAGACTGGTATCTGATTATAGCTCTGCTAAGCCCAAGGACTAAAATCCTAGAGGTTGCTAAGAGGCCACCCATCAGTGGAGCAGCAAGTTGGTCTCGGGCTTTGTTAACGGTACTTCAGAAAAAGAAAAAATACATTTTACCAATAACGCTTAAAATGGTGCTTGGCTTTTAGTTTACTCCCAAAGAAATGTAGATATCAAATCAGAACATTAGAGAAACGTTCTAAATGGTGCCATGGCTGGGGCTGGATGCCAGCGGGACCAGCTTCCAGCCATGCGGCAGCCGGCGTGGCCCCGGGAAGTTCCACTCCCGCGCTCCGAGCCGAAAGCTCGCAGGTGCAAGGAGCTCCAGCACACACGGGGATGCTGTCACCAACCACAGATCGAACCAGAGACCACATCCCTTCTTAGCAAAACTTCAAAACCCCATGGGCTTCAGCAGCCAGCAGTTGTGCGCGTGTGAAGCTGTAGCAGTGGCGACTGCTGAACCCACGTTTTCCCCGGTAGCCCAGCATCTCTAATTTATTGCCGTTTCCCACACGGTGCCCTGGCACTCAGTTTTACTCAGAAGGTACAGCCGCCATACGAATGCATATGAAGAGCTGAGCTAATGACAGGAAAAGGAAATCAAATGGGTATTGGTGTGGTAAGTCTCCGCTACTGACTCGACTGGGACATTTCTTGGATAGCGTTCTGAATTAGGTCTGTGTTCCCTTTAGTTTATTACTTTGTTTCCCAGAATGAGTAATAAATACTTCATTTACTCTTCTACACAGCACAACCAGAATTTCTTTTGTTGCAGCAACACTAGAAAATGGATTCTTCATTCTTGAATTGACCCATACAGGCAAAGAGAAAAAACCTTGCATAAGTAGCTCGATTCTCACCTCAGTTTTTACAGTATTAGTCTAGAGTAATTCCAGTTCCCTGCAATGACTCTTGCATTAACCAGAATAAAATGTTATAGCCTGGGTTTATGTGCAATTTACTTCACAATTGAAGCAGTCTGAGGATTTCGCATACTGAACGCCTCTGAAGCTGGGTAACCAGCCAATGCCACCATAATGCCGGAGTGTGGAGGACACCAGCATGTGTCTGTACAAACGCAGGTACATAATAATTTGTCTGGAATCTATCCCACTGATTTTACATTTAATCACCCTTTTTTCATATATATTCTAGGTATTCTTCCCTAATTGGCATTTGTCTGGAGAGAGACCACATGAAAGATCTCAGAAGATACCTGGTACTCAAATACATCCAATACCTTGTCCTGTCTTCTTCAAACGCTGTCAGCACTTTTCTGGGCCTGCTGGGCAGTTTGTACACGACAATCATCCTGCAGTCTGCAAACGTTTCGGCCAAGTCCACTGCAGTTCTCATTTCTAGCCTAGCAAAGGCAGACATCCTGGTTGTTTTAGAGATGGTCGCATGGACCTTTGGTGACCTGATCTCATCTACAGCATTCACACCAGCCCTGCTGCAGAACCTCCTCACTGCAAACACACACATCAGCTGCTTGCTGCTGAGCTGCGTTGCCTTCGAGGCGTACTTGATAACCTTCTTCCCGACGGAGTCTCGACATTTACGGACGGTGAGAAATGCCAGGCTGACATCCAGGATCATCTGGGTCCTGGTGACTGTGGAGTGTACCCTGTTGCAGATGGATGACCTCCTGAAGGCCAGCAGCACTTCTGCTCCCAACCGCAGCCCTTATGTGCTGTGGTTTCACTTCTCCAGCACAGTTACAGTCCTTCTCAGGTCCCTCAGTTACTTCCTGGGGATTCTTTTAAGGATTGTCAATGTATACATCTACTACAAAATATTTTTTAGCATGTCTAACAGATCGACACTAAAAAAAAAGTAGCGCGTATTGCCAGGGGAAGCAGCGCTGTGACACCAAACTGAAGATACCTCAACACGATTTGAAACTATTGGTTTGAAAACTGTTCATCAACCAGGACCAGGGCTCATGTTTTGGCACACCACTGAGCTCAAACCCTCCTGTTTCCTGACGCTGTTTAGCCTTGGTGAGGCGCTTGGGGATGAGGAGCCCCTTGGCACTGAAACACAACAAAGTCGGGCTGTGGGCGCTGGTGTTGACAGCCTTAGGGCACCGCGTGCTTGCCTTGAATGTTCTCGATCTAGAGTTTAGTCACTGTACAGGTGAAATGAATGACATTTCACGAACGGTTGTAAGAACTAAAGCAACCCAAATATTTTTTATATAAAAATGGTGCTTAGAGGCTTACTCAGGGATCCGTTGAGCCAAGAGCTTATACACTAAAGACATGGTCTGTGTCCTAAACTATCTCTGAGCCAGGTAGGACCGAGAGACAAGGTGAGCACCAAGCTGACCTAGCCCAGCTGGGCTTGTCCCGCAGGCGGCATCAGCCCCACCACGAAAGCTCCCAGGACGGAGCGGGGCTGAGCTGCCACACCTCAGTGCACACCCGGAGCTATTCTTTCGAGGTTGCTACAACAAAGTAGTAAACAGCTTCTCTCACATCCCCTTCAGAAATGAACAGAAGGTGGAGGGCCAGAATGCAGTTGCTTGCTGCAGCCCTACAAGAGGAGAGAGAGTTTGAGAAACCCCTTGTGCTGAGGGCTCCATGTGCTGTACCCAGAGGGAGCTGTGATTTCTCGGCCATGGTTTCGGAGGCAAGGAGGGATATGCTGGGGTCAGCAGTGCTCCGACTCCCTTGGCAGTGGTGCAGAAGACCAGGGTTGCGCGTGCCCCTCTGACTGCACTGGGGCTCGGGAGGATGCATGACAGAGCTGCTACCCAGCTGGTGATTCCTGGGGTCTCCTCAGTGCACTGGGAGGTTATCAGCAAAGCTGAAAGTACTCCAGATACCTCAGACACTCCCCAGCACACAAGTGGACGTAAGTACTTCCAGTTACTCTTGCACACTTGCATGGGAGATGGCCTCCAGCTTCAGCTGAAGACTGTGGCTCTCAGAGACTGAACTTCTGTGGTATGTTCTGCAATCCACAGATGGTGAAAGGTGGACAGAAAAGTGAACTAAGCCAAAGCCAAGTATTAATAGCCAAAACGCTACACACAGCCTCCCTCCATCATGCTTCCAGACCTTCGATACACCTTGCCAGCTTGAACACAGCAACGAGCCCTTGCACATTTGAAAAGAAGAAGGACGCGGGGCACAAAACCCAAGCGTGATGAATTTCAGTTCTAACGTTCCCTCCTGCAGCCTGCAGTAGGTCCTTACACTCCAACTGGTACCAGTGAATGCCTGACACACCCTGCTGGTAGCAGCTACTTGGCACTTGGACTATTTGAGCTGAAAATTGGAGCTGTGACCGCTCCTCTGAGTGGCCTGTAGTCCAAGGTGACCGGAGGCACGGGAGCTGCCAGCTGAAGATCAGACTTCACCAAACCAAGGCAGACAGCAAGAGCGGAGGAGTTTCCTGCTCCTTGCTCTGTTCACCAGCCAGTTTCTAAATTTTGCAATCGCATTTTTTGTAGCCGGTCTCAGAAGTGGTTGTATTTCCTCCATCACCAAGACGAACTTGACTGGAAGGCGACACCCAGAAAAGGGGCAGTGAAACCGGGTGCACCCGTCGTGCTGCCCAGGCAGGAGGTGGCCAGCACCGGGACGTCCTTCTCCCCTCGGGACTGTCTGCATCGCAGCCAGACTAAATTAAACAAAATAGGGGTTTTTTGCATGGCAGATAAAGTCAGCTCAGTTTTAATGGAAGGCAAATATCCTGGCCCGAGGAGGACGCGTCTGGGATGTCTGAGATCAGTCAAGCGCATTTTTCCTGACAAGGACACTAATGAAAACCTTTTTTACACAACTATGCCCTGCTCAGTCTCTCCAGAGTCTTTTCAGGGACCCTTCCTGCTTCCTTTCCTCCTTCTGTGTTCCTTCACGACCCTTGCTACACCCTCTGAGAAAAGGCTGAATCTTTGCTTCTACATCAAAAATCAAGCAATAATAATGTGGATGTACTTGGCTGGGTCTAGGAGATGAAAATACTGAGCTCTTGCTTACAATTGCTAAAACCTTTAAGCATATTTTAATCCCTTTGGCTGCAGTAATACACTCCAAAACACTATGAACATTGTCACTATCCGAATTCACAGAAGCTATCTGCCCAAGTGCTGTTATTTAGGACAAATATCGGCAGCATCAGAGATGCTGCGGACAGCGCAGGGCCAGAAGCGAGTGACGAGTGCTTGACATTGCTTCTCAGAAGACTGAAACGAAACACTGCTAAGGGCTGGGTATCCCGCAGAAGCAGAACAGAAATGTAATCAAGTCACTTAAAAAAACGTTGATGCAATCACTTGAATGAAGATGTTGCCTAACGAAGCTGATTCCTTCTGCAAGGAGGAAGTCTTCATAATTTGATGCACTGGGATACACTGTTCTTATTCTGGAAGCCTGAAGTGCCACTTTCAGGAGAGACAAAACACTACCTGAAGTGCTGCAATTAATAAAATGTTGTTTTGTTAAAGTGTGTGCATCGTTTATTACAAATGTGTGCTCCTCCTGGGGATCTGCTACACTTTCGGCTCCTCCTGCAGAAGCCCGTGCAGACGGCTGAGCGTTCACCAGCGGACCGGAGCTGTGTTTGGTACGCAAGGCGTACGGGATTTTTAATCTTTCAATTTGTCACTGAGCTGAAGAATTTTTTTTGCCTTATTTCTCCTGATAAGTGCCTCTGCTCTCAGGACAATCCTTTTCTTAAGGAATTAATGAAAGCAAACATTGAGTGCCACTTGGCTTAAACAGCAAGCACGCAAAAGGAAGGTGCCTACAGCAAAGCACAGCGGGCATTTGCTCGCATCTGGAGGCCAGGAGTGGATGCCATGGGTGGCACCTTCTCCTGCTCGCTTGCCCAGGGGACGCAGAGCCTTCAGCAACCCGTTCACTGGAGCAGCTGTAGAGCTGTGCTGCTTCTTTCTGGGCAGGAGGGAACCAGAAACCAGGCAAGGGGAAACGGTGCTGCCTGGTGATTCACCTTCCCAAACGCCCAGAGCATCAGCTGAGCTTCACGCTGGCGAGCATATGGGAACGGGTGAGTCCAAGGCTCGGCTCCGGCTCATGGGAGGTGAGGACAAGTGAATTCAGCAGCAGAGATGTTATTTTTCATGGGTAATAATTTGATGTAGCTTTCACATTGGTCCCTGTGCAAGACAGAGTGCCTCCCTGCAGTGTGGCATGCTGGAAGCTGTCCTGCCCTCCGGCTGTGTAACGGCAAGGGGAAGCCCTTTTCCGACCGCTGGAATTTGTGGTATTGTTTTTAAGGTTTTAAATAATTCTTTTTCTATCTAGATATATTGATGATGACTAATAAAGCAATTATTGCAGTGGGTTCATCTCCTGGGCATCTCCTCTGCATCTGATAAAACTGCACAGCTGCTTCAATACCAGTCACAGCAGCATTTAAACCAAACCAAAAGGGCCGCGGTGCAGAAAAGCGAGGAAACTGAGCACCAGACAACGTTGACCTCCGAAGATGGAGAGTTCATCAACCGTACTGAGATGCCAGCAAGCCCCATGCAGTGCTTGAAAGCTGTCCCACCTAAGAACCCAGCTGCCTCAGCGACGGCAGGGGAATGTTTGACGCTTTGCAGCCCTGGCCATTTTAGAAAGCCAGGGAACAAAATGGAAATACTCAAAGGTGCTGATGAGACCTGGGAATTGGGACTTTTGCTTGGGGTCTGGGAGCCTGGTGATCCTGAATGTGGTGAACCTCACAGCCCCCCGCCGCTGGGAAGCTCTCCTGCATTTCTGGATTTCTGCTCCACTGGAAACTGGTCACTGCTCCTACATCTTTGCTACAAAATAGAAGATTTTGTTAAATTGTCATTTCTCAGTGAGAAATCTTGGCAGAAAATTCCCTGCAGAGAGCTCTCCTGTGCTCTGAGGTACTATGCCTTTTCTGTTTGCCTTCTCAGTCTTACCTCAAGACCTTTGGAATAGGAGACATTTAGGCAATGAGTTGGTCTTATTGTCTTACAACGCCAGGACGTGTCTTTCACCTGGCTGTGAGGTCAAGCTTTAAACAACAGCATCCACTTGTTTCTGTCGGCTTTTGGGCACCAAAGCAATCGTTATTCCAACATTCAGAAACATCCAAAACTCACATGCTCTGGAAAAAGTGAATCATTAATACAAGACACTCAACAAAATGATGACTAAACACATCTGAGACTCTCATGCTGTGCAAAATGAGAATTTGAGAGAATTCTTCTCCCTCCCAAGTGACTCATTTCCATAGTATGAATGAGCATTTTACTCATCTTAAGTAATGATGTGAGCTGATGTTAATACTATAGCACTCCCTGTCAAAAGCAAAGGAATCTGTGATGGTTCTCAGCCAGACTAAACTTGCTTTGAATGCCAGAATATTGTGTTGGGTACTTCTTCACAACAGTTCTTATTTTCTGGGAAGTCATTGATGGAGATCTATCACAAAAATACTAATAAAATCAGGTTATCTGTGGAGCCTGGCAGGAAACAACCTGGCTGTTTCCAGAGCTGGGTGACCTGTTATCCTGCTGTCTGCTCTCGTGCACCCTAAGAACCAAACAGTCTTCAACAATAAAAGCATAAAATAAAGACAAACACAAAAGCCTAAGGACTGTCCTCATTCTGCAAAGGTAACCACAGACCCCATAACCACGGCCACTCCCATGGTTTTAATTGCTGTGTCTCCACTGTGGTGGCTTTGCCAGAAAAATCCCAGGGAAGGTGAAGAACAGCCTGGTGGGGACTTTCTCGTCTGTCTTGAAGTCGGAGGCCTGATTTGTCTCCGATTTCAGTGAATGCAGATCAGGTCTGGAGTGGAGCTTGAAACTTCCCCCACTGACACGGTTTGAGGAACAGAGGTTCCCGCGTTGCATCATACGCTCACCAAAGATAAGACAGGCGTAAAGTAAAATGTCGGGTATTGGATTCTCTTTGCTGAGATCTAAAGATAAGATGATTATCTTCTCACAGCCAAAGTTGAGAATAGTTTTGTTAGTGAACTTTTAGACCACGTTTAACTCTTTACATGGAGAAGAGAGGCACAGAGGAAACCCAAACAACAGAGAGACACCGCTGCATGCTTGTATCTCCTGCCCTAAATCCAAGCAGCAGAAAGCAAATGGACATTTTTGCAGCTGCACGCCTACCAGCAGCCTGTTCCCATCACCCCCACTTCTGATCACCTTCTGAAATGCAAAGCAAACAAACCTTACACAGGATGATTAAACCGATAAATAGAAAGCATTTCCTTTCCCCTGTCAGCAGAAAGCCACCAAGGAGCTCGAAGATCCAGGCTCTACTCGTGGTTTCAGCATGCAGCTCGTGGGTGCTGTGGTGGGGAGACCTTCCCCCCGTCACCCACGGCTGAAGAGCTGCTCTCTGCATGCCCTGCAGCCACGGGTTGAAATAAGTTCCCTAGGGGCCGAGCAGCCTTTAGCTTTTCCCTGTGCTGGCACGACCTTTGCGGACACACCATCTCGCTCCTGCCCATGACCCGCAGCCAGTGTCCCTCCTGCGACCAGGCAGCTTTTCTGGGCAGCGGCCAGGCTGAAGGGGAAGGAGATGCTCTGCAAGGAAGTTCTCTCCTCTGGGCCTGCAGCTGGGGCACCAGAGCCAGCTACCGAGAGATTTGCATAGCTGGAAACTCCAAAGCACTTTGCAATCGATGACAGACCCTCTATTCCCTTTTTCTGCATCCTCATACGACATTTCAAAACCGTTAAAAGAAAGGGGATTTCTCTACAGCTCTACTAAGACACATGGGCTATCTGTTTTTCTTGTTTCCACTTGAAGTTCAATTCTCTAAGCAGTTTGGGCTGGTTCATGAACCAGAATGTCTGGCTGTTTACATAGCTGTGGCTGCGAGGTCAGGCCGCTCTCTCAGAAAGGTTCACAGACCCATCTGTCTTTGCCAAGAGCTTGGAGCTATTTTCTGCACCAAAAAACTACAGGACTTCTTCCGCTGGCTTCGCGGTCACTGCAGATGCTGCTGTCCCTTCGGGCATCCAAGGAAGCCCAGTCCGTCCTCTCCTCCCCCTGACCGCAGAAGCCTTTTCTGGGGTGCAGGGAGAGGAACGGGGGGTTGGAACTACGTGATCTTTAAGGTCCCTTTCAACCCAAACCATTCTATGAACATACCCCTCTGCAGCGGGGCTGCAAACCGATGGATGCTGCCCAGGCAGGCATCAGCATCTCACAATGGCGTGGGAAGGAGGGGGATCCTCTGGCTGGGGGGAGCGAGGGGGACTCCGAGCCCCGGCACGGAGACACCTCTGCCAAACAGTGATGGCCTGGGCCATGCCCTGAGCTCCCCCTCAGAGGCCACCTCTAAATGCTTTTACCTCCATCTGCCACACGCTTACCTGCAGGTACCAGACCATGGGTTTGCGTTCACTGGGGATAGTGTAGTTTGAGACTTGAAGATGCAACAGCAACCAACATTTTGGGGGCCAACCTAAAATCCTTCCAGAGCTTTAAAACAGAGCAAGATCTGCAGTGCTGATCATGCAATGTTTTCAGGGCTTTTCCAAGTGATGTGGGACCCAGGGTTCCATGGAGAACAGCAGAAAGTCCATGGGAGAGCTGCTAGAAGCTATGAAAAGGTGGCCAGGGGTGCAGCCAGTGGTGGGACCGGGAAGGAGCAGTCAACAAAAGCAAACACTACGGGGCGAGCGCAAGCTGGTGGCAATGGAGGATGCAGGGTGGGCAGGCCAAGGGCACATCCCCAGTCTGTCGTTTCGGCGTTGGTATGCTTAGACAAAGCTCTCCAAAGCTGGAGAAAATCCTTGGCTACAAGATAACAGGCCAACTGGGAAAACCAGCCGGGCTGCTGTTTGTTGGGAGAACACCCTAAAAGCAGGGCTGAGGTGAAACAAAACCCCAGGCAATCTGGGTTGTGCCGAGAGCTTTGCACCCCGGAGCAACCCCGTGCCCAGCTCAAGGGCGATCTTCGGTGCAAGTTCTCCTTTTCAACACCTGATAGCAGCACATAAGAAATTGCAAAATACACGTTAGCCCCAGTGGGCAGGGGCGTGAGAGCCTTGCCGAGCCTTTCATTATCTGCTGTTGGGGCAGCCTGAAGCTGCGTGGCCCAGGCAGTTTGTCTCCTAACACTAACAAACAACAGTGCTCATGAAACCGTGAGCAGATGAGCAATTCTAGCACGCAATTCCCAAGGGAGCGTCGCAGCACAGCCCGCTTTCTGGGGTGGCAGCGCCAAGGAGACCTTGCGCTTGTGATTTTTCCCTTCTCACCCCATGGGAGTTGCTCAGCAGGGGTGGTTTTTGTCCATTCAGCCCGGCTGGTCACTGCACTGATCTGGGATGCATGTAAACTTTGCCTCTTGGAAGAGAATCAGTTTACATTTCCATGCTTTTAAGCGTGTGTCAGTCAGGAATCATATCACTGCAGTGGCACTCTTTGAGCAGAAAGCTGAATTAAAAGAAATTTTGGAACAGATACGTCACGATGCACAAAGAGGGAAATTTCCAGGTCACAGGAATGACCAGAAGAGTTAAAAAAAAAAAAAAAAGACTAAACAGCATGTTTGCCTCAATTATTAAGGCAAGAACTGAACCTTTCTCATGCCTTTGCCGGGAAGCCCCTTTCAAAGGAAATCTGATAATAATCCAGGGAGCCATTTCTGAGAAGGAAACAGTCAGACAGGAAAGTATTTCTTCTACAACCAGGTCATCTTTCAGAGATCTATTTTCCCAAGCACTGATAATGCAGAGCAAGGCCTTTAATTTAGACCTCACACAACCCGCATGAAGAGATCGAACTGAAGAGATGGTTTTGCTGCCTGCAGTAAATTACGTTGCTGGAAGACATTGAGCTGTCTTGGAACAGGTTGCTATATTGACAGCCGTGCCTCAAAATTCAGGAAAATGAGGAGCAATTGTGTTCCTTCTAACAGACGCTGGCTCCGTTTTCTTTAATTCACAGAAATTTCTCCGAATTACTTTTAAAATATCTTGGGGGGCGTTTCATAATGAAACCGAGTGCTTTCGAAAGTGCGAAGCGCAGAAGATCCCTGGCCACTGGGGCTCGGGGCCGGGAGCAGCCAGCAGCACGGGCTGCTCGCTGGAGAGGCGGCCGGACCCTTCGCGGCCCCGGCCGCACCAAGGGCGCGCGTCCCGCCTTCGGGCTGTCTCCCTCTGCACGCTCCTTGCTTTTCACCGTCTCATTTCTGAACTCGCTTCTGGCGGGGTGATGGCCGCTCTCGCTCGCGCATCGTGCCCTCTGCTGGGAAAGCCACGGTTTAGGCCAGCCGGGGAGAAAATCCTCCCGCTTTGCTCTGGCAGACGCGGTGCTGGGAGCAGGCAGCGAGTCACGGCCAGCTCCAGAGCTGGTCCCGCGACGGCACCTTTCGCCTGCCGCCTCGGTCCCCTGCCACATGGTGCCCACTTCTTCAGACCTGGGTTTGGGAGCTCTCCCTCACATGCTGCATCTATGCCAAATAAATCCCGCTGGGGCTGATTACTCTTTTCAGTGGTGCCCAGTGACAGGACAAGGGGCAATGGGCACAAACTGAAGCACAGGAAGTTCCGTCTGAACAGGAGGAAGAACTTCTTCCCTCTGAGGGTGACGGAGCACTGGAACAGGCTGCCCAGGGAGGTTGT
>Ga0065711_1029041_pt1 | contig 37892 bp, 26 predicted proteins | sample Hoacrofraction12_FD_59098 | JGI IMG/M metagenome (GOLD analysis project Ga0065711, IMG submission 59098) | Hoatzin crop microbial communities from Cojedes, Venezuela - Epithelial fraction 12 v2 (version 2) | ecosystem: Host-associated > Birds > Digestive system > Esophagus > Crop | place...
TTCTTCCTCATGTTCAGACGGAACTTCCTGTGCCTCAGTTTGTGCCCATTGCCCCTTGTCCTGTCACTGGGCACCACTGAAAAGAGCTTGGCCCCATCCTCCTGACACCCACCCTTCAGATATTTATAAGGTAGGGGTTAATAGAGAGCAACTACCATTCAGTTTATTGCTGCCCTGCTTTAAAATGTGACAGATTTATTGACACCCAACGTGGGGTTCGAGGTATTGATAGTGGGTCTGAGTTCAAACTCAGGCTCTGGCAGGAGATCAGACTCAGTCAAGAGAGTACAAAGTTTTTCTTTGAGAGTTTCAAGGAGTTTGGAATTAAAGCAGGCAGCTTCCATTCACCATGCCAGGTGCCTTGTCATTAAGCTTGATATTATATGATGTCTTTTTAGAGCTTCATTTAGATCTAGGTGTTGTGGTACTGTTTCAGTTGTTTGCCATTGGTCTCGTGTTGCTTATGAATTTTAGGCACAGAAGGAAAAGCATTGTTGTACTGTGGGGTTTATTACTGAGCTTTATTGTGGTAAGTTTGGCCGTTATCATTCCGATGTCTCATTTTTATTAAGTAATGAAAATGAAAATTGCAAAACCCAAACCAGTGACAACAACTGCATTTGAGTACTACAGGGGTTACCTTGTGGACTGTCTGAGACCACATCTTAAGACAATTGCTTCAAAGCTTGTTTGCAAAGCTCGCTGCAGGACCTCCTGGCAGGCCAGCCAAAGCTTTTTTGCAGCCCAGCTTGCTGCAGGACCCCTTGGCAGGCCAGTCAAATACAAACCAGACAAGGAATAAACAACTGCCTGAAACCAGCTTTGAAGGGAGTTGGAGGACGGGTACCTCATTGTAGAAAATGTGTCTAGACACCAACCACCTCCCCAGCCTGCTGGAGCCAGGACTCAGAAAAAAATACATGCGCAGGACTGGGGGAACGTGGGGTACATGCTGTTGCCTAAGGGAACATTGTCCCCAAACACCTTATAAAAGGCCTTGCAGCCAAAAGACGAGGTGACCCCTACCACAGACACACACTGAAACTACAGACCAGTGGGATGCTGCTGGATCCATGGTGGTGACTGTCTCTTGAGACTCCATCCCTACTGCTTGTTAGGTTTCTTTCTTTCCTGTCTTTTTCTCTCTTTCCTGTTGCTGTTTCCTCATGCCTTTGTTTGAAAAAGTGATCAATAAACCTGTTTGGTTGGTGGCATTTGACTTCATTTCTGTCTTAATCTTACTCTTGGAATAATAACGAAGCTCTACAGTTTGGGTCTTCCTGGACTGTAACATGCACTTTGTTAGTAATCATACTTTTAATTTGAGAAATCATAAAGTTTTCTTATTATACTAACCTTACTTTGCCAGAGTTTGGGAATTTTGGATATTCTTGGGACTACCAAACCATTGGTCTATTTTTTTTTTTTGGCTTTCCTGAATATTTTTTTCAGGTGTTCTGTCTGATTAAACCTTGGTGCAGGGGTTAGTGAGGTGGAATTAAAGTAGCTCTTTCAAGGTATCGCAATGCAAGGTATGCCAATACAAACTCCTCCCCCACCACAGATACTGCAGCCTCCCTGACAAGCACTGCCAATATCACTGTTCCTGCTACAACCCCTGCAGCCACTCCACCTCTGACAGCAGTCCCTGCAGCCACTTCACCTCCAGTAACAGATACTACAGCTACTCCACCTCCCATAATAGCCCCTGCGGCCACACCACCTCCAGTAACAGCCCCTGCAGCCACTCCATGTCCAATATCAGGCTCTGCAGCCACTTTGACCCTGACAACTGGCACTGCAGCTACACCACCCTTAGCGATTGCCCCTGCAGCCATTCAAATCCCCATTACAGGTACTGTGGTTACTCAGGTGCCAGTGGTATCAGTTGCCACTGTGGCCAAGAGAAAATACAGGCGAAAACCAGACTAGGGAGAAGGCGCATCATCGTCATCAGAACCAGAGGTAATTAACTGCTCCTTATCCCTGGAGCAGTTGTGAGGTATAAAGAAAGATTTTAAACATTATGAAGGTCACTTATCCCCTGGTTGGTTCAGTGCTGGAATAATGGGGTCAATATGATTGAGTTAGATGTCAGAGAAGCTGTGCAGTTAGGATCCCTGGCCAGAGATGGTGGCATTGATAAGGTGATTGGGGAAAGAGCAGAAAATCAAAGCCTCTGGAGGTGAATATTGTTGGCAGTGAAGAGCAGGTATCCCTAGAAGAGAGATTTCATATGCTACCTAAGCAAATGGACCACCACGGAGAAAGGTATTAAGTATCTCAGAGAATTAGCTGTGTGAGAGATAATTCACAGTGACCCACAGACAATTATAAATCCTGACGAAATGCCATGTACCCGATCTTTAATGCAGAAGGTTGTGCAGAGTGCACCGTAGAAATATGTTCACTTATTGGCAGTAATTAACTTAATACAAGATGACAAGCAAGCAACTGGGTGAAGTGGCCACAAAATTGCAGTGATTAGAAGACAGTGTTTCTTCTCCCTTAATCTCAGCAATGGAGAAGATGACTAAGTCAGCTAAGAAAAAACGAGAACGTTACAAAAAATACTTGACAAACTTGACTTTCTATGTACATGAGTCCGTACTGGAGCCATTAGGAGAAGATGCCATTTTTTGGGATCAGCTCGAGAGAAACAGAACACACTGCAGGGTAACTTGTGGTTTTTCCTGAGTGATCAGGGGGAAAATATGAGGAAATGGAATGGAAAACTTACTGCTGATCTAGAGACATGAGTATGTGAGTTAAAAAAGAAAGTGCCCAAGAGAAAAGTTACTCTGGTTTACAGTGGGCAATTCTCAAGACAGGGTGGGTAGAATTACTGTCATTGCTTAAAAGACTTGAATAAAAAGAATTAGAGGGGCCCTGCCTCTAGCCAGGTAGAGGAGAAGGATAACTGGGTTTATTGGATTGTATGGATTTGATGGCCTGGTACGTCAGAACCACAAGAGTGTAAAGCTTTGGTAGACACTTGTGCACAGTGTACTATAATGCCATCAAATCATTAAGGAGCAGAGTCCATCAGTATTTATGGAGTGATGGGGAGATCTCAAGAATTATCGATATTAGAGAGTGAAGTTAGCCTAACTGGAAAAGAATGGGAAAAGCACCATAGAGTAACTGGTCCAGATGCTCCGTGCATCCTTGATATAGACTACCTCAAGAGAGGGTATTTTAAAGACCCAAAAGGGTATCGGTGGGCCTTTGGTATAGAAGCTATAGAAGCTGAGGATATTAAACAGCTGTCTACCTTGCCTGTCCTCTCAGAGGACCTGTCTGCTGTAGGTTTGCTTAAGGTCAAAGGATATCAGGTGCCAGTTGCTACCACAACTGTGCACCGACGACCATATCACACCAATCAAGACTCCCAAATCCCCATTCAAAAACTGATTCGACAGCTACAGAATCAAGGAGTGATCAGTACAGCTTGTTCACCCTTTAACAGTCCAATATGGCCAGCACAAAAATTTGATGGAGAATGGAGACTAACAGCAGACTATCGTGGCCCAAATGAAGTTATACTGCCGTTAAGTGCTGCTGCAAAGGACATGCTTGAACTTCAGTATGAACTGGAGTCGAAAGCAGCCAAATAGTATGCCACAACTGACATTGCTAATGCTTTTTTCTCTATTCCTTTAGCAGTGGAATACAGGCCACAGTTTGCCTTTACCTGGAGGGGTATCCAGTACAGCTGGAATCGATTACCCCAGGGGTGGAAACACAGCCCTACCATCTGCCATGGACTCATTCAAACTGCCTCGGAATAGGGTAAAGCTCCGGAACATCTGCAATACATTGATGACATCATCGTATGGGGTGACACAGCAGCAGCAGTCTTTGAGAAAGGTGAGAAAACAATTTAAATCCTTCTGAAAGCTGATTTTGCCGTAAAAAGAAGTAAGGTCAAGGTTAGTTAAAGGAGTGGAAGAAGAGTGACTGGCAGCGCAGAGGCAAGCCCATTTGGATTGTCTTGTGGCAAGATGTTGCTGCCCAATTAGAGAACTTGCCTGTTAAATTACGTCATGTGGATGCTCATATCCAGAAGAGTCGGTCCACTGCAGAGCATCAAAACATCTGCCACTCAGTTTATTGCTGCCCTGTTCTAAACAGTGACAATACTTTACCAGCAAATTTACCAAGGAGCTCTGTCACTATTTCTTTTTTCAGTATCACAGTCATCATTACTTCTCTTGACTTGCTGGTTGCTTTCTGCTTTTAATACCCTCAGATATAATCAGCCACAAATATATGGTTTACATTTACAATCAGTTTGTGGAGAAACCTGCCATGTTCTACTTCGGCTTAATCATGTGTTCTGTAGGGTGGCATCCCTTACAGTCCCCAGACAAGTGTCTACAGTACTCACATAGCTTATGCATTGTACAAGTTATCACAATTACCCGTTCCATGCAAAGTGAACAAAATATTGCAATATTTTAATTTAACTGTGAAGAGGACTGATTAGTTAATACCAAAGATATATTGGACATGTCAAAGATATACTAGTAGACAGTTACCAATGATGACAAATCTGTCAGATACGGAGTTTAAAATTATATAAACCTCAATAACTTAGAATGGATAAAGAGAAGTATCTATTTACCCATTACAGGACCTTCTCTATTTACTTAGTATTTTTCTAAGGAACTTTTTTTCTGAGAACACTGGGGAACAAAAAATCATGTGTTCATATTCCTCCTCCTGATTTGTTTTAAAAAAGAGAAATTTGTAATAAGCTTCTAGAGACGTCAGTTCCTGTGTGATTTAAATAAAAAAGATCTCATCCATTCTAGTCAGAATAGGAAATATATCAGTTTTCAGATCATCCAACCTCAAGTTCAGAAGTAGGTGCTCCATCCATCTGGCACTTTCTTAGACTGTTTTTATGGTTAACTTTTGCAGTCAGTGCTGAATTGCACTGTAACACAGTTACAAATTGAGTCATTAGTTACTAGTCAGGCAAGTTTCCATTTTTGGAGCCATGTAATATTTTGAGAACAACATTACATTTTCTCTAACAATATATCGAAGTATTTTTAGTGTTAGGTTTTTTTTCAAAAGATTCCTATACTGTCTCAAGGGTCTGAAGGACTTTTATTTCTTTGCCAAGATCTGATATAATTAATTAGTTCATACCCAAAAACTTCAGAAAATCACAGTTATTTATTTGTGTTCTGTAAACCACTAGTAGGGATGGGAGATGCTGGAGCCATTATTTTTGGTAGTGTCCTACAAAGACACTTGGCTGAAGTCGTAGTCCAGTGTGCTAGTCTTGGCTGGAATATAGTTGATTTTCTTAGTATGATAAAATCAAAGAGCAGTCTGGGTTGGCAGGGACCTTTAAAAGTCATCCAGTCCAAGCCCCCTGTGATGAGCAAGGCATCTTCAACTAGATCAGGCTCCTCAGAGCCCCATGTAAACCCTGAAGTTTTCCAGGGGTGGGGCATCTACGTCGTCTCTGGGCAACCTGTTTCAGTGTTTCACCACCTTAATTGTAGAAAATTTCTTCTTTATATCTAATCTAAATCTACCCTCTTTTAGTTTAAAACCATTACCCCTTGTCCTATCACAACAGGCCCTGTTAAGAAGTTTGTCCCCATCTTTCTTATAAGCCCCCTCTAAGTACTGAAAGGCCATAATAAAGTCTCTGCAGTAACTTGCATGATGCTATATTTGGGATTTGTGACCAAAACAGCGTTGACAACACTCTGATGGTTTAGCTATAGCTAAAAAGCACTTGTAAAGCGTCAAGGCTCTTTCTTCTTCTCATGCTTCCCCACTAGAGGGCAAGCTGGAGGTGTATAAGAAATTAGGAGGGGACACAACTGGGTCAGGTGACCCCAACTGACCAAAGGGATATTCCATACCATACCATGATCAGTAACAAAAGCTGGGGGAAGAGGGAGGAAGGGGGGGAACATTTGGAGTTATGGCATTTGTCTTCTGAAGTCACTGTTATGCTTGATGTAACTCTGCTTTCCTGAAAATGACTAAACACCTGCCTGCTGAAGTAGTGGACTGATTCCTTATTTTGCTTTGCTTGAGCACACAGCTTTTTCTTTCCCTGTTGAACTGTCTTTATCTTTCCCTATTGAACTGTCTTTATCTTGACCCATGAGTTTTCTCATTTTACACTTCTGATTCCTCTGTGGGAGCAAGAGCAAGAGGCTGTTGTGGTCCTTAGCTGCCTACCGGTTTATACTATGACATCCAGCTAAGTATTTTTACCTTCTGAGTAGAGCAAGTTTTTTGTTCTTCAGAATCCCAACAAATAACCTTGACTCCAAATCTCTCCTCGATTATCTTACAGCCCATAACTGATGAAGAATTCATCCATTAAATTCCTACCATTGACATGTTGCTTAGTCAGTAAGTAAACTTCAGACCATGTTGTGAAACAACAAATTTTACTGTAGAAAATGTTAACTACTATTTTCTCAGGCAAAAGTTGAAATGTATAGACTGCGATGAACTCATTAGTTACACAAGATACTGATGCATTTGTAGAATGGTTTAGGTTGGAAGGGACTTTATAGAGCACCTAGTTCCACTCCCATGCCATGGACAGGAACACCTCGCACTAGAGCAGGTTGCTCAAAGCCCTATCCAACCTGGCCTTGAACACTTCCAGGCTGGGGGCAGCCACAACTTCTCTGGGCAACAGGTTCCAGTGCCTCACCACCCTCATGGTGAAGAATTTCCTTTTATATCTGATATAAATCTATCTTATTTCAACTTGAAGACTTTACCTCTTGTCCTATCACTCCATGACCTTGTAAAAAGTCGCTCTCCAGCTGTTCTGTAGGCCTCTTCAGGTACTGGAAGGCCACAATAAGGTCTCCTAGCAGCCTTCTCTTCTCCAGGCTGAACAGCCCCAACTCTCTCAGCCTCTCCTCATAGGAGAGTTGCTCCAGCCCTCTGATCATTTTTGTGGCCCTCATCTGGACCTGCTCCAACACATCCATGTCTTTCCCATGCTGAGGATGCCAGAGCTGGATGCAGGACTCCATGTGGGGTCTCATGAGAGTAGAACAGAGGGGCCGAATCACCTCCCTCGACCTGCTGGCCATGCTGCTTTTGATGCAGCCCAGGATATGGTTGGCCTTCTGGGCTGCAGACCTATTCTGCCAGATCATGTTGAGCTTCTCATCAACCAGCATGCCCACATCCTTCTCATCAGGGCTGCTCTCAATCTATTCTCTGCCTAGCCTTTATTTGTGCTTGGGATTTCACTTGGCCTTATTGAACTTCATGAGGTTTGCACGGGCCCACCTCTCCAGCCTGTCAAGGTCCCTCTGAATGACATCCCTTCCCTCTAGCGTGCTGACTGCACCATACAGCTTGGTGTCATCTGCAGACTTGCTGAGGGTGCACACAATCCAACTGTCCATGTCACTGACAAAGATGTTAAACAGCAGTAGTCCCAATACTGACCCCTGAGGAACACAGCTCGTTACCGGTCTCCACTTGGCCATCGAGCCATTGACCATGACTCTTTGAGTGTGACCATACAGCCAATTCCATACTCACTGCGTGGTCTGTCTGTCAAATCCACATCTCTCCAATTTGGAGACAAGGATGTCATACGAGACAGTGTCAAATGTTTTGCTCAAGTCCAGGTAGATGACATCAGTTGCTCTTCCCTTATCCACCAATCCAGTAATCTCATAGTTGAAGGCCACCAAATTTGTCAGACATGATTTTCCCTTAGTGAAGCCATGTTGGCTGACATCTATTAACTCCTTATTTTCCACTTGCCTGAGCAGAGATTCCAGAAGCACCCACTCCGTGATCTTGCCAGGAACAGAAAAAACACTGGCTGGCCTGTAGTTCTCTGGGTCTTCCTTTTTAACCTTTTCAAAAATGGGGGCTATGTTTCCCCTTTTTGAACCAGTGGGAACTTCACTGGACCACCATGACTTCTCAAATATGATGAATAGTGGCTTAGCAACTTCATTCACCAGTTCCCTCAGGACCTGTGGATGCACTCCATCAGGTCCTGTGGACTTGTGCACCTTCAGGTTCCTGAGATGGTCTTGAGCCTGACCTTCTCCTACAATGGACGGTTCTTCACTGTGTTAGTCCCTGCCTTTGTCTTCTGCAACTTGGGTGGTATGGCTGGAGCACTTGCCGGTGAAGACTGAGGCAAAATTTCCTTGAGTACCTCAGCCTTCTCCATATCTCGGGTAACCAGTTCTCCTGGTTCCTTCCCACATTTTCCCTAGTTTTTCTTTTATCACTGACATACCTATAGAAGCTTTCCTTGTGTCCCTTGATGTCCCTGGCCAGATTTAATTCTGACACGGCTTTAGTTTTCTTAACCTGATCCCTGGCTGCTTAGACAATTTCTGTGTATTCTTCCCATTCTACCTGTCCTTGCTTCGACCCTCTGTAGGCTTCCTTTTTGTGCTGGAGTTTGTCCAGGAGGTCCTTGTTCATCCACACAGGCCTCCTGGTGTTTTTGACCAACTTCCTCTTTGTTGGCATGCATCACTTCTAAGCTTGGAGGAGGTGATCCTCGAATATTAATCAGCTTTCTTGGTCCCCTCTTCCTTCCAGGGATTCCTCTTTGGGTAAAATCTTACATGTATATATATATATGTAGCCAATAGATAATTGTAGAGAAATTTTCTCTGTGTTTCTCTGTGATTTTATAATCTTGAATGGTTGAATGTGTTGAGAAATGGCATCACCTGAGAATCTCATTGCAGTTAGACACCAGTATTTACCAAAGTCTACATTTAAAGTCTGCTACGTGGTAATTAAGGTTCTTTTCCATTGCAGTCAAAATGCTATCATGGTGATTTTGTGAGATGCCACTGTACACAGATCTCACAATTTCACTTTATTCTAAATAAAAGATCTTTTCATTGTGAAGCTTCTATTATTTCTAGCCTGTTGCAGCCAATCTGTGTCTACTGATCCACTGGATGAACCAGGATGAATTACAAATAGGAGAACAAAGAGAGCAGTTCATATATATGTTGAATTCCTTTGGGTATCGCGGTCCATTCTCTTCAGCTTGGTGCATAGTCTGCAAACATCAAAGAGATGCTGTACACTTCCAAGTCTGCTAGATGATTACAGAATTGTAACTTCACCAGTTTGAGCTTCTTTGCATGTTGGCTTTCAATATTCCAGAATGAAAGAGCTACTGTAGATTTTGAGTTGTTTTCTCCTATGAAAGAGTTGCATGCAAACACTCTGCAAATACGATGCAAACAGTCTTCCAAACTTTTGGAAGGTGATAGAAGAGAAGTCAGATATAGGTTACTAAACATAAATTGTGAATATTGTCGGTGGAGGACCTTAAGTCACAAACTGTGGAAAGAGTGAGGGCAGACCCAGAGCAGTATTCCTCTGTCCTTGCTATAGTGCTGTCTTGTTTACCCAGACACCTTCATCTACTAGTGTTCCTGTTGTTTTTCCCCTTAGGACTGAACAATCAATGGGTACAGGAGGACAAAGAAAGTTGACCCCTCCCCTGCCCCAAAAGGTACAAGGTAGGGAACTAGGCAGACCACAGTTGGCAGTCACCACTACTAACGGCCAGAGTTCTTACTGATGCCAAACAGCAATACACAATAGATCATCTCACCAAAATACTAAATTTCTTCTGCCCCCAGATGAAGAGCAGAAAGAGACCCGGGGGAAATAAAAAGATCACAGGGGACAGCAAATGAGAAAAAAAAGGCAGGAGAGTGAGTGTTGCACTGTTGAATATGGCAAATATAGGAAAGCTGAGTTGTGGCACCAAATAGACCATTCCTAGTGTGACCATTTGTATTGATCAGTAAACTAGACAGGGTCAAGAAAGGTCTGTGGCCTGGTGCAGTGTGACTGTTCTAGTCGGAGTATCCCTTTGGATAATGAAAATTGACTTTGGAACATAAACATTTTGCTGTAAGAAGCCACCATCCTCAGAAGTCCTTTTTTAGAATTATATGTGTGACCAGCATTTAAGGAAGTTTGAAAATAGATCAGCTGAGGAAGGAACTTTCACAGTCTGAAATAAATAAATTGCATCTTGGTGACAGAACTGCTTTTCTTTTCTCGTCCAAACTCCAAATTATCTACAAAGGGAGAAAACCATACAGAATCCTGTGATTTCTGCATGTTTTTGGCAGTGTGGAGGACCAGGAAACTCTGCATATTGTCAGCTTTCTCTTGCCCATAGAAATTATCCTCTCACCAATTCATCTTTGATAAACTGCCTACCTTAGTGATAACTCTTGTTTTCACTATATTTCCAACTTCACATGTAAGTTTACCACTGACCACTTGTAAATTCAGTGATTTCTACTCAGTTATTTTGCTATCTACCGATACTATGCTTCTTCTGCAAGCCCTTGTGGTAAAGGCAGAGTACTGAATAAGCTGTTTATTTAAATATTTAAGCCTATACACCAGAATGATCCAGAAACTGAAAATTCACCTTATTTTTTCACCCCCTCTAGTCTTCATCTAAAGCAGCTATCACTAGAGTTGCTGATTGCTGATTCCAGCTTTGCTATCTTCAGTCCATGTTTACCTATTTATGTTTATCACAGGTGTTCAGCATCCGATCAAAAAATCCATTCTCTCTTCAGATTCATTTTACCTTTAACAATTAATGTTTTTCTAGGATGTTGTGTTTCAGAGAGGAGATCTCAAGAGCTTCATACTTTTTTTCATCTTGGAAAACTACTACAGTACACCAATGCAATTAAGATATCAGCCTTGAGACAGGAGAACTTGCTCACTGCAAACAAATGTCCCACAAACCACTCATACGACCTAGTTCTTATTTTAAAAAATAATTGTAGTAGATGGATTTGCAAGATATCTTTTCTAGTGCTTATTATGGTATAATTAGTCAAAATGAAATTCAGATAAATTATTAACTCATCCACTGTCAGTAATATGTAGGATTTTTACTTTACCTTCAGACGCTGAATTTTCAAACCTAAATCTTTCCTCCTCTCCCTCCCCACTCCCTTCCCTCCATGGTAGCCTGTTCCTCCTTTTTCTTTTCCTCCCAAATCCATCAATGACATACCCAAATAAGCAGTTCAAGTTTACTAATATTTTTAGCTTGTGTGGACAACTAAATTTTGGCTCAAATTAATGACCAGTACTCATGGATCTTATCATGTGCTTTGTTGCTGTAGTTGTACTTTCAAACACAATGCTAGCATATTGTGTGTAGCTTTGGTAAATGAATTCTCATCTCTTTGTACACTGTTAAATTAATTTTTACCATGATACACTGGTTAAACAAGAGTGCATATTACTTGTGAAACTACAAGTGAATAGGGCAAAAGCATCCTCACAAAACTCATGTAATTATATACAAATAAAGAATATTTACATTTATTCATCTATTGTTCTTTTTTTCTTTATTTTTGCATACTGTTCTAGTTCTGTGCTTGCTGGAGACTGCAGCTGATACAGACTGAGGTCAGCAGTGCAATTCATATGATTTAATGGACTTAGATGAATTCTATACGGCGTTAACCCTAAAATGCATGTTTTACTTTAGAGGTATTTCCCATTCCTCTAAACTTAACACTGTTCTTAAAATATGAGCAGGTTTTTTTTTCTGCTTTATTTTTCAGTACCTTCCTATGGAGGAACTAAGGTTTGGACTTTTTCTTTCTTAGTCTTTTTTTAAATATTTTTTTTTCCTTCGGTTGTCTTTCTTAGACATATTTTTTTCCATTCTCTTAGACTTTTTTTCTCTTCTCCTTCCAGTTTGGTTTTCTCAAATATTTAAAAGCACAGTGCTGGAGTTTCTGACAATTACAGTTATTGTCAGCTCTCTTTTTCTTCTTGTGCTGCACCAGCTTTTAAAACCCACACCAACTCTCTCAGCAGGTGACTACTGACTTATACTGCTAGAAAATCATGGCTTGCCAGACAGTCATTCAATGCCAGAGGAAGAAAGCTGCCTTATGGCAGCTTTAATGACCTAAATTGAATTGGTACAATTGGGTGAGGAAGGCTTGTGCATTACACAGCTGATTCAGAACTGCAAAATCTGTAATTCTATTACACCAGAGAGTGCGAAGTGACTCTTCATGTCAGTAAATGAGTACAATATATTTAGCAGCTTGGAAATTCACCCTTCAGGCTCTTTTTCAGCGTCTTATGTCTGCTGCATTTTTACCAAAACCTGATACACCTGAGTAAATATATGGACACCAGAAATGTATGTATTAAAAACAGGAAAGTACAAAGTTGCTATCTATTTGTATTTTCTGACAATAAATCGTTGACATTTTATTCCCATGGTACTAGTTAGGAGTATTCTAAAAAAATAACTTGAATATCATGATTCACTGCCTCTCAAAGCAGTCTGCTGGGGAATACTTTCAGGCTTCAAAATATATTTTAGAAAAAACTTTTTTATTTTTCTGTTAAGAAGAAATATTTTAAAACTATCTCCTGCATAATTTTATGAGGTACATTGTCAGAGTACTTTGGTTACAACTGGATTATTTACTTAGGTCATGTTATTATCACACTTAGACTCTTTTTTGTTCCCCTTTTGGCCGTGGTAAAACTGTTGCTTAGAAGGGACACCTCACCTATGCAAAAGTGGGTATGGCACACTGGGTAAGAGATGTATGAGGATAGGGATGAGGGATTTTGACTGAGTTACAATACATGGTGAACCACATGGGATGTTTGTATGTGTACAGAGGAGTAAGAGAGAAAAGAATATTCCACAGAAAAACAAGTAATTTTATTTCCGTTCCATAGAAAAAGGATACAAATAGTATCTTTTAACAGCAAGAAACTGTTTGTTCTTCCACTGATCCTAGTGGTAGTCCTTTCCCGCCCTGTGGAGCAGATTGTTAAGTTACATGTTAGAAGTACTGAAATCCCTGCTCGTCCCTTCTTCTTGAAGCAAAGCTGTTGCTGATTTCAATGGCAGCTGTGTCTCATTAAAGAGAATTGAACAGGGCCCTGAAGCAATGGTGTTCTGTCCTTGTCTTTGCTATTCTGGCCCTTAATCGTTACTTTTAAAGAGCTTGAAGCAATAGTGGCACCAGCAGTGTTTCAGGAGAACAACCAAAAAGACAAAAAACAATATCATGAGTTGTTTCAAGTGCGACTACGAGAATCATAGAATCATAGAATCATTAAGGTTGGAAAAGACCTCCAAGATCATCAGGTCCAACCATCCACCCAACACCACTACGCCTACTAAACTACATCCTGAAGTGGCACATCTACATGTTTTTAAACACCTCCAGGCATGGTGACTCAACCACTTCCCTGGGCAGCCTGTGCCAATGTCCGACCGTTCTTTCAGTAAAGAAATTTTTCCAATATCCACTCTATATCTCCCCTGACGCAACTTGAGGCCATTGCCTCTCGTCCTATCTATAGTTACCTGGGAGAAGAGACCAACACCTGCCTCACTACAACCTCCTTTCAGGTAGCTGTAGAGAGCAATAAGGTCCCCTCTCAGCCTCCTCTTCTCCAGACTACACAGCTCCAGTTCCTTCAGATGCTCCTCTTCAGACTTGTTCTCTAGACCACTCACCAGCCTTGTTGCCCTTCTCTGGATATGCTCCAACAACTCAATGTCCTTCTAGTAGAGAGGGGCCCAAAAATGAACACAGTGTTCGAGGTGCAGCCTCACAAGCGCCAAGTATAGAGGCATGATCACTTCCCTACTCCTGCTGCCCACACTTTTCCTGATACAAGCCAGGATGCCGTTGGCCTTCTTGGCCACCTGGGCACACTGCTGGCTCATGTTCAGCCGGCTGTCCACCAACACCCCAAGGTCGTTTTCTGCTGGGCAGCTTTCCAGCTACTCCTCCCCAAGCCTGTAGCGTTCCATGAGGTGAAAAAGAAAAGCCAGCGTATATCATATTGAAAGAATTAAAACAGGAAAAATGCATAGAAACATTTTTAAAGTTTCTGTAGAGTTTTAAATACATAAAATATAAACATATATCAAAAATACATATGTTTTATTACTGCTTCTACTTGTATACATATGAATATGCAAAGCGCAGCACCATACGTATGTTTACTCCACGACTGTAACCACTGCATTGCTAACTCCATCCCAATATTCACAGACATTAAAAATATGATATTTTTTTTAATTGCACACCGGAATTACTAAATAAAATGCCAATTACACTGTTTTATATAAAGAGCTGAGACAGGGATTGTTACAACCAAGAGCATAACTCTTCACAGTATTAACCGAGAAATATGAATGAATAAAGGTTTGCCAACAAAGGTCCACAGCAGTGGGACTGATATGACTAATTATAAATGTTTATATTGGAGTCCATCACTCTATAGGCCTTTGTAGTCAAGTAAAAAATATCTGCTTTTAGGATGTGATTAATACAATTTAGATCTCTGCTTTCAGGTAGAAGTATTACTACATCTACTGAAAAAAGGCTACGCTGACTAGCTGAGATGAATCATGTACATTCAATCAGATGAATGTTTAAAATACATATATTATTATTGTAGATGCAGAATCATAACTACTGGAGGTGGTCTGATCTTCGACAGTAGGACTGACTCTTAAAAAAAAAAATCTGGCAAGCTTGTTCCTGTTCCTCTTTTTCTCCACTCTCCAACAACTCACCTCAGTCTCAGAAGTCCCTGACACAGGAGATTGCTAGTCCCAGATCTTACCTTGCAGTGACCTTTGCTGCAGCCTAGCTGATACTTGTGGGACAAAGTACTATTCTTGCCTCTTGCTAGTATTATACTTTAAAGAATGTGTATCAGTATCTTCAAACCAAAGCTATGTCTATTATTTCATTCAAAGATAAAGAACACACAAAGCAAAGGGTTAAACCAACAGAATCCTGTGCACATTGCACATTCTTCCTATTCCTGGCTATTTTTTTTTAAATATGTGTTAAAAAAAGTCTCCTTGGGACCATACCTTCTTGGCAACATCTATAAAGCACGGGTATCATGGCTTTTTTTTTTTCAGTCCCAGCCTATTTCCTTTATTATACATTCACTTTTCACTTGTATCCTTTGTCCAATCCTCTCTTTCAGATTCCAGCCTCTTAGACATAACTGTTCTGTTTAGACTAGAAGGATAGATCAAAGATCCTGATTCTGGAAGGTGACAGAAAGCTACTTCAACAGGGTGAAACCAGATAGGAAGCAGAGTTCGCCAAGGAAAACTTATTCCCACACCACTTTTGCCTTTCCTTTAAGTATAAAGGGAGGTAAATCAGCACCTAAAGAAGGCAGATGTATTCCATACATTCAAGCAGGAGACTATCATGTAAATAACTTGAATGTGTTTGGTATTCAAATAAATCCTACACTGAGATTCTCTAACTTTCTTTAGCATTTGACAGATTTAGCAGAATGCTGTATTCTGACCTTGTCTTCCCCTCCCATAGCTTTTTTGGGTGTCTTGATGATCCCATCAGATTAAGCCATCATGACCCAATTTATTTCCACCTGTGTTTTTCATGCAGTCATTTTTCAGCAAACCCATTAAATAAAAAAATAATTCACTCACTCTAGCACGGTTTCATGTTTCTCAAATCGTATAGACATTCACAAAGCTGCTTGAAATTTATAGACTAGTGTGTTGTGGGTAACATTATTTCTACTAGAAGAATGCTTTTATGTAGCAGCCAGCACAACGCAGTCATTAATGCATTGCTTAGCATTTTGAGTAATTTTAGCAAAGGAATAATTTTAGCACTATAAACTTACTGGAGATGACTGTTTCACCTATAGACCTTCTTTATGGCTACGCTCATAAAATCATTATGTATCTTGTTGACTTACCTCTCTAACTTTCTTTTCATAGTAAATATAACGAAAAATGAAGTGAATTAAAAAGGTGCACTCCTCAATGAATAATTTGAAGGTGTTCACAGAACGCACTCTAAAAAAGCTCTTTCAGTTGAAAATGATATGCCTGGTTTGACTGAACTCCTAGAGAGTTGTTAAAGTCTGTGCATATCTGATCTCCTATCGAAGTTCTCTACATGAAGACTACTATCACTTAAAGCTTAAGCCACGCTTAAAATATTCTTAAAACTTCCACACACTCAGTGTATAAAACTTATTATCATTCTTGCTGTAGAGTTACGGTTAAATACACATAGCCAGCATGATTTTGTTCAATAGTTTCAAATTTCTGCAGACTCTCCATTTTGAAACTCAGAGCTGGAAGGAATAGCTTAATTCACTGAGTCTAGCTCCTTGATCTAGCATTAAAAACTATTATCCTTTCCATAAACACGGAAGTCTCTGTGTTAAAAGCAGCTGGGCTTTGGTTGCTTTGTTTGTTTGGTTGGTTTTGGCACTGTTTTATTTTGGCTTAAATTATTATCTTCTGTGCAGCATAGCTACAAGTCTTAGATATCATTTACCAGCTTAAAAGAGCCAAGTTTGTCTCATCTTCTCTTGTAAAACATACTTTCCATTCCCTTGGTTGCATTATCTCTTTCCTCTGCTTGATTTCCTTTGACTTGTTTTTTCTCATACCTGGTTGACCAGGACTGTACCCTGATTAATATGTTTGACAGAAGTAATATTTCCTTAATTCTACTGAAAGATTTATCAACTGATGTGTCTTACACTTGTATTTCTCTTTTGCAAATGGAAAATGTTGGCAGTTCATAGATGTCCTTCTCTTCCTTCTCAATTTTCAGCTGCTAGCTCTGCTGACAAAAGCTTTTGCTTATTAAGCACAAAGTGTGTGACTGTCCATCTGCACTACACACATTTCATTTAATTTCATTTCATTTGTATTACCGCAATTTTCAAGGTCATCAAGTTCTTTCTACAATATCCTTAATGGTGACTTCATGATATTTCCAACATGGTGTTTTTGGCAAATATCATTATTATGTTTCTAATACCCATGCCAAGATCACTAATGAAATTATTAAATAAGATTGATCCCTGGGAGGATATTTGATGTGCTATTAACCAGTCTGATACTCATCCTTTTTAGTGTTACCTGTTTACATCCTGTCTGTTGCAAGCTGTTTATTCACCCTAGTATTCCTCTACTAGTCTCTGACCTTTTTCCCCATATAAAATTAATATTTCACATGTTGTGCCACATAAAAAAAAAATACTGTAATTCAGTTTGATGGTGTTTATCATCTTCCTCTTTTTTTCCCTAGAAAAACTCATTTTGTTGAAGAATGTTCTTATATTAATGTAATAATTCACCTTTCCAAACTGACGTTGCACTTTCTCCCAGTTTCTGTATACCTCCATGTATTATCTTCATCTTTAAAGTCTTCTCTATAGTCCAGGATTATGAGTCTTACTGACATCAAACTTACAGACATATAATGGCTCAGACCATAATTTTACTGATTGCAAGGGAAGATACAAAGTTTTCAGTTTGTCCATCTTATAATAGCTTCCTGACTTAAAGAAAGTGCAAAAGTCATCTGCTATCAAGCTTGAAATTCCAGTGTTCTATCATCTTTAAGACTTCAGTGCCTTTTCTCTGCTCCTCTCTGTATAATCTCTGTGTTTGCAAGTGACTTGCTCTTGGTATTGCTGTGATTCTTTCACTTGGCCACATCTTGATAGTTCTGGTCCTTTTTTTCCCAGGATATATATTTCTTTTCCAGAAGAATCAATCTTCCCATGACTCTGAATGAGTTCGTTTTGTCTAGTGACTCTCAATTTTAAAAAAATGGAACATTGAAACTGGTAAGAAAGAAATAAAACAAATCCATCCCACTGCAAAACAGATCCTTGATAATATGATATTTGTCTTTATGACTTTATAAATATCCTTGAAAAATCAAGCTCTGCTACTCCACATTCTCCAGGATTTTAATTATCTTTTTGGTTTATGGAATATTTTTTCTTTTAATTTTGAACATCTTGAGTTTGCATGTATTTTAATTTGTTCTGGAGTTCTTAATATCTGTTCATTTTCACTTTTTAGCCTTTCAACTCTGTACTATCCCTAAGATAAAGACAGTTGGTTTTGGTTCAGTGACTGTTTACTGAAGAAATAAATAGGCTCTATTCTTTGTGAACATCTGGGCAATTATTGAAAATATTTCTCAATATGATCTTTAATTAAAAGTAGGCTTAGATTTAAAAGCAAGTTATTAAGCTTAACTGGGAAACCTCTTCACCTTACCCAGAGTTTTGCAGATGGATTTCTCCCTCCAAATTACATAATATTATGTATTTGGTGTCTGCCCGATTCTCCTCTTCAGAGCAACCACATTGTTGTGCAACTCCTTTCTTCTTTATTAGTTAGACCAATCTTCTCACACATGACTGATCTCAAGGAAGCATATGTGTTTTTACCTGATAAAGCTTATTTGGTTACAGAACACTGTTAGCTGTGCCCACAAAAGAAAAGAGAGCTCACAAGAATATGAATAAAGTTTCATATTGATGTAGTTACATAAAACGTTCCTAGTGTAGGCCAGATGTATTATAAAGTGGTGTATTAATATGACACTGGTGCTACAGACATCTGTGCTTGAAAGGCAAGAAGACTGTTTTATACTTTGTTCCAAGTTAAAAAAAAATAAAATTAAAATCTGTCCTGTAGAAGCCCGTGGAACAAGAGGTGTTTACGCTCGCAGGAAGTGAATGCCAAATAAGATGAATTCCTTATATGCCTCATCCATTTAACCAACCATTTTCTTATAATTGGAGTTTTAAAAAGTGACAAAGAATGATCAGTGTAAGAAATTTTCCATGCGTGTAATTGCAACAAGTTTTTGGAAGACAGGTTAAAAAGACGAAAATTCGTAGTAGGCAACTTACCTAAGAGGACACATAAGACTTCAATTATATATAAGGAAAGTCATTGCCAGTAATCTTTGGATTCAAGCTGCTGGATGACTGAACTTTTGATCTTTCTATCTGATTAGTTGCATGCCAATGTTTTTATTTGTTGTTTGCTTAAATAAAGATGAATCTTCTGTCAAGGTGTTTGAATACTTTGAAGAGGTGGACGTACTTTGCAGGAGCTCAGTATGATTAGCAGATAATGAGCCAAACCTTTGAATTGCGCTGCTAGAGCAAGAGTTCAAAGGCTTGAAACAGACAACAGTTACATCTCCTACTTCCTCTGTCATTCTGAGATGTGTAAGACTCTGAGAAATGTTCAGCTTCATGTTCAGGTGATGGGTTGGCCTTGTACATGAGAGCTGATGTTCAACATGATTTAAGTAAACATCCAAGGTATACTGAAGATAAGATTTATGAAAGGTCATAGAAGAGGGTGACTTGCCATTGTAGAACAGCCTGCTGTAGCAGAGAACACTGACATGACCATTTACAATGAATTAAAAATGACTCGCTTTTTAAAAAAGCTTTATGGTAAGCACAGACAAATATGACAGCAATAGGAGCAATAAGAAGAAAAATACATAATTTTGGAAAAAATCATACCTTAGTGAAATGACTGCATGAACATCTTTAATTGTCTAAAACTCAGCTATTAGAGATTTAGCAAGTTCTGAAATAAAATTAAGTCTGTCTATTTATGGGCTAGAAATACCTAAGCTTGTTTGAGGTTTTTTTGGGTTGGTTGTTTTTTTGTTGTTTCTTTGGGGGTTTTTGTTTTATTTTGTTTTGGTTTTGTATTTTAAAGCTATGTAGGAAATGCTTATTTTGTGACAATATCAGGAATATCAGTGTACTTTTAATATAGGACATTACTAGTCTGATTTGACATCTTGGACAAATGAAGCAATGGATTCTATATATTCTACAGAAACTGACTTCTGTGTGCTATTTCAACTGAAGTATAGTATTTCTTCAATGCAGTCTTTTTCTGATGAGCTTTATGACCTTTCACTTTTTTAAAAGTTTAAATATTCAGTGTATAAATAAAGGACGAACTGATTCACTTAGTCATTGGAGGCAAGATAACAGAATTATTTAGTGGCTGACAAAGAACACCTTATAGGCTTACTTGAGTTCTCTTTTCAATGCGAGTGCCATAGAGTTTTAGTTGCTTCCTGAAATAAGGATTAGGTCAATTTCTTCTACTATCATTGCTGAAAAAAAAAAGAGAAAACCTACATAATGCTCAGCTGGCTGCTGACTTGCCTGGGCACCCTAATTGCCTTATGGTCTACTGTCTGGTGTCTTCTAACACTTAATGGGGATTAGGATACAGAAGCTCTTAATGGCTCCCATAGATGTTTTCAATTGCTGGAGAATAATCCTTATATCTGCCATTCAGATAACTGAGAAGTCCAGCTGAACACATTCAGGGGCACAGTCAGGACATATGAAGTTTGTAGTTCAAGACTGAGAAGGGGCTGGATGACAGCCACTGATAGAAGATTAGCATTATTCTGGATTCTTTCTAATCATCTGGCCAGAAGCTGTTGGCAATTCTGTGCCAGTATTCATAAATATTCTTTAAAGAAAATATATGGAAACTCTAAAATTCTTCTGATTTTCATATTAGGAACATGAAAAATGCTAAAGGAGAGATAACTTTGAGGAGTAATTTTCAAGTTCTACTTGAACTATGTAAAGAGTAAAAAAAAAGAAAAAGAAAAACCTGGCATCTAGGTATCTATTGCTTCCTTTAAATTATGAGATTACAACTTATTATGAACTGCCACAATGCAAATCAAAAAATTGCAGCATGTTGAAATGCTGAAAAGCAATACTTTAAAGTGGTTTTATTAATCATATATCACAATGTAATTTATAGGTTATGAAATATTTGTGATGTTTGTTTTATATTATGTACAGTCCCTTTACTGGTTTTTTCTAAGCATTCAACAACAGAAGTATTCATAAATTATTTCTTTCACAGCTGAAAACAAAATAAAAGGAATACCTGACATAAATCCCCATGGTAATTGCTGTCTTCTAATTCCTTTTTTGCAGTCTGGTGCTTCTATTTCAATAAAGATGAGATTGTTATGCTATTACTTTCATTATAATATTCAATATTTTATAAAAATGAAAAGTCAGTATATTTTTCCCAAGGGCTATAATTCTGTAGAGTGGGTGTTTGAAGTTCAGTTGCATTTTTAAGCATACAGCACTGACAGACTACCACTTGGAATTAATGATTTACAATTTATATATTTACGGCTGAAGAGAAAGTTTTCTCTTTTTTTCTGTATTATGTACACTCAGTTCATGTTTATGAAAGAGTTACAAACAAAGATTAGCACATCGAAGAAAAACTGAAAAGAGAGAAATTTCTGTAATTCTGGCTCTTTGGGTGTAAATACCCAAGATATATCCTTTAAAAAGAAATGTTTTTTTCAATAGTCACACCTCAGAAGCTGTGTGTAACAATGAAGTACACTACTAGATGTGGGTTTCTTTACAAAGTGATGTTGACCTCTTCCATTGTATTCATTTTGGTATTGCAACACTACTGACTTTGGATTTCCTATTAGCAAAGTTCATGGCTGGGGAACTGATCTTCAGAGGACGATGGATCTGAAAACTGGGTGCAGAATAACAGGGCTATCTCTGTTAGTTAGAAGGAAACAAGCAGACCTGATAACTGTGGGTCAGAAAGTATTAAAATTATCTAATGAGAAAGTCTTTTAAACAAATGAAGAAAAAAAGGCAAAATAACTTAATCTCCTTTGTGACCTTTCTCATTTAGAATCAGATGTTGGGACACTGGTGGTCAAAACCTAAATAACTACAGGACTGGTAGTGTGAGACTCCTGAAATACCTCTGCTTAGTGACAGGAGTTAATAACAAACAGACTTTAACAGAAATGAGCTTGCATTTGCCTTTTTTAGCTGAATCCTCTGTTTTACTACAACATTAACTCCAGTATTTGATATCTCTAGATTTTAAACATCACACGCTACTCGTTTTTTACTGTAATGCAGCAGCTTGAAGTTGAGAGGCCTTTTACCTTTCAGTTGTTGGTCAAAGTTCCCTAAAGTCTTGTAGCATATGTTGTCTGACTGAAGGTCTCTTATCTGCTGATTTATTTATTACTCTTTCGACACTTCTCAGTGCAATGCCTGGAACACTTATCTTCCCATTACACAGAATCACAGAATGTTCGGGGTTGGAAGGGACCTCTGTGGGTCGTCTAGTCCAAACCCCTGCTGAAGGAGGGTCAGCTACAGCAGGCTGCACAGGACTGTGACCAGAAGGATTTTGAACATCTCCAGAGAAGGAGAATCCAATATCTCCCTGGGCAACCTGTTCCTGTCACCCTCAAAGTGAAGAAATTCTTCCTCATTTTCAGATGGAACTTCCTGTGCTTCAGTTTGTGCCCATTGCCCCTTGTCCTGTTGCTGTGCACCACTGAAAAGAGTCTGGCCCTATCCTCTTGACACCCACCCATAAGATATTTATAAGCATTTATAATGTCCCCTCTCAGCCTTGGCTCTTCTTCAGGCTAAACAAGCTCAGCTCCCTCAACCTCTCCTCATAGGACAGATGCTTCAGTCCCCTCATCATCCTCGTAGGCCTCCGCTGGACTCTCTCCAGTAGCTCCTCATCTTTCTTGAAGTGGTGAGCCCAGAACTGGACACAGTACTCCAGATGAGGCCTCATTAGGGCAGAGTAGAGGGGGAGGAGAACCTCCCTCGTCCTGCTGGCCACACTCTTCTTAATGTACCCCAGGATGCCATTGGCCTTCTTGGCAACAAGGGCACACTGCTGGCTCATGGTTAACCTGTCATCCCCCAGGACACTCACGTCCCTCTCCGCAGAACTGCTCTCCAGCAGGTCCGCCCCAAGCCTGTACTGATGCACGGGGTCGTTCCTCCCCAGGTGCAGGACTCTGCACTTGCCCTTGTTGATCTTCATCAGGTTCCTCTGTGCCCATCTCTCCAGCCTGTCCAGGTCTCACTGAAAGACAGGAACTTAATCAATTTAATCTTATGACTTCTGTCAGATACAGGAATAGAACACCACATCTAACCCATCAAATCTGTAGCACTGTTTCTGCTAATTCTATCTGTGTTCTCTTTCTAACCCTCTTTCTCACAATGCTGTGGTTTAACCTGGCTGGCAGCTAAACACTGCACAGCCGTTCGCTCACTCCCTCCCATCCTTCTCAGTGGGATGTGGGATAGAGTCGGAAAAAAGATAAAACTCATGGCTTGAGATAAAGACAGTTTAGTAAGACAGAAAAGGAAGGGAAAATAACAACAATAATGATAAAAGAATACACCAAACAAGTGATGCACAATGCAAAACCTCACCACTCACTAACAGATGCCCAGCCAGTCCCTGAGCAGCAGCTGCTACCCCCTAACCAGCTCTTCCTTGTTTTATTGTTCAGCAAGTTGTCATATGGTATGGAATATCCCTTTGGCCAGTGTGGGTCAACTGTCATGGCTGTGTCTCCTGCTAGGTTCTTGTGCCCCACCAGCCTCCTCACTGACAGGGCAGTATTGGAAGCTGAGAAGTCCTTGATTTAGTGTAAGCACTGTTCAGCAATAACTAAAATATCAGTGTGTTATCAACTTTATTCTCATCCTAAGTCGAAAACACAGCACTATGCCAGCTACTAGGAAGAAAATTAACTCTATCCCAGCTGAGACCAGGACAGCCAACCACAGCAGAATTCATCTCACCTAACCTTAGACTATATATTACCTGTTTAGTCTTACCTCCCTGTAGGGACAATGGCGAGAGATATATAAGTTTCAGGGAATTATTTCTTCTGTCTGTTCATGTGGTCAGAGTTGCGTCTCTCTTCTCAGTAGATGAAATTCACTTTAAGCTACACATATATGTGGTGGGTCAACCTTGGCTGGCTGCCAGACTCCTACACTGCTGGTCTCTCAAAGAGGACTAGAGATGCAAAAGCTTGAGATAAGGACAATGAGATCACTTTCTGTTACGAGCAAAGCAGTCTCAAATTGTGGAAAATTAATTTAATTTGTTATCAGTTAAAATAGATTTGGATAGTGAGAATCAAAGAGAAATTAGATCAACACTTCCTCCTCCACCTTTTTTCCCAGGATCAACTTCACTTCTACATTCCCAACTCCTCTACTTCATCCCCCACCCCGACTGACACATAACAAGCAGTCGATAACAGTTCCTCTCTGATGCTTCTTCCTCCTGACGCTTTTCCCCTGCTCCATCGTGGACTGTCTATCAGCCTCAGTCCTCACAATATCTGTCTGCTCTGGTGTGGTGTACGCCATGGGCTGCAGTGAGGATGGATATCCGCTCCACCATGGTCTTCTGTACAGTCTGCAGGAAAATCATTGCTCCAGCGTCTGAAGCACCTCCTGCCCCTCCTCCTTCTCTGACCTTCATGTCTGTAGGACTGTTTCTCACACTTTTTGTTCCCTCCTCCTGTCTCTGTGGTATTTTCTTCCTTTCTTAAATATGTCTTAGGTGGCATTATTTTGGCTGCTGGGGTCAACTGTGTCCTGTGGTGGGTCTGTTGGAACCATCTGGAACCGGCTGTGCCCAGCACGGGGCAGCCTCTGCCTCTCCTCACAGAGGCAGCTGCTCCACTACCAACACCTCGTCAAGCCACTCTGCTGCCAGCACCTTGACAATGATGCCCAGTACAACATAATGCCTTGATGATTACATAAATAAATTTCTGAGAGAGAACCCTTAAACGTGTAGAAGATGGGGTGTTTTTTATGAGGAGGATTTTTTAGGATGATAGAACTACACTTGCACCCGTATAGGATGAATACATCTCCAAAGGAACTGTTTCATTTAAGTAAAATTTAAAGCTTTGGCCCATACATTTATTTTGCATGTAGGTGATTGTTCATATTCTGTTTTGAGTTGTGTTTTCTTAATGTTTTTTACATTTATTCTTTTAAATATTACTATTCTTGCTTAAATTAATTGTCCTTGGATTGTTTTTACAATCAGTTTCAAGAGGTCAGAACTCAGTTTTTAAGGTTCAGAAGATACAACTTAGGCCAAATTTTCGTACAGAGACTTGCTTTTATTTGGATGCCAAAATAATAACCAGATTATTAAAGACAATTTGACGGTAGTCAGTAGTTTCTGCTGGGAAAACTGTTACCATAAGATGACTTCCTACAGATACTGAGTCTTTTAAATGACTCAGTGCTATAGAATGTGCATTACAGTCTTGGAAACAATGCCTGACAGTAGAGTACTATCACCTTCTGGAGATGTAATAAAAACATACACACAGATCTAATAACAAGTAAGACTGGAACTCATATCTTCCACACTGTAGTGTATATTCCAGGCCTTGGACTGAGTGTGCTGTGAAACCAAGATCTCCAGATATGTATTTCCTTTATGGTCCCTAAGACAGACGGGACTTGTTTATGGAGACCTTCAAAGTATTTAACACTCTCTGCTATCTATATTGGGAATCTCTCACTCTAGGCATCTTCACATCAACTAGGTGAACCGGATTCTTGATATTCATCTGGAGGTAAGGTTCTAATCTAATTAAAAATATTTTAAATGTGAAATAAAAAAAAAATATGTCAAATTAACACTGGAGTCAAAAGTATTCGTTTCTGTTGAATATGAATATTCCTGATAAGTCTAAAATTAATTTTTGGTTAGGGGGTTAATTTTGGTGAAATATTTGAAATATTTAATTTCAGTTAGGCAGTCTTCCTGTGGGTTTTTTTTTTTGTGAATGAATCAATTAATTTCTTACTTACACAGGTCTATTGTTCTGAAAACTCTGTGGAAGGTAGGGCTCCAAGAGAAACAATTTGTGCACGTCTGCAGATAAACAAAGCTGGTGCCACTAATTCTGTTTCTTCAAAAGGAATGGAAGAACATATAAATAATCATCAGGAAGGAAACTGATCTATACTGTGTAGTTGTTTCAAATTGTTAGAGTTTCTGTTACAAACAGAATGCGAAAATTCACAAAGATGGTGACTAGAACAGGTAAAGGTATGGTATAACCTATTGCTTGTTATAAGTCCTGCATAAAAGCATGATCCTCCAAACAGTTTCCACTCATTCTCAAAAAGGGTGTTACAAGTATAAAGCACAGACAGCCATCTCAGAGCACAAAGCCAGCTAAAATATTTAAAATAACTTTGAAAACATAAAGAATCAGTGGGAAAAGAGGACACTGCTGAAGATGTCCTTCACTTAGTGAAAGAAGACTTAAAAAAAAAGTTTTTAATTATTTAAAAATATTTCTTAGTATTCTCTGGCTGTGCTAACATCAGAAAATATCCCAAACTGATTCCCTTGTTAATGTCAAATCTGATTAACAGTATTTTATAAGGTCCTTTGTTAATGATAGAAGAGATATTGAGTAAATAATAAATTCATTTCTTTGTGGCTAGTATATTTAGTAGGTAGGGCTGATTATACCAAATCTAGGCATAAAAAGCATATCCCTCTGGAGTTTTTTAGTCATCTTTTCCACCTTTAAAAGCAGTCTAGAAATGTGAATAACAATCATAGTAGAACTGAATGGCTCGGGGAATTAGTAATTAAATTCAGAGCCTTCTCTTTCCTACAACTCTGTATCTAGTTTGACTTGTTACTGGAATTGTTGCTACATAATAATTCAATGGAATAGGCTTATTTGTTATGGTTATTTGTGACCTCAGCCTATGGCATAGCCCTCATCTATAAAATTGTTCTGTTGTTAGTAATATCAATAAAGTTGTCATGGACTGAATGGGTACAGAATCATAGAGTCGTAGAATGGTTTGGGTTGAGAGGGACCTTAAAGATCTTCTAGTTCCAATACCCTGCCACGGGCAGGGACACCTTCCCCTAGACCAGGTTACTCAAAGCCCCATCCAACATGGCCTTGAACACTTCCAGGCAGGTGGCAGCGACAACTTCTCTGTGCAACCTGTTCCTGTGTCTCACCACCCTCGTAGTAAACAATTTCTTTCTTCTATCTAATCTAAATGTATCGTCTTCTAGTTGGAAACCGTTATGCCTGGTCCTATCACTATGTATAGATAAAGATTTTTTCCCCTCCCCACAGTCTTACAGGACAGTATGGGAACCTTATTTTGCAGCTCCCCATGGTGCGAATAAAGAGTAATTCTTTTCTAGGGGTGACAGGAAAACTTTTTCATGAGCCTGAAAAATGACCAGTTTTAACAGAGTGAAGAGCTATATTAACAAGTCAATATCTCAAACAAATAGCATCCTTTGGGAAGACTCTTTGAAAGAAGAAGTGCAGTTAACAGTCTAGCTGTGTCACTTCTCATTTTTGCTTATTTTGAAAAGCCTTCTTGGTCAAAAACATCCTCATTGTCTTTATTTTCTATTTGCAACATGCATTTATTGTAGCTGATTTTCTCCATTCAGTTTAATATATCTGCTTTTAATTCATTTCTTGACTTTGCAACCAAGATAGTAGCTACAATGCAGAATTTTGCTGAATATTTTCTGAAAATGTGTGTGCTGTGAATATCTCCTTTGTCTAGGTTGACAGCCATATCTTCTGAGAATTCGAATGAGTTAGTGAGTCTTTACCTCCCTTGTCTCCCCTTAGGCCATTTTGAATTAATGGTATTATGTTGGCTACTCTCTAGTACTCTAGATTTCACTTGATCTGTTTTGAAGAGAAGAAGTATATAAAAATGTCTGCCAAAGTTTCTTCAATGTCTCTACTTACTTCCTTAACCCTTTTGGACATGCATTGTTTGGTCGTGGCTCTATCAGTTTTAAAAGCCTTTTCACCTTACACTAACAGTATTTGACACACTCTACACATATCCTAATTCCTAATCATCCATCTCCATAAATCTGATTTCAGATGTAGTCAGATATCTACTCTCATCTTTTATATGGCCATATATAACCATTATTTAATGTATCCTCAATCCCTTTAAACCCTTTCTAGGGGATAGGTTGTAACGTTAAAGTTTCTTTCAGCAATGAGGATATATCTAGAGCTCAGGACTGGGCTAGAGAATTAGTTTTGATTCAGAAATGTAACAAATTTTCTGTTTCTTTCCTGCTCTAGGGACCAAGCAGCCTGCACCTGAATTATAGATTTGGTAGTTATTTTCTTCTTCACGACAACTCACTGACCCAGAGACATTGTTCTCCTCAATGCCCTGAAGTATGGAGGTTTGCAGCCCTGTCAGGGAAGCAAGAATTACTTTATATTTCTTTGCTTCTCTACATTGACATGTCAGAATCATAATGATTAGCTCTCGAAAGGACCTCAAGAAGATATGTAACCCATCCTCTTGTTCCAGGGTAAAATCAGTTATACCAAAGCCTGTTTGTGTTATCTATTCTTAGCAGCCTTCAGTCATGGAGATCCCATAACCTCCTTGAGCAATCTGTTCAATGCTTATTTAAATACTAGCTTTACAATCCTGCCTTAAATTTATTCTATAATTCTTAGAAACAAAATTAAAAATTAATGTATGTTGCTTCACACATTACAGCAATTGAAAAACCTCTTGATGCTTCGGTGTGCGAGACACGGATTATGCCTAACAAAAGCTTAGAGACAGAGCCTAGGGCTGATCCTAAACACTTACGAGATCTATTTGATGTGAGCTGTCCCACTGAAATCAAGATGACAGCTGATTATAAATATTTTATATTGTCATCTACCAAAGTTTTTAGCTGTAAAAGTTTTCACTATTGAATAGTATGCTAATTCTGGGGTACATTTATAAATACAACACTGATCCTAGCTGGATCATGTGCAGGAAATTAAACTGGAGCCTCTGAAACTAACAGAAAAAGCTCTTATTATCCGTGTCATGTTCTTAACTGTATCCATTTGAAAGCACTATTAAATTAGGAAATCTCTGTATACTTTTCCTTTCCTGATCACTGGGCCAAGCTCAAAAAGGTGTTGACAGGACTGCTTGAACCTAATGCTAGATATTTAAAAAAACAAGCCAACAAAACTCTATGGTCCAGACAGCTGGGCTGGTATGATGTAATGATCAATATCAAATAACGATCCACCATGGGTCATCAGAGTCACAGAATCTTCCGCTGAGACAAAAGTTCACCTCAGTTACTTCCCTGAGACCACAGGCCAAGGCTTAATACCTGTGCAGGTACCACAAGCCACCTGGAAAATTGTGACTCTTTACTCTGCTGCACTTGTTTTGTTTGTTTTTTGAAGAACTTTTGTTGGGTTTCATTAGGTGCAAAGAAGATTTCAGCAGTAAAAATTTAAAGAGCAGAATTCATATACTGATTATGGGGCCCACTTCTCCCGTTGGGTGTGTCACTTGTACTGTGACCATTTTAAAGACCGTTTTTAAGATCATTTTTAAAAGACAAAAATTTGATCTGGAATTCCACAATTTCTATAGACTCCAGCCCTTTAGAATTTTGCCTCTGCCTCTCATATTCAAGATTTTAATAGTTACTGAGCAGTCAAGCCATGACCTCCCTTTGATAGGGTAGGGAGAGGAAGACACATTGAATTATATCTACTGAAACCATGACGTAAATTATTCTCTTTCCTTTTTCTCTGATAGCATCTAATAAATGTATCTTTTTTTAATTTTTGCTCTATTTTTTTATTTTTTCACATCTTTCACTACATTAAGTAACAGAGAAGAGGATCACAGCGACATGATTCTTTGTCATATGTTGTTCCTACTGCAACTTTGATTGTGTAGCTCTGTGTAACAGACCTTTTTCTTGCATTGCATCGTAAATTACAGCCTAGGTTGCCTTTATGTTTCACCAATAAACGTATCACATGTTGGATTGCTTAAAATCAGTTGTCATACTTTAACCAAAATACTTCTAGGAAAACAGAGCCCTATCAGAACTCACAGGAGGGCTAGCCATATTCTCTATCATTTGTTACATTAAAATTTTAACAGGTGGCTCTAAAAGACATGGGTATCAGCCCAAACATACCAAGAGATCTACATAGACCAAGGAACCAAGGCCAAGCACTTATTTTTAGTCTAATTAATGCATTATTAGGACAATCAAAGAGCTATTAGCCCAGCTGAAATTAAGTCAGCACTCATAGTCCAAATTCCCTATTTTTTGTAGCTCATCCCAGATAATGATACAGTTCAAACTTATAAACACAAACTTTCTGGTAACTGTCCCTTTTCTGTTGTTGTGGTGTCACTGGGCACTGAGGGCACGGGCAGGTTCTTTTAGGGATCCCTGGCAGAATGGTGACAGCACTAAATCGTGGTTACAATTACAGCTTTATTTTCTTCACAGGATTTAATTATTAATATAGCACAGAATTTATGACTAGAGTGGCACAGGATTTCTACAAGCAGAATCAATACAATACAATCTATAAGTAGCACAATACAGAATTTAGAGTACAACATAACTTATTAGTCCAAATCACTTACATCCTAACCTAGTTTATGATTTTTAACCACCTGGACCTTCTGCAAATCAGGCCAGATCTTGATACATGGTTTGCTGTAGCAATATAGCAATCATATCGATACTTGAAAATCGTATACAAGAATATGAGTCACTCACTCAATCGTCAGAGGAAGGAAAGAATGGTGAAGGTGGCCCTGGCCACCGAGGGGTCACAGGCCTCATAGCTCATCAGCAGTTCTGGTTCAAGTTCCCCACTTAGGACTCGTAACGGCTTGATTTTATAGACAGTGATCTGTGTGCTGTTCAATATTCTGTGGTGGGGTGTAATCGAGGGCCTTGCTGGACTTGTCAAATGCAAAATGAAAGACAAATGGACAGAGGCGTCTCTCATATGAGGTGTCAAGAGCCGAAGAGATAACAAAGAAAGTAATTAACTGGTGCTTATCAGACAGAAGTAAGGGGGGATAGCCCATCACTGTGAACCAAGTGATCCGTGGGGCCCTGCGGAGGCTGCGCAGCCAGAGATTGCTTCAGAGATTGCTTTGGACAAAGCACAGATGGCCCCCGAATACACATACCAAGATGCCCGCTCTAAAAGCATGTCACACTGCTCAGTCCCACTTCTGACGACACAATATTCCATGCCAAGAGCCAATCGATATACAATAATTGACTTAGTCCCACCTCGCAAAAAGATTTCCAAACATGTAAAAATTGGAACTTGAAAACTCACTTTGGGAGGAGGACCTAAGTGAGAGCTTCATCTGACGGACAGGTCAACGGGACTGAACCTCTCTTCTCCCCCCAAGAAGGGACGCCTTTTTGGTAAGAGTCGCACGTCTGACTTTGTCAGACATACCCCCGGGAACACATTGTTAACTAAAGCGCTAAACTATGACTTTGAGCTCAACTTTTGTAGACAGTGCATTTATCAATGGCAATTCTGAATCTGTGATAACTGTTGCTTGAATAAATTATCTATTGTTTCAGCTTTGCAAAACTGTTTCAGTGAAAGTCTTTGGAAGGGCTCTGGCAGGCAAGCTGAATCTGAGAAGTGGCTACACACTTAACCCTTTAGACATAAACTGTTGACCAAGTCTGGGTCTAGGAGCTGATTCAGCCGCACCTAGACTCTCGTCTGAGAGAGAGTTTAGAAAGCAAGGGGATCGTCTCTGAACTTCGTGACTCAACGGGAGGGCTCTCCTTTTGCCGCTTATCAGAATCCCCTTACCCCCCCTTTAACGCGACATGGGGTCATCAACAACACCTGGCTGTCTGGGTGTCTGGGACCTTCAAAGCCGATTAGGAAGGAAGTAATCAGCCTGATGACAAGGAACCTTGAGACTGATAGGGAGGGGAAGAAGAAATCTATTTGATTTGTCTACTTCCTTCACAGGACCTTCAGGGCCTGATGATGAGAGGGAATGGGACAAATATGTGACCCACTCAGTCCCAGATAATGGCTGCTTGTCTAATAAAATAGTGTGAGTTATGCTAACCACATTACCAGGGTTCGAGTGCAGGGGCTACCAGTGACACATGGTTGCTCTTATTATACTCCTTGGGTGCTAGGGTTGATGAAACCAGTTTTCTTCAGGAAGAAGTGGAAGATCATAGCAAATTATCATCCCAAGCTCTTTGCTGGGAGGAATCTGATGCTAATGCTAATGATTCTTTCCTCCTCATTTGGATCATGTTGAGGTTGCTTTTACATGTTTTTTTGACAGCACTATCTGCTTACTTGTTCTTTTCTTAAATGGCTTGCAATTCGATGTAATATCTGAATTTACTACACATGTTCTGTTTAAAATATTTTGGATATTTTTCCTTTGTTCTATTTCTTACCTCTATAACAGATTTTATTTCATTCCCAAAATCAAACTATTGAAAGATAACACTATCTTTTCTTTGACCGTTGCATTTTGTGGACAGGTAGTTGCTGCTTACTGAGAAAATTGTTGTAATGGGCTGGATTAGCTGCTAGTTCTTAAATAAAATAGCTACAAAAAGACTTTGAAGGTTGTTGGGACAAAGTGGTAAAAGAAGGAAATAAAGAATAGCAGTGGGCATTATTTTTCGTCTTCTTGACTTATTTCTAAAATGAATGAAATATCAGATTATGCCTCGCTGGGCTTTTTAATAAGTCATTAGTATGACTGAGAGTCTACATATTCTTTTTACTGTCTTCACTGAATGAGATCTGACAAAATTTCTCATAGAAATCACATTTAAGTCAGAAAACTGAAAACTTGTTCCTTCAAAATTTGTCTTGAAAAGACTAGAAGGAAAGGTTTATATATGAAAATCTTCTGAAGACTTCTGTGATTTTAGCAGTTATTTAACAAAGTTGTGTACTTTGTCTCTGACTCCTACTAAGAAGAAGTGCATTTGATTTGTATCTATTAGACTCACGAACAGCATAGGAAAAATGTCACATATACAAAGATAAAATTAATTTAGTTGGGTACACAATCATTCATCTTAATTATGTCTGACATCTTCACCATTATATAATCAGTTTCCCAGAAGAAGAGAAACTCACATTCTGTTACCTTTAGAAATACTTCATTGAAAGAGACCAGTTATTTCAGTCCCCTGAGTAAGCTAATAGTGTAGTTGAAGCTTTATGAAAAATAAAGAATAATGGCTCATATTCATCAAGAACAGGGAAATACCACACTGTCATGCCTGATAACCATAACCTCTAACACTGCTTTCTTGAAGGGTAGTAGGCTATAGTGCAGAAGATTTTGAAACAGGAGATATATAAACTTTTATTGAAAGACAATTTTTTACACCTTTTCTGCCTTTATTGAAATCAATGAGAGTTTGTCACCAAACTCAATGAGGAAGTACATGAGATAGCTTTTTATTTCCTGTGAGAGATATTTTGTTTATATTATGTAAATATGAAGAGATAATGAAAACACTAAAAGAATAACTTTTATACTCTAAGCATAAGGTAATCTAAAATAATCTTTATTATCTGAATAGAATACTAGTTGTAATCAAAATAAGACACATTATCATATACATAGGATGAAATTAAATACATTTCTGTTCTGATAAACAAATAATGACATAAAAATAAAACCATTATTACTAGAATCAACATTAATATAGAATTTTCCTATTGTAGTACTTACACAATTAATATTTCATTATTCACAAAAGGTTAAATAACACTAGTAACTCCAGTTTTTCTGCCTTCTCAGATGAGGCAGAAAAAATGATCTATCTCCGTCTTTCATATGGTCTTTTCCGCTCAAAGAATCCAGCTAATAATACAGAAAGGTGTAAGAACTTAATTATAACATTCCTTAATTTTTGGAATTTATAAGTTCAAGAGAAAAATTTGTATCTTAGTAAATACTGTTACACAGCTACGTATATAGGATTCATAAGCATTACACTACAGAATTTCTGTAAAATTAACTTGTCCCTCAAAATTATTTCAACAAAAGCAGCGTTCAGAAGAGTAGTAGGATTAGGGAATAAAAAGGTTGCCTTACATACTGTCCTCAGCTCAGAGGATGTATTTGCTGAATCTGTATCTTACGTAGGCCATCTCAAACTACAACTTGAACTACTAGAAAATTATCTCCTGTCTTAATCTTTGCCTGCTTAGTATTTCTGCAAAATGAAGTTTCTTTTAATTACATTACTGAGGAAGATAAGTGTAAATGATCTGCAAACAATGTCGATTATTAAAAAGTTGAGCGATTCTGAAATGACAAAATATTGAAACTGAATATGCTTCAATATCCCATGAGTAGATGAATCATTTTTGATTTTGTCCTTTCTCTTTACCTGTGTGGTCTTAGAGGAAAAGACTTTCTCATGACATGCAGACAAAGTAAGGTTCACAGTACGATTTGAGGAATAACATTTGTAGTAGTAGAGAGAATGATGATGACACAGCTAAGACAGAGGCTCTGAGCAAATCCAATGCCCTAACATAGATGACTGTAATCAGAGGACTGGACTACATTTCAGTAACAATGCTGGCACAGTAGTTGCCAATGAGCTTGTAACTGCTTCATTACTCATGCTTGACCCCTTGCGATGAATATGCTGAGCCATTGTTGGATGACAGATTCAGATGGCGAGGGAAGAAGCAAAATAATTATTTTCCTGAGTTATATTTTTCATCAGAATTGTATTTAAAAATAAAAATAAAAATGCCACTGGGGGTTGAAAAAACCCTAAATAAATGCCAAGTCCTGATCTACTGTCAGCTGAGTTGCTCTGGCTTCATAGTGAACTGAAACGTGAATTTTTCCTCAGGCATACAGAAACACGTTTTATTTTTCTCGCATATGATAATTCTAGTCAATAGCTCTATTGTGATGTTCAAAACAATTTATCTAAGGAGAGGCTTACTTAATGAGTATTTACCTGTTTTTTTCCAAGTCAAAACAGTTTTTCATTCAAGAAATGACAAAATATGTAGATATATTTAAATAAATTTTACATTTTCATTAAATTTTGTTTCCTTTTTAAAATGGCCTAACTTACAAAAGTGATGTGCTGTAAATACTTCCCAAATTAAATGAGACTTTTTGTGGTGATTAAAAAGGTTTACACTGAACTGAAATAATCTCCTATTTTTGCTTTCCAGCAGTAGATACCTTGGTGTACTTATTCCAGTTTGAGTATCAAAGTGAAAATGTCTACTGTTTTACTGTTTTCCACTGGTCACCTAGTACTTCAACAGTTAATGAGCAAAATAACAGGAAATATAACTTTCCCTTAGGCTATTCAGGAAGATTAATAAAAAAAACTAAAAAACTCCAAAAAAACAAACAAGCATATAACAGATAATCAGACAATTTATGTTAGGAATTTTTTCTGTTTTCTAAATGATAACTTAGCAAGATTTATATTTTAATACAAATCACTGAAATACAGGAGTTTGAAGCTGAAATTTGCAGTAGTTGTACCTAAACTGTTAAAATCTGGATCATCACCTAAATCTGTGTGTTCTGTAACCATGTCCCAATCCTACATTTCGAATGGATCTGGACATGCAAAAACTCCAATTCATCTTCTTCTTCTATGGATAAACCTAGGTTCCTACAAAAGGATAATTCTGACAGAAAGGCAGTCTGGTACATCCAGCATATCCCCCAAACTAAATGACCAGGCAAGTAGTACCCAGAAGCAAACAGTAGCGCATATTCAGTTGCTCCAGATGAACATAGTCTTGGGAAAATGGGATAAGTAGGTATCTATAATAAGTTTGATCTTTTTTACTGGCAGTAAACAGATTCTGGACAACTGCTTAAAGTTAGACAACTCTAGGGGAACTAAACCTAAGTGGGATGAATCATATGTAAATGTTCAGTTTGTAGCTAGCTCAAGACACAGGAAATTAATTCCCTTCTTCATTAACTTAAGCGTCAATTTCCTATCCCATCCTTATACTGCCCTTCCTCTTTATGCTACCATCTCTTTGAGACAAAGTGCATCTTACTGTACATAAACACAGTACATGGAAGAATTAGGTCTCAGTCTTGATAAGATCCTTGGTGCACAGCAGTAGTAAGAGTAATTAACCAAATGTAAACTTGAACCTTAACAGAGGTTAGATTTTGAATTACTAAATAGCCCAACAAAAAATGCATGTTCATAATGTAAGTTTGGACTAACAAGAAATTCTACAACAAACCAGACAGCTGAATTCTTGTTCTGTCATTTTTAAAAAAATTGAACCTTCCATGATTTAGTTACATGTATAGCTTAAATCTTCCTGGAGACACTGCTTCTCTTTCTAATGAATCAGAGGCGACTTAGCATATACTACGCTGCATGTAAAGCCTGGTCTCTTTTTTGTCCTTCTCCCTCTTCCTTGTAGAGAACAGATTAACTTGGCTGTGGAGTCCTGGTTGGATGAGAGGGGACATTGTTTGGTGCCGTTGAGCAACCCAGGCTTTGTACCGGAGATAGGTCTGGAAAGCAGTGAACGCGGAACACTGCTGAGAAAGTAAAGTGGTGAACACGGAACGCTGGTGCAGGGGGACTGCCGCAATGCCGCTTCCTGCGTCCTCACTGCTTCCTGCCTTATCGTTGCTTCCGAATGGAGATGAAGCTCTGCACCAATCACAGCGAGTTATAGCAATTTTGCCCATATATGGTTAAGGGTAACTAATCAATCAGAGGCTGTAATTGTTTTGCTATATAAACCCTGTTTTGCTGACTAATAAAAGAGAACGATTTTACTCATATTGGGATCGCATCATTACTGCCGATCCAGCTTCCCACTCCAACAAATGGTAGCAGAGGATGGTTGATTTCCCTGCGGCAGAGGATGGTTGATTTCCCTGCAGAATCTCCGAGACTGCAGTAAACAGCGAGAGGAGGGGAGTGGGAAAAAAACGGCTGGGAGAGGTGCTGTCTGGGTGCATAGTCGCAGGGCAGACACGTACGGCCACCTCCAAGAGAAAAAACGGGCCTGCCGGTGCTGCCTGGAGCAGACACAGTTTAAGGTGGAGGCCGGAGCTACAAGCATGGAAGTAGAGGCTGCGGCAACATTGCTCATCGGTATTCTCTCTAAGAGAGGAACAGAGGCAATGGCAAAACAACTCGTAGAGTTGATTAAGTTGGGGCAGCAATTGGGTCACTTTGTGGATGCCTGACTACTGTATTCTGTCTCGAAATGGCAAAAGTTGGGAGAGACAATGTGGGAAAAGACAATAGTGGGAGAGGAAAAGGAAGAAAAGGAAATAAAGGCTGTCCGGGAGCTTTGGCGAACAGTATTAGAGACTTTAAAGGCTATAAAAGCGGAACGGGAGGTAGCGTGTGCAGCAACCTGAATGCTAGCTCCTGAATCCGGAAAAGATAAAGCACCTAAGCCCGGGACATTAGTACGGGTTTTTAGTCTACCTAGTCTGCTGTAAAAGAGATGACTGGGACTACCTGTAGGTCGGTTGCAGAGATTCGGGCGAGTGCGGAGTGTAATTCGGACGCTGTTGGAGGGGTGGGGGTCTTGCTGGAAGTTGCCGTTAGAGAGACTAAGCAGAGAAATGAGCCTCATCTGGAAGTACTGCAGCCCCCAGGCAGAGGGGAGGAGTGGCTAGTACCGTGCACAGAGGGGGCAGGGGAAGAGGCACGGCCTGCAGCATCGGCCCCTCCTCTGCATCCTCCGTTGCCACCCCCCAGCGAGGCATCTTCACTCTCGACTCCCCCTAGTGGCGAGAGAAATGAATTGCAGGAAAAGAAAGCGTGTGATCTTTTACAATCGGTTCTACAGAGTCTCCAGGAAATGAACTTACAGTTGCAGCGTATGTCAACCACTGCTAGCTCCCCCAAGCGAGAAGATGAGGTTTCCTTTCCAAAATGTTTAATCGGTGTCGCGTTAAAGGGGGTGGGGGGTAAGGGGAGTCTGATATTCAACTAGCCTGCGAGAGCCCTTCCAAGGACTTTCACTGAAACTGCTTCGCAAAGTTGAAACAATAGGTAATTTCTTCAAGCGACAGTTATCACAGATTCGGAATTGCCGTTGATAAATTCACTGTCTACAAAAGTTGAACTCAAAGTAATAGCTTAGCGCTCTAGTTAACAATGTGTTCCCGGGGATACGTCTGACAAAGTCAGAGGCGCAACTCTTACCAAAAAGGCGTCCCTTCTTGGGGGGGGGAGAGAGGTTCAGGCCCGTCGACCC